>Ga0105357_10000793_pt1 | contig 16920 bp, 16 predicted proteins | sample GOMGulsemesocosm_4_FD_83660 | JGI IMG/M metagenome (GOLD analysis project Ga0105357, IMG submission 83660) | Methane-oxidizing microbial communities from mesocosms in the Gulf of Mexico - GOM15B Gulf of Mexico | ecosystem: Environmental > Aquatic > Marine > Cold seeps | place: USA: Gulf of...
ATCGCCTGCGCTGAAACAATCAGCGCCGTCGACAGGCCCAAATTAGTCGCTACGCCAAACTGGAACTGACTGAACATCATGTTGGAGACGGTGTTGGAGCCGGCCAGAAAGGCGCCCAGCGCACCGATGGCAGGAGCAAACAGCGGGTAAATGCTGCCGACACTATCGGCCACGTAACGCGCCATCACAATCGGCATGCTGGGCAGGTCCGCGGCATTAACGCCAGAGTTGATCAAAATGCGCACCATGGGCACGGTGAACAGCAGCACGAAACCGGCGCTCAACAGCACCCCGCCCGACTCTTTCACCGCTTTGCCCAGGTCGCGCAGTTGCATGCGATGCAGGAAGACCGTCGCCAGCACCACCATCACCAGAATGCCGCCGGGTAGATAGAGCGGCTGCACGCCGGCGCTGATGCCCGCTTCGCCCAACAGGTCAGAGAAGTTCAGCGCGACCGATTTGAACGCGGCAGTGACCGACGGGAAGACGCGGCTGATGACCAGCAGCACACCTACCAGCAGGTATGGCAGCCAGGCGCGTAGGCTGCTCATGGGCCGTGCGGTGAGGTCTTCGAGTTTCATCTCGATGCTGCCCATCCACTGTGCCGGCCAGTCTGCGCGCGGGGCAAAATCCCATGTGGTTTTAGGCACCAGGAATCCGTAACGCGCGGCGGTGGTGACCACCGCCAACCCCACCAGACCGCCCATCAGCGAGGGAAACTCCGGCCCGAGCAGAATGCCGGTAAGCATGTAGGGAATGGTGACCGAGACGCCAGCAAAAAGAGCAAAGGGCAGCACCTCGAACACCGCGCGCCAGCTCTTGTCCTTGCCGAAGAAGCGCACCAGCATGATCACCATCACCAGCGGCATCACACTGCCAACCAGCGCGTGGATGATCGCCACCTGACTGGTGATCAGTTGCAGGTAGGCTTCCCAACTGGAACCGCTCGCAGCTAGCTGCTCGCCAATCGCAGCGTGATCCAGCCCGGTGCTGACGCCGACGATGATCGGTGTACCCACGGCGCCAAAGGATACCGGCGTGCTCTGCACCAGCATGCCCATAAGCACCGCTGCCATTGCCGGGAAGCCAATGGCCACCAGCAGCGGCGCGGCAATCGCGGCGGGCGTGCCAAAACCGGAGGCGCCCTCAATGAAGCAGCCGAACAGCCAGGCAATGATGATCGCCTGGATGCGCCGGTCGGGGCTGATGGTAGTGAAGCCGGCGCGGATGGCGGTGATGCCACCGGAGTGCTTCAGCGTATTCAGTAGCAAGATGGCGCCAAAGATAATCCACAGCAGCCCCAAGGTGACCACCAGACCTTGCAGAGTAGAGGCCAAGACCCGGTTGAAGCTCATATCCCAGCCGAACAACGCGATAGCCGCGCTAACCAGGTAGACCAGCGGCATGGCACGGCGTGCAGGCCAGCGCAGGCCGATCAGCAATATGCCGGCCAGCAGTATGGGGGTGAAGGCCAGCAAGGCCAGAAATCCGGATGACATGGAGCGCTCCTGTGAGGGTTCTAGTTGTTGTGTTGAGACTGCTTCGCGCTTATTGGTAATACCAATTTACAATTCAGGTTGATCAGATTAAGAAAGCATCTGCTTGCTGTCAAACCTCTGGAGGTAGACTTTGGTATACGTGGGCACTAGAGCGACTTGCAGAAAAGACTGCGGATGGACACAATTCAGTAATTGGTAAGACCAAAAGGAAGTCAAATGGAAGTGGGCCCAATTCGTCAGCGCAGACTGGCAGATAACATCGTTGAACAGCTGGAAACCATGATTCTTGAGGGCACGCTGCAGCCCGGTGAGCGACTGCCCGCCGAGCGCGCACTGGCCGAGCAGTTTGGCGTTTCGCGGCCGTCGTTACGGGAGGCCGTGCAGAAACTGGCGGCGCGTGGGTTGCTGGTAAGCCGTCAGGGGGGCGGTAATTATGTCAGTGACAACCTTGGCTCCAGCTTCAGTGATCCACTGCTGGGGCTGCTGGAAGGTCGTCCGGAAGCACAGCGCGATCTGCTGGAATTTCGCCATACGCTGGAGGCCGATTGCGCCTACTACGCGGCGCGGCGCGCCACCGACCTGGATCGCCAGCACCTGCAGAGCGCCTATGAGTCGTTGCAGGCCTGCTATGCGCCTGAGAGCAACGCCAGCCGCGCCGATGAAGGTGCCGCGGACGCGCGCTTTCACCTAGCCATTGCCGAGGCGAGCCACAACATGGTGCTGTTACACACTATTCGCGGCCTGTTCGACCTGCTCAAACGTAACGTGGTAACCAATATTGGTGGCATGTATGCGCTGCGCGGCGAAACCCGGCTGATGCTGGTGGAGCAGCATCAGCAGCTGTTCGACGCCATCATGCAGGGGCGTGCGGATGACGCCAAGCGCATTGCCAGCGAGCACATCACCTACGTGCAGGATGTGCTGGCGCAGAGCCAGGAAGAAAGCCGGCGCATGGCGCGGGCGCAGCGCCGCGACAAGCCGTCGAGCCGCTAGTCAGCGGCCTGTGTGCCCAGCCTGTCAGCAATTACCTCGGTATTGTGTTGGCCGAGTAACGGCGGCGCGCTGCGGTATTCAACCGGCGTACGCGACAGCCGAATCGGATTGGCGACCAGCTTCACCTCTCCCGACAGGGCGTGCGGCAGGCTGATCTGCACGCCACGCGCTTTGATTTGGGCGTCATCAAACACCTGACTCAGATCGTTGATCGGCCCGCAGGGCACGCCGGGCTGCTCCAACTCGGCAATCCATTGTGCGGTGGTGCGAAACACCGTCGCCTGACGAATCAGCGGAATCAACTGCTCGCGATGTGCCACGCGCTGCGCGTTACTGGCAAAGCGCGCATCGCTGGCCCATTCCGGGTGGCCGGCCACCTCGCAGAAGCGCCGGAACTGGCCGTCGTTGCCCACGGTGAGAATGAAGTCGCCGTCGGCCGTCGGGAAGTCCTGGTAAGGCACGATATTGGGATGCGCATTGCCCAGGCGCCGCGGCGGCTTGCCAGTGGTCAGGTAATTGAGCGCCTGATTGCCCAGACAGGCTACCTGCACGTCCAGCAGGGCCAAATCGATATGCTGGCCCTGCCCACTGCGCGCGCGCTCGGCCAACGCCGCCAGAATGGCATTGCTGGCGTACAAGCCGGTAAGGATGTCGGTGAGGGCGACGCCCACCTTGACCGGACCAGCACCTTCTTCGTTGTCAGCCCGGCCAGTGATGCTCATCAGGCCGCCCATGGCCTGAATCATGAAATCGTAGCCGGCCCGCTTGGCGTAAGGGCCGTCCTGCCCGAAGCCGGTGACCGAACAATAGATCAGCCTCGGGTTGAGCTGCTGCAGGCTGGCATAATCCAGCCCGTAAGCGGCCAGGCCGCCGACCTTGAAGTTCTCTATCAGCACATCAGCCTTGGCGACCAGTTCACGCACGCGCCGCTGACCTTCGGGCTGGGTAAAGTCGATGGTAATGGAGCGTTTGTTGCGGTTGGCAGAGAGAAAGTACGCCGCCTCCGAGGTATCACGGCCGTCGGCGTCCTGCAGGTAGGGCGGCCCCCAGGCTCGGGTGTCATCTCCCACCTCCGGTCGCTCGACTTTAACAACATCGGCCCCCAAATCAGCCAGCATTTGCCCCGCCCAAGGACCGGCCAATACACGGGAAAGGTCGAGCACCTTGAGGTCGGCAAGCGCACCTGACATATCCAACTCCTGTTGAACAAAGAAGACATCGGAAAACCGTTACGAAAAGGGGTCGCAGGCATATGCCAACGACCCCTGATCAGATAACCGCCACCCACCCTGCATAAACGCTCGCAATGGTGGGCGCTAAATGACGCGGCTTAGAAGAAGGCTTGCAGACCCGTTTGCGCGCGGCCGAGAATCAGCGCGTGCACGTCGTGGGTACCTTCGTAGGTGTTGACTACTTCCAGGTTGACTACGTGGCGGATCACACCGTACTCGTCGGAGATGCCGTTACCGCCCAACATGTCGCGGGCAACGCGAGCAATGTCCAGCGACTTGCCGCAGGAGTTGCGCTTCATGATCGAGGTGATTTCCACCGCCGCAGTGCCTTCATCCTTCATCCGGCCAAGGCGCAGGCAGCCTTGCAGGGCCAGGGTGATTTCGGTCTGCATATCGGCCAGTTTCTTCTGTACCAGCTGGGTTTGCGCCAGCGGACGACCGAACTGCAGACGATCCAAAGTGTACTGACGCGCGGTGTGCCAGCAGAACTCGGCGGCGCCCAGCGCGCCCCAGGAAATGCCGTAACGCGCAGAGTTCAAGCAGGTGAACGGGCCTTTCAGACCAGTCACGTGCGGCAGCATGTTCTCTTCCGGCACAAACACGTCTTCCATCACGATTTCACCAGTGATGGAGGTGCGCAGGCCAACCTTGCCCTTGATCGCTGGCGCGCTCAGGCCTTTCCAGCCTTTTTCCAAGATAAAGCCGCGAATCACGTCATCATCGGTTTTGGCCCAGACCACAAAGACATCGGCGATGGGACTGTTGGTAATCCACATCTTGGCGCCCTTGAGCAGGTAACCGCCCTCGGTGCTGCGCGCGCGGGTGACCATGGAGCCCGGATCAGAGCCGTGGTTGGGTTCGGTCAGACCGAAGCAGCCGATGAATTCACCGGAAGCAAGCTTGGGCAGGTACTTCTGCTTCTGTTCTTCGCTGCCGAATTCGTTGATCGGCACCATGACCAGAGAAGACTGCACGCTCATCATCGAGCGATAACCGGAGTCCACCCGCTCGACTTCACGGGCGATCAGGCCGTAACAAACGTAGTTCAGACCACTGCCGCCGTACTGCTCTGGAATGGTGGCACCCAGCAGGCCCAACTCGCCCATTTCACGGAAGATTTCGGCATCGGTCTGCTCGTTACGGAACGAGTTCAGCACCCGCGGCATGAGTTTGTCCTGGCAGTACTGGCGTGCGCTGTCACGTACCATGCGCTCTTCTTCAGTCAGTTGCTGATCCAGCAGCAGCGGATCTTCCCAATTGAAACTTGCTTTGGATGCGGCCATGAAAACTCCGAACTGTTTTGTTGAGTAGAACGACCCGACCAGCGGGCGTGGAATGACAGGGATGCTAACCAGCCAGGCTGGTGCCAACAACCGTCTTTTTTGCAACGACCTGTGCTAGATTGGAACTCCGAAGCGGCGAATTGCCAACTTTCCCGCCGCTATGCTCAATTTTTAAGCATTCCGAACAGCGCCGAGATTGGCTTATTCGGCAGCTGATAATCAGGACAGCATAGACCATGCGCCGTAAAATTCCGCCGACTCAGGCCCTCATCTGTTTTGAATCCTCGGCCCGCCATGAAAGTTTTACCAAGGCCGCCGAAGAGCTGTCATTGACGCAGAGCGCGGTCTGCCGACAGATCGCCAACCTGGAAGAATTTCTGGATATTCAGCTCTTTCGACGCACCCGCCGGGGTGTGAAGCTGACCGACGCGGGGCAGACCTACAGCCGGCGTATCGCCAGTCGGCTGGACGCGGTGGAGCGCGATACGCTGTCGGTGATGGGTAATCAGGGTACCGCGACCCTGGAACTGGCGCTGGTGCCAACCTTCGGCACCCAATGGTTGTTGCCGCGCCTGGGCGATTTTTTGCGCCAACATCCGCAAATCACCATCAACCTGACAAACCGGACGCGTCCTTTCCTGTTTGCCGATACCGAATTCGACGCCGCCATCTATTTTGGCGACGGCGACTGGCCAGGAACCCAGACCGACTTCCTGATGAAAGAGTCCCCCATTCCCGTGTGCAGCCCGGCGCTCATAGCGCCACAGCAGCAACTCAGCCCCGAGCAGATTGCCAACCTGCCGCTGCTGCAGCAGACCACCCGGCCCTACGCCTGGCGGCAATGGTTCGCAGCCGCGGAGATGCGCGTCGAGCACGACCTCAACGGCACTCGACTGGAATTGTTCTCGATGCTCGCCCAGGCTGCCATGCATGGTCTCGGGGTGGCGTTGATTCCCCCCTTCCTGATTCGGCAGGAGCTGGCCGACGGTCGCTTGATCAGCCCGTGCCCGCGCAGCTTCGACAGCAGCAACAGCTACTTTCTGGTGATCCCGGAGCGCAAGGCCGAGTCGGCTGCTTTGCTCGCCTTCCGCGACTGGCTGACCCAGGAGGCAGAGCGCTATCGCGACTCACACGCCTGAGTATGGGCGCGAATAAAAAAAGGGCCTCCGTAGAGGCCCCGAGCACAACTTGAATGACTGCAGCAGGATTACTGACGCACACCTTCAACACTGATGATCAGCTCGACTTCCTGCGAAGCCGGGCCCAGATCCATCGAGATGTCGAAGTCCTTCAGCGCCAGCGTGGTGGTGCCGGAGAAGCCGGCTCTGTAGCCGCCCCAGGGATCGTCGCCTTCACCAATGAACTTGGCATCCAGCACCACGGGCTTGGTCACGCCGTTGAGTGTCAGGTTGCCGGTGATGTTGGCGGTGTCATCGCCGGTCATCTCGACCTTGCTTGATTCGAAGGTGGCGGTAGGGTGCTCTGCCACGTTGAGGAAGTCGTCGCTGCGCAGGTGCTTGTCCCGCTCGGCGTGGTTGGAGTCAACGCTGGTGGTGTTGATGCTGACCTTGACTGCGCTGGCTTCCGGCTTGTCGGCATCCCAGCTGAAGTTGCCGCTGAAGTCGTTGAAACGCCCGTAGATCCAGCTATAACCCAGGTGGCTGATCTTGAAGTTGATTGAGGCATGCTGACCCTGCTGGTCGATCACGTAATCGGCAGCCTGCAGTGAGCCCGACAGTGCCAGCAAACCACCCAGCGCCAATCCTGCGAATGTCTTTTTCATACTAACTCTCCTTGGTGTTTTTTAACCGCATGCCCAGCATACGGCGCAGTGTGTCGTCACGATCCAGCCAGTGGTGCTTGAGTGCGCCCAGCGCATGCAGCGCCACCAGCCCGAGTACTCCCATCGCCACCCAGTAATGCACGGCGCCAGCGCGATCAGCCTGTTGCGGCAAACCGGTTACCAGCGCCGGCACCTCGAACCAGCCGAACAGGCTGATACCCTGCCCCTTGGCGGTTGAAATCAGATAGCCGCTTATCACGATGATGGCCAGCAGCAGGTACAACAGCAGGTGAACCATAGCTGACAGGGTGATCTCCCATGGCTTGTGGCCGGGGACCGCCTCGGGTTTACGATTGATCAGCCGCCACCCAAGCCGCACCAGCAGCAGCGCCGCCAGCAGCAGACCAATACTCTTGTGCCAAAACGGCGCACTGGTGTAATAGGGGCTGTAATAAGTCAGATCGGTCATCCACAGGCCCAGCGCAACCAGGCCAAATACGCCCAGCGCCATCAGCCAGTGCAGGCAGACGCTGATCGATCCATAGCGTTGGGCGTTGTTGCGCAAAGGCATGACTGGCTCCCGTTATGTCGAACATGATCCCATCGAGAGATAAAGACAAAAAGCGCAATATTTGGTTCTAAATCATCGAGTTTCCATATATTTCAGACACAAAAAAACCTCCCGCCGCGCCTGCGTGGGAGGTTTTTTTCCAGCGCACCCGGACTAGAAGAAGAGCCGCTTGAGTTCGTGCCCCGGGTCGCTGGCGCGCATGAAGGCCTCACCCACCAGGAAACTGTAAACGCCGTGCGCCAACATGAGCTCAACGTCGGTGCGGTGCAGAATGCCGCTCTCGGTAACCAGGGTCTTGCCTTTGGGAATCTGCGGCAGCAGCTCCAGGGTCGTGTCGAGCGTTACCTCAAAGGTGTGCAGGTTGCGGTTGTTGATGCCAATGAGTGGGGTATCCAGCTTCAAGCCACGCTCCAGCTCGGCCGCATCATGCACCTCAACCAATACATCCAGCCCATGCTGCTTCGCGGTGGCGGTCAACTCGTGCAACTGGGCATCGTCTAAGCAGGCAGCAATCAACAAGATGCAGTCGGCACCCAGCGCACGCGCTTCCACTACTTGATAGGGATCAACCATGAAGTCCTTGCGGATGACCGGCAGCGAACAGGCATTGCGCGCCTGCTGCAGATAATCGTCGTGTCCCTGAAAGAAGTCCACATCGGTCAGTACCGACAGACAGGCTGCCCCGCCCTCTTCATAACTACGGGCAATAGCGGCCGGATCAAAGTCATCTCGCAGCACACCCTTGCTGGGCGAGGCCTTCTTGATCTCGGCGATCACCGCCGGCTTGCGCGCGCTGGCGCGACTCTGCAGCGCCGCCGCGAAGCCTCGCGGGCGCGAAGCGTCAGCAGCCAGCGTTTCAAGCTCCTGCAGCGACGCGCGCTCGCGGCGCTCGGCCACTTCTTCGTACTTGCGTGCCACAATATTTTGCAGAATCGTTGGCACCGTCATTGTGCGGCCTCCTCTCTGAACACCTCGGTAAAAGCCACCAGCTCATTGAGCTTTTCCCGGGCTAGCCCTGAGTAGAGCGCATCGGAGGCCAGTTTGACACCTTCTTGCAGCGAGGTGGCGTGATCTGCGGCGTATAGCGCGGCGCCCGCATTGAGAATAATAATGTCTGCGGCCTTCTCACCCGCTTCCGTCGTGCGCTTGCCCAGCGCATCACGAATCAGCGTTAGCGACGCTTCCGGCCCCTCGACGGTCAGGCCGATCAGGCTGCGGCTCTTGATACCCAGCTCTTCAGGGCTAACGTCGTACTCGCGTATCTCGCCGTCTTTCAGCTCGGCAATGTGGCTGGTCGCAGCCAGACTGAGCTCGTCCAGACCATCCTTGGAGTGCACCACCAGCACGTGCTCGCTACCCAATCGCTTGAGCACTTCGGCGATGGGCCGGCACAGAGCCTGGGAAAAAACCCCAATGACCTGATGTTTAACGCCTGCGGGGTTGGTCATTGGCCCCAGCATGTTGAAGATAGTGCGCATGCCCAGCTCGCGGCGAGGTCCGATAGCATGCTTCATGGCGCCGTGGTGTGCCGGAGCAAACATGAAGCCGACACCGACCGATTCCACGCAACGCGCTACCTGCGCGGGCGTCAGATCCAGATTGACGCCCGCCGCTTCCAGCAGATCAGCGCTGCCACTTTTGCCCGATACCGCTCGGTTGCCGTGTTTGGCGACCTTGCCGCCCGCCGCCGCGACCACCAGGGCCGCCGCCGTGGAGACGTTGAAGATATTGGCGCCATCGCCACCGGTGCCGCAGGTATCCACCAGGCGCTCAGCGTTGATGCTGACGTCGGCCGCCAGCTCACGCATGACCATGGCCGCGCCGGTGATTTCGTCGAGGGTTTCGCTCTTCATGCGCAGGGCGACCAGAAAACCACCAATCTGTGCGTCGGTGCACTGACCGGTCATGATCTGACGCATGACGTCTTGCATTTCCTCGGTGCTCAGATCCAGTTGGTCAACCGCCTTACTGAGGGCTGTCTTGATGTCCATAGACTCTCCTTTGCTCCGCATCAGCCGCGCAGGCCGCCTTGCTGCTTGAGAAAATTATCCAGTAGTTCGTGCCCCTGGTCCGACAGAATCGACTCGGGATGGAACTGCACGCCCTCGATCATGAACTCGCGGTGCCGCACGCCCATGATCTCATCCACATTGCCCTGCTCATCCTGGGTCCAGGCAGTCAGCTCCAGGCAGTCCGGCAGCGTCTCGCGGCTGATCACCAACGAATGATAGCGGGTCACGGTCAAGGGATTGTTCAGCCCGGAAAACACTCCAAGACCCTCATGGTAGACCGGGCTGGTCTTGCCGTGCATGACCTGACGTGCACGCACCACGTTCCCGCCAAAGGCCTGGCCAATACTCTGGTGCCCCAGGCAGATACCCAGAATCGGCAACTTGCCGGCAAAGTGCTTGAGCACCGGCACCGACACACCGGCTTCATTCGGCGTGCAGGGGCCGGGGGAGACGACGATGCGCTCAGGTTTCAGTGCTTCAATCTCGGCGACGGTCAGCTCGTCGTTGCGGATAACCTTTACCTCAGCACCCAGCTCACCCAGATACTGCACAACGTTGTAGGTAAAGGAGTCGTAGTTATCGATCATTAACAGCATGGTCCTGCTCCTTTACCGGGCGGCCTGTTCGGCCAGGGCGATAGCGCGAAACATCGCGCGGCGCTTGTTGATGGTTTCTTCCCACTCCAGCGCGGGGACCGAATCGGCAACAATGCCGGCGCCAGCCTGCACATGCAGCTCGCCGTCCTTGATCACCGCGGTGCGAATGGCGATGGCGGTGTCCATGTTGCCGTTCCACGCCCAGTAACCTACCGCGCCGCCGTAAACGCCGCGCTTGACCGGCTCCAGCTCGTCGATGATTTCAATCGCGCGGATCTTGGGCGCGCCCGACAGAGTGCCGGCAGGCAAGATGGCGCGCAGCGCGTCCATCGCATTCAGCTCAGGCTTGAGGTGACCCTGCACGTTGGACACGATGTGCATGACGTTGGAATAGCGCTCGATCACCATCTTCTCGGTCAGTTGTACCTTGCCGATTTCCGCGACGCGGCCCACATCATTGCGCCCCAGATCGATCAGCATCAGGTGCTCGGCAATCTCCTTGGCATCCGACAGCAGGTCCTGCTCCAGCGCCAGATCCTCTTCCTCGGTGGCACCACGCGGGCGCGTGCCGGCGATCGGCCGCACCGTGACCTCGCCCTCTTCCACCCGCACCAGCACTTCCGGCGAGCTACCGACTACATGAAAGTCGCCGAAGTTGAAGAAGTACATATAAGGGGTGGGGTTCTGGCTGCGCAACGCGCGATACAGATCAATCGGCTCGGCCTTGAACTGCACGCTCATGCGCTGCGAGGGCACCACCTGCATGCAGTCGCCAGCCAAAATGTACTCTTTGACGGTCTCTACTGCGCGCTCGAAGTGCTCGCGGGTAAAACTGGCGCGGTAGTCCAGATCGATATCGACCGGCGCGTTCAAGTCCAGCAGCTTGCGCGGCTGCATGGGCTGGCGCAATTGTTCCAGCAACTGATCCAGACGCGCATTGGCCTGGGCGTAGGCATCGCTCTGCGCGGGATCAGCCAGCACGATGGCGTGCAGCTTGCCGGCCAGATTGTCGAATACCACCACCTCATCAGACACCATTAGCAGAATGTCCGGCGTGCCCAGCACATCAGGGTTAACGCTCCTGGCCAGCCGCGGCTCGACGTAACGCACGCAATCGTAACCAAAGTAACCGACCAGACCACCATTGAAACGCGGCAGGCCGGGAATCGAAGGCACGCGGTAGCGCGCCTTGAAGTCCTCAACAAAGGCCAGCGGGTCGGCGCACTCGTGGCGTTCCTGCTCCACACCGTCAGTCAGCACGGTCGCGGTGTGTCCGTCGACGCGCAGCACGGTGCGCGCCGGCAAACCAATGATGGAATAGCGGCCCCATTTTTCGCCGCCCTGCACGGATTCAAGCAGATAGGAGAAGGCGCCGTCGGCCAGTTTCAAATAGGTGGAAAGCGGGGTTTCCAGGTCGGCCAGTACCTCACGCACTACGGGTACGCGATTACAGTCCTGAGCGGCCAGGCGAAGAAATTCGTCTTGGGTCATGATCAGCCTCGTGGGCAAAAATTGTTGTCACACACAAACCAGGGGTGCCCGCGTATCACGCAGGCGAGCGCACATCAGACACGCCAACGCCAGCGGGCGAGCGCCTTGATAACTCTCATCAGTTTGCGGTTGCTGACAAACACGGCTGATCCATCTTGCAGAAGGGATAACGCAGCAAGACTATATGAGCGCATCGAGTGAATCAACCAGCAAGTCCGGGTTTTCCGCCGCGATGGGCTCGCCGTGGTTGTAGCCATAGCTCACCGCCACCACCGGCACGCCAGCCGCTCTGGCGGCGCGAACATCATTACGCGAATCGCCCACAAAGAGCGCCTGGTCTGCCGACACACCGGCCTGTCGCAGCACCCAGAGCAATGCACCAGGGTCAGGCTTCTGCATAGGCAGGGTATCGCCACCCACCAGCCAGTCAAAGCTGTCCGCCAACCCTTTCTCGGCCAGCAGCTCCGGCAGAAAACGCTCAGGCTTATTGGTGACCAGCGCCAGCTTGACACCCGCTGCGCGCAGGGCGCCGAGTAGCTCCGCCGCGCCCGCGTAGAGTGTAGTGCGAGAATGATCCCCGGCGTAACAACGCAGAAAATCCTGCAGTGCAGACTCCGCCTCCCGGGCGCTCACGGCGGCATGCTCCAGACCACCGGCCAGCGCGCGACGCACCAGCACGGCTGCGCCGTTGCCGACCCAGTCACGCACCCGCTCCACGCCAGCGGCAGACCGGCCGCGCAGCGCCAGCATCTGATCCACCGCTGCGGCCAGATCCGGCACTGAGTCCATCAGAGTGCCATCCAGGTCGAACATCACCAGTTGCGGCAGTTTGCCGGCAAACAGCGTACGCAGCGCCTGCATCCTAGCGGGCAGCCTGTGCCAGCTCGCTGCGCATCCGGTCGATCACGGCTTTGTAGTCCGGCGCATTGAAGATGGCAGAACCGGCAACAAAGGTGTCGGCGCCAGCTTCGGCAATCTCGCGGATGTTGTCGACGTTCACGCCGCCATCGATCTCCAGGCGGATATCGCGGCCGCTGGCATCGATCAGCGCACGCGCCTCACGCAGCTTATCGAGCGTACCGGGGATGAACTTCTGTCCGCCAAAGCCGGGGTTGACGCTCATCAACAACACCATGTCGACCTTGTCCATCACGTACTTGAGCACATCAAGCGGAGTAGCCGGGTTGAATACCAGGCCAGCCTTGGCGCCGCCCTGTTTGATCAGCTGCAACGAGCGGTCGATATGCTGGGATGCTTCCGGGTGGAAGGTGATGTAGGACGCACCAGCCTCCAGAAAGTCGCCAATGATGCGGTCCACCGGACTGACCATCAGATGCACATCAATCGGCGCGGTGACGCCATATTTGCGCAGTGCCGAGCACACCATCGGCCCGATGGTCAGGTTCGGCACGTAGTGATTATCCATTACGTCGAAGTGCACGATATCTGCACCGTCCGCCAGGACCTGATCGACTTCAGCGCCGAGGCGCGCGAAATCGGCGGACAGAATGGAAGGGGCAATGGCATAGTCTTGCATGGCAAACCTCAGCGACAACAAGGGTAGGAAATGCCCGCCAGTTTACCGCAAGCGTGCCGTGGCTGCGCTGTTATACTCGAATCACCGCCACCAAAGGACCTAGCTGAATGCGAGCCTTGCTGTTGCTTATCGCACTCTCCCTGCCACTGTGCAGTCAGGCGCAGACACCCGAAACCGAGGAAGCGGCGGCAGACGCCACCCCCACTGCGCAGGATGGCAAACGCGCCGAATCCCCCTCGCGCAACGCACTGTATCAGCAGGCACTAGAGCGCCGACTGCCGACCGAAGAGCAGCGCCAACTGGACTTCCATGGAGAATCGCAACTGGGCTTGTATCTGCCAGCCGCGCGGCCAGAGGCGCTCGGCGGCGTGTTGCTGATCGCCGGCCCCGGTGAGCATGCCGACTGGCCCGAATTGATCGGCCCGGCACGCCGCCGGCTGAGCGACGCCGGCTGGAACACCCTGTCCATCAGCCTGCCGGATGCCCCTTTGCCAGCGTCCGTCGCCGAACCCGCGACGCCCAACCCCGACGTGGATACCGCAGACAAGGGAGGTAGCGACGAGCCGGAAGACCCGCAGCTCGCAGCCGACAACCAGCCCGACCAACCGCCTGTTCCGACCACAGCCCAGGCAAACACCACGACCGACTATGCTACCCGCTGCATGCAACTGATCCAGGCGGCCTGGCAGGTACTGGCCGCCGAAAAAAACGAGCACATCACGCTGATTACCCGCGCGGAAGCCGGTTACTGGGCGCTGCGTGCCGCCAGCCCGCCCGCGAGCCAGCAACCGCCCCACGCCATTGTCCTGTTCAAACCTCGGGATGCGGCCATCGAAGGGCAGCCCAGTCTTAACCTGTTACTGGAGAAGTGGGACAAACCGCTGCTTGAACTGCTGGCCGCCAGCAGCCCGCAGGGCACCATTCACGCTCGCGAACACCAGCGTATTGCGCGCCGCATGGGGCATAGCCTGTATCAACAGTGGGATATCGACTACCTGCCGGATTCGGTGCTGGCAGACGACATGCTGCAAAAACGCCTGCAAGGATGGCTGGAGCGCCGCCTGCTGAACCAGGCCAGTGAAGTAGGCGCCTCAGCGGAACCCGCGGTGGCGCCGTAGGATTTCGTAGGCGTCTTGAATACGACGAATCTGCTCGCCGGCACCTGACACGCCAGGCTCACCCACACCCCGCGCGATCATCTTGTCCGGGTGGTGCTTGCTCAGCAGGCGCCGATAGGCGCGTTTGATCTGTTCCGGCGACGCATCCAACTCTACCTTGAGCAGGGCCGCGGCCTGATGCAGGCGATCCTGACTGGCTACCGGGGAGCGCGCCGCAGTACGCTCGCTGCGCTGATGTTTCTGATGCATGCGCTGCTGCTCGGCGCGCCCCACGCCCGCCTTGTTTGACCAAGCATCCAGCAAGCTACGTGCGTCAGCGCTCAACTGACCGGTCAACAACGCCATGCGCCAGCAGCAGTCCAGCAGTTCCGCGGCGCGTCCGGGGTCGCGGCGACAGAAGCGCTGCACCAGCCGCGTCAGCTCCGTGCCCGAATTCTTGCCCGCATTGAAATCATGCATGGCCGCCAAACGCGCGGATTCATCCAACCGGTATTGCTGCATCAGGTCGCGCGCCAGCTGCAAGTGCCCCTGAGTGACCCGCCCATTGGCCCGCGCCAGACGCCCCATACACAGAAACAATACACGCTCAAAGCGCGAGCTCTGCCCACGCAGCTCGACCAGTTTGCTCGCTAGATCGCGCCAGCGACGCAATCGCCAATGCCGATCCAGAGCGTGCCCCAGCACGGCGCCCACCAGGGCGCCAGGCAGACCACCACCCAAGCCACCCACCACCGCACCCAGCACGGTTACCGGCCACAGCATGGGTTAACGCTCCGCCAGCCGCTCGGCCTCGGCCAAGCGCTCGGGCGTGCCAACATCAATCCAGGCACCAGCAAAGTACTCGCCACTGACCAGCCCCTGTTCTGCCGCCGCGCGCAGCAGCGGCGCCAGCTTGAAAGCGCCTGCTGGCTGCTCTGCCAGTAGCTGCGGATGCAGCACGGCAATGCCGCTGTAGGTCAAACCAGGGGCATCAGCTGCGGGATTGCCGACCAAACCTTCGTCCAAACTAAAATCACCCCGTGGGTTGTGTGGCGGGTTGTCAATCAGCACCAGATGCGCCAACTTGCCCACTGGCAAGGCCAAACCGGCGAAGTCAAATGTCGTCCAGATATCGCCGTTGACCAAAATGAAGGGCGCCTCGCCGAGCAGTGGCAGCGCCTGACGGATACCGCCGCCGGTTTCCAGCGGAGTACCCTCAGGCGACCATTGAATGCTTACACCAAATTCGCTGCCATCGGCAAAGTAGCGCTCCAGCTGCTCACCCAGCCAGGCATGATTAATCACCAGTTCACGCACACCGGCGTCAGCCAGGGCATCAATATGCCATTGGATAAGCGGCTTACCGGCGACCGGCAGCAATGGCTTGGGGGTGCGCAGCGTCAACGGCCGCATACGCTCACCCTTGCCCGCAGCCAGAATCATGGCTTTCATGCCATCATCCCCAAACTGTCGAGCAGTCTTTGCAGTGGCTGCAGGCGATCGTCCTGCTCACAGGCGTCACGCAGATAGCGGATAAACCGCGGCGCATCCTGCAGATAGTGCGGCTTGCCATCGCGGTGGCAGATGCGCGCAAAGATACCCAGCACCTTCAGGTGGCGCTGCACGCCCATCAACCGAGCCTGTGCCATAAAGATGTCGCAGTCGGCGGGCACCGGTACACCCGCCGCAAGCGCGCGCTGCCAGTATCGCTTCACCCAAGCGTTGCGCTGCGCAACGGGCCAGCTGAAGAAGGCGTCGGCAAACAACGAGGTGACGTCGTAACTGACCGGACCGTAAAGCGCGTCCTGAAAGTCCAGCACGCCGGGTTCGCCCGCAGCGGTCATCAGATTGCGCGGCATGTAGTCTCGATGCACATAGACCTGCGCCTCGCCCAGATTGCTGTCGAGTAGCAGCGTCTGCAACGCTTGCCAGTCGGCCTGCTCCGCCGGATTCAATGCACGGCCGCGTTCGTGCGCGACGTACCAATCCGGGAACAAGGCGAGCTCACGGCGCAACACCGCTTCATCGTAGGCCGGCAGTACGCCCGGCTGGCTGGACAGTTGCCAGCGAATCAGGCTTTCGATTGCCGCGCTGAACATCTGGTCCAACTGAACGGCAGATACCTCCCCCGCCTGGATGCTTTGCAGGTAGGTCTGGCTGCCCATGTCTTCGAGCAGCAGAAAGCCTTGTTCCAGATCGCTGGCCAGAATGCGCGGCACCCGCACGCCAGCGCGCTGCATGAGTTCGGCGATGCGTACAAAAGGCTCACTGTTTTCATGTGCTGGCGGCGCATCCATGATAATCAGGCTGCGCGGCCCAGCCTGCCAGCGGAAATAGCGGCGAAAGCTGGCATCGGCACTGGCCGGCGCCAAGTTGCCCTCTACCACTGGGCCCCAGCCCATTTGCGCGAACCCTTGCTGCAAGGCAGCGGGTAGCCAGTTATGCAATTGCGTCGTTCTAGAATCCATTTAGGCTCTTTCTCATTGTCGCCGGCCAGCCACTCGGCGCTCGGGTCACTTAATCGGTCACTGTTTTCCTATCGAGTCCCCATGGCCGCCTGCCGTTCCGCAGGCCGGGGACTTTTTCCGCGCATTCCTAGCTCTGGCAGCGCCCTATGCTTTATTATCCGGTATCTTGCTGGTTAGACACAGCATGCAGATTGCTATCTCCTCGCACAAGGCGTCGCGAGCACGCACCGACTGGAAGCCCGGATAATTACATAATGGCCTACCGAACTCCTCCGTTTCGTTCTTCGTTCCCCATGTTGCTGGCCAGCTCTTTGCTGCTGGCACAGCCGATCAGCGCGTTCGCTGCCAACCAGGTGCA
>Ga0105357_10000800_pt1 | contig 16820 bp, 11 predicted proteins | sample GOMGulsemesocosm_4_FD_83660 | JGI IMG/M metagenome (GOLD analysis project Ga0105357, IMG submission 83660) | Methane-oxidizing microbial communities from mesocosms in the Gulf of Mexico - GOM15B Gulf of Mexico | ecosystem: Environmental > Aquatic > Marine > Cold seeps | place: USA: Gulf of...
AAGTCTTTGATTTCTCTTTTAGTGTGGTATTATGCCGCCCTGTTTCGGAGAGGTGGCCGAGTGGCCGAAGGCGCTCCCCTGCTAAGGGAGCATAGGGGCAACCTGATCGAGGGTTCGAATCCCTCCCTCTCCGCCATTATTCCAGTACTAAAGCACCCTTCAGGGTGCTTTTTTGTTTCTGCCTATTAACCTATGCCTTAATAGTTCATCGGCCATTAACTCTTTCCCAGCCATCGCCCACATGGCTAGTGAGAATTTCATCCAAAGTGCCATCAGCTTTCAGTTCCGTAATGGCTTGTTGAATGGTTTTGACCTTGTCTATGTGTTTGGATTTTTTCGAAAACTGAAGCCATTGCTGTTTGGTAGCAAGGGTTAGCCCAGGTCGATCAATCTCTCCCTTGACCCCTAACTGATTGGCTACATGCTACAAGGCTATAGCATTTCCGACAATGCTGCCGACTCGCCTACCAATCAGCATTTTCATTAAAATTTCATAGTTATTCGATGCCATTTTATAAAGCAACTCGTCTTTATCGAATCTGCGACTGACTCGCTGCTGCCTCAATACCCCAACACTCATATTCCTATAGAGATCTTCGTAGCGTTGCAGGGGGGCTTGTTTATGACCTAGGGCCACGATTTTGATATCCCTAATTAGCGAGACATAGCTGACATGGGGGTCCCGACTTTCCGAGCGAAACATAATTGTCGCATCGGCTCTACCGCTGGCTAAATTTGCAATTATTCGGGCGCGCGGCACCAAGCGAATTTCCATGGGAATTTTCGTTTTTGCTGACAGGGCCATAAAGTAATCAATGTGAGTACCAATACGCTTGCCATGTTCATCCACATATCCAAACGGAGCGGATTGAATAATATTAATAATCAGTGTGTCGCTGGCACTAGCAGTGGCGCTCGCTAACAGAAGTAGTGGCAAAGCCCACTCAGCCATTTTCATGTTATTTCTCATTTCCCACAGCTAGTAATCGACATATAAAACAACCAAAAATCCTTTTATTAAAATCCAATCGCATTATAGCTGGTTATATAATCTTCAGGGAGTACGTTGTCAGAGCATCTGGGGCCAATCTAACTAATTTCATTGGTGTTTAAGCTTACCTATTGTTTAGTCATTAAGTTTTTATTTGCGATTGGTAGTGACTTGAATTGGCTCAGTTGCGTCTTAACTTAAGGGATGTCCATTGAGTAATCTCAATTGGAGTATGACCGGGCCATTTTCCACAGCAAAGCTGAAAATCACTTTGCTGTACCCAATTTCGGATATTCGAGCACCATGAAAAGATATCTTCTAAGTTTGTTGGTGATTCAATTCCTGTCGACCTCTACACAGGCGGGTAGTATCGAAAGCTATCATCGGGACCCTGACCTGTCCCCTATTGTTACTGCGTATTTAGCGAGAGACGAAGATGAGAGCTTTAGTGCCCTGAATACGCTAATCCAAGAAAAGCCAAATAAAATTGAAGCCCACCGCATTGGTATGATGTTGGCCATGATCTATGATCGCTACGACGAATTATTCATCCATACGGGGAGTATTCTGAAAAAAGAATCTAGTGATCTACAGGCGCTCACTTTGGAGCTTTTGTATCAGCGCGCATTGGGCCACAAAGGGCCATATATACAAACGTTGCGAGCGCTGCAGAAATCTTCCCTGGAAGTAACCAAGGAAATTCTGGCGGTGATCCGAGATGTTGAGTTGGCATGGGGCAGAGCTGTCAAAGCAATCATTCCTGAAATAGAAGGCTCTAATCTCGGAATTCTTGCTCTGGGCTCTCCTGTCAGCCACGACGGCACCCCCTTACCCAGATTAAAAAATACCTTAGAGCGCACCTTAGAGGCGGCAAGGGCGTATCCAAATGCACCCGTCATTGTCACTGGCGGTGCTGTCTACTCCCAATTTACGGAAGCACTAGCTATGAAAAATTGGTTGGTGAACAAAGGTATCAAACCCGAAAGAATACTATTGGAAGATAAGGCTCGCGACACGATCGGTAATGCACTGAATATCATTCCACTAGTAGAGCGCAACGGACTTGATAACTTACTTCTGATTACCGTTGAATACCATCTACGTCGATCAACTTTGGTCTTCGAGGGAGTTTTCAAAGAACATAAATTGAAGACGAAATTTACTGGGCTTGCGGCCACAAGTGACTTACAGGGTAGCAACCTTGCAGAGCGGATGTACCTTGAAAGGGTCGCCAGCTATCGTGACCGCAGTCGATCCCGAGGGTTTTATGAGCATGGCGATTTCCTGGATAGGAAAGCCTTACAGGACTAGATGACTCATGAATTGCCGGTCAGCATTGGCGGGCTAAGAGGTCTCTTTGCATAGCCTAAGCTATCCATTGTTGTCCTCTGCGTTTACAATATCTGCGCGTAATAATACAATGCGCAGGATCATTTATAATTGTCTGTGAAGATATTGGTCCTGATATGCCGTCAATAAATGAAGTCTTCTATTAGAAATATACAAAACGCCGCGATTAGTCTCGCACTGCTTATAGCTTTGTGTGGGGGATCTAATAGTTCTTTATCATTCTCTGAAAAATACCCAAGTCTTGATATACCCCATCAAAATCTAGAAGACGCTCTGGTAGAATTTGCCATTTCTACCAACGTGGAATTACTGTATACACGCGATCTCCTGAAAGGAAAAACTTCCCATAACCTGCTTGGGCGTTACCGGCCCTCTGAGGCTTTGAAAATCATTCTCCGCGAAACCGGCCTGGAAATTGAAATCCTAAATGAGAAAGCCTTTCTCCTCCGAGAGATACAATCTGTCATTACTTTGTTTGAAGAGCCTCAGCAGGACGAATTTATTGAAGAGATACTGGTTAGCGGTTTTGGTCTGCAAAATCAACGCGCCGTATCTCTTAAACGGGAGGCTTCGGTCGTCGTTGAGTTTGTTGTTCAGGATGATATAGGTAAGTTTCCAGACTATAACATTGCGGACTCGTTTCGACGTCTATTGGGCGTTGGCGCTATTTTCGATGAGGATGAAGGGCGTTTTGTGGTGGCGCGAGGCATTAGCTCAAGCCATAGTGTGATCTCTATCGATGGAATTCCCCTAGCTACAGTCAATGGCTTTGGCGAGACAGGAAGGAGTGTGGGCTTGCAGGCGATTCCCTCGATCGCAGTGAAAAGACTAGAAGCGATAAAAACCTTTACGCCGAATGTGGATGCAGGGGCTGTTGGCAGCAGCCTCAACTTGGTTACGCGCAGTGCTTTTGACTCACAGGACAGGCAATTTTTTATTGATTTGTCCGTATCAGATCACACTTACAGTGATATTCCAGGTGATAATAGTTTAGAAAGTTATGATGATGATAACCTCGGTGGCAGTATTTCATTAATGGGGAGTGATAGCTTCGGGGGGCTAGGCCAATACGGAATCGCAGCCGCATTTTCCTATAATGTGAGGCAGAGGGGTGAATCAAAAACGATTCAGGAAGGCCATCAGTACTTTGATGAAAGTGGCAGACGGTTGAACTCGCCCGCCGACCCTGCGTGGAATGGGGTGGTTTCACCGGGAGAATATCGTTGGTATTTATATACCAATAGAGTTGAACGTTATGGGGCACATATAAAGTTCGAGTATCAAGAGTCGGAGCGTTTTTACGCGGCCTTATCTGGCTATTATTATAGTCAATCACAGGGGGAGACCCGGAACGGCCACACTCTTTCCAATTTTGATGGTTTACTTGAACAAACTTCCGCGGCAGGGAGGTTTAACGAAGCTCAGGGAATCGTGAGTTACAATTTTTTTACGCTCGATCAACAAAACATCGGCAGCAGCCTTTTTGCACAGCTAGAAACAGGCGAACTATCAAATCTAAGAATCAATGTAGGTTATTCTTTTGCTGATTTTGAAGATGGCAGCCCAAATGCAGTGTTTGCAACGCCAATAACTGACGACTTGGGGTTTTCCTATGACAGCTCGTCATTCATTTCTACTTACCAACTGGACAATCCTGATTACTTTACTACGGCTGAAAACTACGAGTTGTCTGAGTACGCGTTAAAGCAGCGAAGGTCTGAGGAAAGTATTGTCGATTTAAAACTGGACTACCTTTATAACATGCTCAATGACAGTGAGGGATTTGCTTATCAGCTGGGGCTGGAAAGGCGAAATCTGACCCGTGAAAGAGATAACTCTGCGAAAATTTATTCGAGTCCAGGTTTGTTACTGCAACCTCTGTCGGCAGAAATAGACTTTGTTCCAAATCACCGAGAAGAACCTTTTTTGTTTGTTGATATAAACCGCTTGAGTCAGCAAACAACGTTTCAATACAATGAAAGCGCGAGTGAGATTTTGTCTCTTTCGGAAGATTTCAAATTTCAAGAATCTGTCACTGCTGCTTATATCATGGCCGCTTATTCAAACAGTAATTATCGGCTAATATCCGGTCTTCGATACGACAATGTCGATATTGAGACTCGTAGCCCGGTTTTCAACAATGGGATATTTAACCAGAGGAAAGGGAGCTTGCATTATGAAAGTGTGCTTCCTTCAATGGCTGCTATCTATTATCTAGGGTCGCACGCAGATGTACGAGTTTCGTTTAGCGAAACAATTGGCAGGCCTGTGCCAGGGGATGTGATCGCACTAGAGATAAGGCCGGATGACGCAGCGCTTATTAATGCGAGCCAAGTAGTCAAGCCAAGCAATGTTGGCAACTACGATGTCACCTTTAATTATTACCTTGATAATGGGCTTTTGTCCCTGGGCTTTTTCTATAAAGATATATCTGGGAACCTATTCAAATCAGCCGATGTTAATAGCGGTGCTACATCAACGATGCATACCAGTGAGGCTACCTTGAAGGGAGTTGAATTCAATATTATCAAAAATGAATTCGACTTTTTGCCTTATCCATTTGACAAAATGGGCTTTAGTGGGAATTTGACGCTAATGGATGGCAGTCTTGAATATAGAGATAGGGAGGGTAATTTACGCTCACTTGACAGATTGATTGAGCAGTCAGATAAATTGGCCAATGCTACGCTGTTCTACAATTGGAACAATCGCTATGAATTTAGACTTATCTATGCGTTTCAAAGCATTTATACTCATGTGTTTTTTCCCGAATCACCACACTTAAACAGGGAGTGGAAAGACTATACTCAGTGGGATATGCACGGTCGTTATAATATTTCTCGGAATTTTAGTGTGTATTTTGAAGCGCGAAATATTACTGATAATAACCGAGTGCTTGCTGAAGATGAGGCGGGTCTCGCGGCTGACGTGGAATTTGGTCGATCGTTTTTCTTCGGTGTAAATTTTCGATTATAGCTTGGGGGGAGGGCGCTCGCACTCGCCGACACCCCGCTATGGTTTGCGCCCTAAGGTGGTTCAGCTGAGTCGTTCAAGCGGGACAGTACTATCTGGTATTTGAGTGACTCATTGGCTTGTAGAGGAAAGTAAGTTACCAATGATTTAGTAAACATATCAGTATTGCTGATGTTAAAGATGCCGCTGATAGGAATGTCTCCCATCGTATTCCCCGCCAAAATATACTTTTTGTTAGTGTATCGGTTCATTTCCCTGATCGCGTCCTTCAGTGGCGTGTCGCGGAAGATGACCTTCCCCATTTTCCAGGCTTCTGATTGAATGAAATCAATGGCTTCAATTTTAGAGAGTTCTCCATGGATGATGGAGAGCTGCTGACCTGCATTGAGTGTTTTAGTAAGCGTTTTGGATGTGTTTCTATCCTCAGAAACACTCGTTACATCCACTTTGCCTTCAATCAATTTGACGACAGTCGTAGTGCCTTCGAGACGGATATCAAAGGCAGTACCTAGTGCGGTGATTTCTCCTAGCCCGGCTTGAACCACAAAAGGACGTTCTTTGTCTGGTGCGACAGAAAAGTGAGCCTGACCTTTTTCTAAAATCAAGGCGCGCTTGTCTCTGCTATAGGTAACGTGAATCCTGCTATTGGTATCCAATATAATCGTGGATTCATCCGCTAACTGAATCGTTTTTTGTGTTCCTGTCAAGGTTTCAAACTGTTGTGAGGAGGGGGCGCTCATATTGCCCAGATACAGCAGAGCGCCAGTGCCGATGACTATTAGAAATGAAGCTACTTTCGCCAGATCCGCATATTTTCTATAGCCTTGATCGGCGCCTTGGTCGTCTGTCTTCGCTTCGGCAGAAAAATCCGTTTGCTGTGCGGCCAGGGCTTCTTTTCTTATGTTTTGGATATAGCTACTCTCGCTCACTGTTTCCAAACTCAGCCAGGCAGCGCTCACTTTGCCGTAAGCAATCTCATTAATTGGATCGCTGTTTATCCAGCGTTCAAAATCTCTGCATTGGCTCGATGACATCTCCTCTGATTGAGTAAGCGTGAACCACTCAGCAGCTTCTGATTGAACGGTATCGTGCGTTTTCATAGTGTTTTGTATCGTCATTATCTTGTCTCTACGGCTGCGGCTATATGTGCGATTGCCTTTGCCATATGTTTGCTTACGCCACTAACCGTGATGCCATAGTGCGTGGCAATTTGTGAGTAAGTCATATTTTCGAATCTGTGAAGTATGAAGACATTTCTGGCGTTGGGGCTCAAACGCTTTAGCGCTGCCTGAACTTTCTTCAAACTGCGCTTGGCCTCCAGGTCCCGTAAAGGGGTGATGGTCGATTCAACTTCAGTAAGGTCATAGTCTTCGTCATTATTTTTGACGCTACTATTCTCGGGTATGTTGCGTCTGTATTTATCTCTCAGTACATTGAGTGCGGTTCGGAATAAGTACGCTTGCGGGTACTTAACCTCGCTTGGCTTGGGTATGCGTGACATCCGCATATAGGCTTCCTGTGAAATATCCATTGCTTCGTCCTTGTCGATGGAATGACTGGAAATATAGTTGAGCAATTTCTCATGATAGTCCGTATAGAGAGTTTCCACGAACTCACTATTTCCGTCTCCGCTCACTAACTCTACCGCTCGCTCAGCACGTTGTTTTTCGAGGCTCTGTGTCATTTTCCCGTCCTGTTAAAGCGCGCACTTACTGAACTCGGCCGGCGCCTGCTTCCGGTCGACAACTCAAAAATCATGGCACCCAAGCAATTTTACTCCGCCTAGTCTGTTATGCCTATTAGACGAGTCTAGCGCTGAGTAAGGGAGTGTTTATTTCTTCTTTTTTTATTCGATTTAGGTATTAAAAGTGTTGCTGATATGCGTGCTGGCGTGGCTCGCCCAATATACGTCAATATCTATTTCGAATTGGTTTTTTGTCAAATATATTCCGAATGGTAGTGCCTTGAATTACAGAGCTAACGTCATAGAACTCGTGGGACATTGTTTGATGCTACTCGCAAGCAACAATTTATTGACTTTAACGGTCTATCGCTGGGAATTCTAATGAATAATATCCGCTCTATTTTCTTGCTGTACCTTCTCCTTGGGCCCGTAGATGTATTCGCCGATAGTGGGGCAAATGACCAAACGTCACTCGATAAAGGCGGGAGTACTGAAGCTCTCTCATCTGCTGATCCGCTCAATTTAATCGATTCAATCCGCAGAGAAATTCTTGACGACCAAAGTATGGATGTCGAGATTATCGCGCACCGGGCTTGTTGGCAGAGTGCGCCTGAGAACTCATTGCCGTCTTTAGCAGCCTGTATTCACTCTGGCGTTAAGATAGTGGAGGTGGATGTGCGCCGCACTAAAGACCGACAACTGGTGCTTCTGCATGATGAAACCCTGGATCGGACCACAAATGGCTCTGGTTTTATTCACGATTATACGCTGGAGGAAATCAAGGCCTTAAGGCTAAGAAATCGCGACGGCAGGTTTGGCAAAAGTCATGCGGCACTGACCCAGGAAACCATTCCAACGTTGCGCCAAGCCTTAGAGTTCAGCCGAGGAAAGTTGATTCTTAATCTCGATGTAAAAGATGACGATATTGCGCAGCAGGCCTTTGATGAGGTTGATGCCTTGAATATGGGCTCACAAATACTGGTCAAGCTTCGCGAGGCGCCAGGCTCTAAGCGACTCTTAAACTATACGCTGCCCGAAGGGGCGCTCTTCATGCCCATTATTTTTCAGTGTAATGCACAGTGGCAAGGATTTTGCGGAGACACATTATCCGATTTGGTTTTGCGTTATAAGCAATATAAGCCCATCACATTTGAAATTGTATTTTCTGAGCTCGATTACTTGAAAGAAGGCATTGATGCCATTCAATCCATGAATGCTCGTATTTGGGTAAATACCTTGTCGTCGACCATAGCGGCTGGGCATGGAGATCTGCAGGCCTTAGATGACCCCGACGCGAACTGGGGACTCTTTCGTAATCTGGGCGTAAATATGATTCAGACTGACTACCCCTATGTATTAAAAAATTACCTGGATAGTCTGGATAAGTCTGCGGTAAATCCCTAATTCACGTATTTCCCTCCCTGTTGGTCGATCTGTTTTTCCGCTGAGGTGTTTGATGATAGAAACAATTGTTGGGTTTTATACCAGAAGTACCACTCAAATAGGAGAAAGATCCGCTGGTGCCAATACCGCTAATGATCTGCGAAAAAGGAAGTGGTCTGTTTTTCTGAGTATTACCTTTGGTTATGGGTTTTACTATGTGTGTCGCTTAAGCTTCAGTGTCGCCAAGAAAACGATGGCGGATGAAGGAATCTTCGATGTGTCCCAGATGGGGATTATTGGCTCTGCTTTGTTTTTTGCTTATGCAATAGGAAAACTAACCAACGGAGTTATAGCTGATCGCGTGAACGTGAGGCGTTTCATGGCTACGGGTTTATTTTTGTCTGCGATCATAAATCTATTTCTCGGTTTTTCCAGTAATTTTATTTTCTTTCTAATTTTGTGGGGCATGAATGGTTGGTTTCAATCGATAGGTGCACCTTCCAGTGTGGTTTCTATTTCCCACTGGTTTAGTGATCGAGAGAGGGGAACCTTCTATGGTATGTGGAGTACCAGTCACAATATCGGTGAAGCAATTACTTTTATTGCGATTGCGGTCGTGGTTACTAGCTTTAGTTGGCGGGCGGGCTTTCATGTGGCGGGAGCTCTAGGTCTGGCCATGAGTTTTTTTATCTGGAGGTTCCTCTACGAGCGTCCTGAAACCTACGGCTTGCCCGCAGTGGTGCATGAGCAGAGTGCAGAATCCGCTCAACACAATAAGTCCCTTAGTGCTAAGCAGTGGGATGTTGCTAAAAATCCGGCCGTATGGATTTTGGCCTTTTCAAGTGCATTTTTTTATATCACGCGATATGCGGTAAGTAGCTGGGGAGTCTTTTTTTTGGAGGCAGAGAAAGGGTATACAACACTTGAGGCCAGCTCGATCATTTCTGTCAGTGCAATTCTGGGTATTTTTGGTACATTTTTTTCCGGTATGTTGTCAGACAAATTCTTTCATGGTCGCCGCAATATCCCAGCTTTGATTTTTGGCGCAATCTACGTGGTGTCAATCGCATGGTTTGTCTTAGGACCAGCCAATTCCCTGTCTGATAGTTTAAGTATGGGCTTGTTTGGGTTTTCTTTGGGTGTGCTGCTGGTGTATCTCGGCGGTTTGATGGCGGTGGATATTTGCTCTAAGGACGTTTCAGGAACCGCTTTGGGTATCATCGGAGTGGCCAGTTATATAGGTGCTGCGTTACAGGATATTGTTAGTGGGTATCTGATTGAGAGCGAAAAGCTGCTTGTTAATGGCGTGGCTGTCTACAATTTTGACGCGGCCGGGAAGTTGTGGATTGGCTCAGCTTGTATTTCCCTGGTGCTCTCGGCACTTGTCTGGAACCCAAAAGCGGAAGAGTAGTAATCAAGCAGACAAACCTTGTTGCTGATTGAGCTTTCACATTGTTGTCGAAAACTAATTTGTTTTATTGTTTTGGGGCGTTTTCTTTTAGTACTAAATATCGATGGTTTTTCTTCATGCTTTTGTTATTAACAAGCTAGGTTCTTGACGAATCGCCAGTTTTATTATTTGCGAATTGTTGTTTCCGTAACAGAAAAATAAAATGCACACTGACTTGAATTTTTTTTCCCTCGTCTAATAGTCTGGGAGGGCGTGATAGTAGGTTGAATCCCACAATACATGTCCATTTCATACTCTAATAGCAAAAATGGGAATTGAACTCTAATGACTATAAATACTCGTTTTAAAAAAAACCTCTTGTCCCAGCGAATAAAATTGGCGAGCAAAGCTTTAGTTTTTGGGTCGGCGCTTGCAATGGTACCGATGTCGCTTGCACAGGGCGAGAATGTAGAGGAAACATCGAGCATGCTCAATTTTGAAGAGATCGTTATAACCGGCACAATGAAAGGCCAATCCTTATTTGACGTATCTTACGCCGCGACACTGATGAGTGAAGATGTTATTCATGCCGCTGCTCCACTTAATACCGCAGACCTAGTGGGACTTTCGCCAGGTATATTCACCGAATCCACGGGTGGTGATGTGCAGAATGTTTATCGAGTTCGGGCAATTCCTAACGAAGGTTCTGCTATTGCTTTCCAAGAGGACGGCGTGGCTATAACGGGCCTTCCTCAGGGTTTTTTTGTGGGCCCTGATGTGATGATGCGTGTCGATATCATGACGGAGAGTTTTGATGTGGTGCGCGGGGGGCCGACACCCGTATATGCCGATAATGCCATCGCTATGTTCAATAACATCAGTCGTCGAGGTGGTGATGACGAAGAGGGAGCTGTGCGTTTAACCGCTGGTGATATTGGCCTAGGCCGGGTAGATGCTTATTGGTCCGGCGCGGTGGGTGAGCGGACCTATTTGGCTATGGGTGGCTTTATGCGTACCAGTGATGGCCATCGGGACAATGGCTACACGGCCGATCATGGTGGTCAATTCCGCTTCAATCTAACTCGTAGATTTGACGATGGCTCATTTAATATTTACGGTCGTTACTTGGATGACTCAAATACCTTCTATTTGCCTATTCCTATTTCAAGTGCGACTACGGGCGAGTCTTACGCTGATTTAATTAATCCTTTAACCGGTACGCTGAATAGCGAATATATGCAGGGTATAACCATTCGGGCTTCTGATGGAGAAGGCGGTACACACCTTGTAGATCGAGATTTGTCTGATGGACGACGCGCTGAAGCGATCGTTTTTGGATTCGATTTTGAAACTCAGATTAACGATACATGGCATATTTCGAATAAGTTCCTTCATTCTAGTATGCATGTGTCAATGGACGCGCTGTATTCAACCAGTGCGCCACAGGACGCCGACGATTTTGCTGCGTCAAAGTTAGCGGATGCCCAGACTGCGTGGGGGAGTGGTGTGACCTCTCTCGATTATCAGTACGCCATTACGGGTGGAGTATACGATCCTTCCACCGCGGGTAATTTGCTCGTGCAGGGTCAATATCGAGCGGTTGAGAATGAATTCTCGAACATCGTCAATGATTTTCGTGCAACAGGTGTCATAGGCGATCATGAGCTTACAGTGGGCGTTCTCGGTGGTTTTTTTGACGAAACGGCGGAGCGATATCAGTCACAGTATTTGTTTGAGATGGCAAATCGTCCGCAGCCCATCGATTTAATTGCGCGCGACCTAGGGGGTAATCAGTTGGGTTCAGTGACTGATGGTGGTGTTTTGTTACATGCCACTACTGCACACGCGGGTACTGCTGAAGCACGCCGTTTTGCCCTTTATGTATCAGACAGCTGGAGTGTGACGGATAAGCTTCGCTTGGAAGCCGGTTTGCGCTATCAATCGACTTCTTACAAAGGCGGTCGCTGGGGTGGAGTGTCGGGTGTGGATTTGGGTGATGCAAGGACATTGGCGGATGATTCGGTCAGAGGAATAACATCTGATTTTACACCTTCTTCTCATAAGCTAAGTACGACCTCGTGGACTTTCGGTGCCAACTACGATCTTCTCGATGATGTTGGTGTTTATGCTCGGGCGTCTCGATCTTATTATATCAATGAAATGTTCGCTGCTTCCGGAACGGGTGACATCAATGATACCGAAGTCACTCAATATGAAGTGGGTGTGAAATACGACAGTGAGATGTTAGCTGTATTTGCAACGGCATTTTATGCAGAGTTCGATCCAATTACGCAAAATATTAGGACGGTAAATTCGGCAGGTATTGAAGTAGAAGAATCATTTACAGGTTTAGCAACTTCGCCGGGTATAGAATTACTGGCAGTGTTGACTCCGCTTAGCGGCTTCACTTTTACGACTAATCTTACCTATAACAAGCCTGAATTGGATGGTTTAAAAAGTAACCTGTCTGGCTCTTCAGCCGTTGCGCCCGATGGCAATGTTGTGCGTCGTCAACCAGAACTTTATGGCTATATTTCTCCTGAGTTCAGCTTTGACTTTGCCGGCGCCGACGTCACTGCCAATCTCCGATACAATTTCGTAGGCGAGCGTTTTGTAGATTACAACAACTCTACCGCTCTGCCAGCATACGAGACTCTGAGTGCAGCCCTGACATTGGATTGGGATGAATGGCAGTTACAATTCTCAGGGGACAATTTGACCGATGAATTTGGTTTGACTGAAGGCAACCCAAGAAACGATGTAATATCGGGTCAGGGTACACCTGTTGCGAACTATGGACGTCCCATATTTGGGCGTAGCTATAAAATATCAGCAACTTATAACTTCTAATAGTTGCTTGTCGTCAAAATGACGGCTGGCTGGGGGGCTGAATGCCCCTTGGCTGTTTAGTATCGTGGGGCAATCAATATAAAGCCAACTGGCGCTTGCTTTATATCTATTTGATTTAAAAAGAAAAATATCGCTCGAGTGTAAGGTGTCGAGGGCGGTAGGTTGCCCGCTTGAATCCATCTCTCTCGGCCATTTCATTTCTTCAGTTTTAAGGCCTTCCTTTTAAGAATACTCTTTTTTGCTAAAGCCAGTGCCTAGCCAGTACCTAGGTAGTTACCTTCCCCTAGTACTTATCTGGTAAAGTCTCAAAGTTCTCATACTTAAGATTCCTGCAGGAGGAAAACACATTGGAATTAGTGCAGCTTGTAACCTTCACCTTAGTCGTTCTATTACTGGTGGTATCACCGGGCCCCAATGGCTTACTCATTGCTAAAACAGTGCCTAGTGCTGGCAAAAAGGCGGGCTTTGTCAATATCGCGGGTTTTATTACGGCATTCTATGTGCACGGCGCATTATCAATATTGGGTATTTCCGTTATTTTAACTAAATCGGCGGAGGCATTTTTCATCTTTAAAATGCTCGGCGCGCTCTACTTGATCTGGATTGGTTGCAAATCTTTGGTGGCGGCTTTTTCTAAGGGCGCGGAGATCAAAGCGGAAAAAGCAGAAAAAACGCAGCGAACATTGGTGGCGGCTTTTTTTGAGGGTTTCTTAACGAACGCCCTAAACCCTAAAGTGTCGATGTTTTATCTCGCGGCATTCCCACAGTTTATTCCTCTGGGCGATAGCGCAATGGTCTATGCTCTGCTGCTGGTTAGTGTTCACGCGTTTATAAATATGGCTTGGTTTTCGGCGATGGTGTTGTTGTTTTCGCGCTTTACGGGTGCGGCTAAAAACCACACTTTTCAGAAACGCCTGAAAGGTTTTACCGGCCTGGTTTTTGTCGGTTTTGGTGCAAAACTAATGACCCTGGAAGCCAAGTAGCGCCAGTCTAGTATTTGGTGCTGTGTAATTATAAGCTTGGCAGCACCAACATTTTTTCTGTCTGCATCTCATGCATGGTATGGCCAATACCCCCTACGCCTAAGCCTGATTGCTTGAGCCCTGCAAAGGGCATCCAGTCAGTTCTAAATGCGGTGTGGTCGTTTACCATAATGGCTGAGGCGTCTAAGCCCTTGAAAGCCTCCATAATATTATTCAAGTCTTGAGTGAATACGGCCGCTTGAAATGCGAAGGGTAGGTCGTTGGCCTGAGTAAATACGCTGGCGGAATCATCAAATTCGTAGATGGCCGTCACCGGGCCAAAAACCTCATTGCGACTTAATAGGCAGTGTTCTGGTACTTGCGTGAGCACGGTTGGCAGGTATTGAAAACGACCTTTTTTACTGGCGCCACACAAAGCCTGTGCGCCGAGCGTAATGGCCTCCTGTACCCATTGGTCAACTCTCTCAACTTCTTTTTCTCTTATCAGTGGTCCCACTTGAGTGTTTGGGTCTTCAGGGTTTCCCAGCACTAATTTTTCGGCCGCCGCGGCTAACTCACGACCTAACTGCGCTGCAATGTCGCGGTGGGCAAAAATACGTTGCACGGAAACGCACACTTGCCCCGCATGATAAAATGCCCCTTTGGTGAGTGCTTTCACCGTGGCAGATAGGTCGGCATCTTTATAAACTACCACGGGCGCTGCGCCGCCATGTTCCAGTAGGCAGCGAGTACCTGGTGCCACTTTGCTGCGCAGCATCCAGCCCACGCGCGCGCTGCCAATAAAACTGAACAAGGCAACTCGTTCATCGGTGACCAGTGACTCGGCTATTGCAAGGTCTGGGCTTACCACGGCTTGACACCAGGCAGCCGGTAAACCCGCCTCGTGGAGTATTTCTACAAACCTAAGGCAAGACAGCGGTGTATCATCCGCGGGCTTGACGATAACAGGGCAGCCGACTGCGACGGCCGGAGCTACTTGGTGCACAATTAAATTCAGCGGGTGATTGAATGCACTTACGGCAACCACTAAGCCGATAGGTTCTTTTTGTGTGAAGGCGGCACGACTCGCCGACGCGGCATTTAGGTTCATGGGAATCACCTGTCCGGCGTCTGTCCGCAAACCTTCAATGCATAGATGAATGCCATCAATGGCCCGCGCCACTTCAACTTGAGAATCTTGCAAGGGTTTGCCGCCTTCGCGAGTGGCTAGAAGTGCTAGGGCCTCGGCTTCTGTAGTCATTATTTGAACGGTTTTTTGTAATACGGCAATTCGTTCAGGTAAGGATAAGCGACCTTGTGTGTTGCGACTAAGTTGGTGCCCAAGTGAAAGTGCGGCCTCCACTTGAGCTTGTGAGTGTGTGGGTAATTCTGCTATTTGCTCGCCGTTAAAAGGGTTGTAGACCTTAAGTGAGTCATTGTTCATTGCGAATCTCCTAGGTGGCGGCGCGCGTTAGATAATCTATCGCGCTTTTGAGAATTACAGAACTGATGGTGAAATAAAAACCTTTGTTTCTGTTTCTTTGATTGGTTTCTTTATTTAGTTTTTGTCGAGGCCGGCAATCATTTCGACGCTCAGGTCCCAAAGCTTATCGGCATTTTCTTGGTTGACGGCATATTGCATTACGCCTGTCTTTATCTTGGGGATTTCAATATGTATGTCCGCCTCCTTACAATCTTCTAGGTAGCGTCCACCTCGGCCTTTTAGTTCGGGAGCAGTCGCCGCCCAAACCGATGTAGAGGCGCCTTGCTCTACGGTTTTGAATGCTTCGTTGACCTTGCCGTCTTTGTCGGTCCAGCCGCGAGATACAATATCGCTTTGACTCATATGGCGCTGTAGCGTTGTCATAATTGCGCCCGGGTGCACCGAAAAGGCTTCGATGTTCTGGTCTTTATAGCGAGACTGCAGCCCCAGCGCCATAAGTGCGCAGGCCGTTTTCGATTGGCCGTAAGAAGACCAAGGGTTGTAGTCGCGTGTTTCGAATTGAATGTCGTCAAATACCATAGGGCTTAAAAAATGGCCGGTAGAACTAAGGCAGACAACCCTGGCGCCACCCGCTTGGCTGAGCACCGGTAGCAATTGTGTGGTCAAGGCAAAGTGCCCGAGGTGATTGATGCCAAATTGAGACTCAAAACCGTCGAGAGTTTTCTCAAGTGGGCAGGCCATTACTGCGGCGTTGTTAATTAAGATATGCAGCTCTTTGTGGCCCTGTAAAAACGCATTAGTGAAAGTTTTTACGCTGGCAAGCGAACCCAAGTCCAGGGCCTGAGCGCGAACGCGCGCGGCGCCTATGCTCTCATTAATCTCTGTCGCTACTTTATTAGCCTTCGCTAAGTCACGACAAGCAATAGTAACATCGGCGCCGGCGTTCGCGAGTGCTTTGGCTGTTTCTAAACCCACACCAGAATAGGCGCCCGTGACAATCGCATTTTTACCACTTAGGTCGCAGTGGGCAAGGGCTTCCTGCGCGGTAGTTCTATATCCGAATTGTGCCTTGCTCATAAGCGTCTCTGCTGCAGTTTCTTATTGATTGGATTTGAGGGCGTTCAAAAAGCTTGATCTTGATTGTATGTTACTCCTTGAAGTACCCGCAAGCTACGGCATTTTTTGCGTGGCTGATTTGTGCTACTGTCTGCGCCAACTAAAAGCTAGGTGAGTTACATAATGCAGTTACCCATTGATATTAATACCGTAAAAGGCTTTTTAGCCGAAGATGAAGGCGCGGCCTTATTTCAGTACGCCTTGGCGGCGTCGAAACTGGGCCCCTGTCTCGAAGTGGGCAGCTACTGCGGTAAATCAAGCGTCTATTTTGGCAGCGCCTGCCAGGCCTCAAATAGTGTCTTGTATGCACTGGATCATCATCGCGGTTCTGAAGAGCATCAGTTGGGCGAGGAATATCATGACCCTGATCTATACGATGACGGGGTTGGGCTAATGGACAGTTTTAAAGCATTTCGGGCGACCATGCGGCGCGCGCAGTTAGACGATACGGTAGTGCCCATCGTTTCAAGTTCGGCGGTGGCGTCTAAGCATTGGGTGACGCCCTTAGGGATGTTGTTCATCGACGGCGGCCACAGTGAAGAAGCGGCACAAACAGATTATCGCAGTTGGGCGGGGCACATTGTCTCAGGCGGTATACTCGCCATTCATGACATATTCCCCAATCCTGAAGAAGGTGGTCAGGCGCCCTATAACATATGGAAATTAGCTAAGGCCTC
>Ga0105357_10000804_pt1 | contig 16787 bp, 18 predicted proteins | sample GOMGulsemesocosm_4_FD_83660 | JGI IMG/M metagenome (GOLD analysis project Ga0105357, IMG submission 83660) | Methane-oxidizing microbial communities from mesocosms in the Gulf of Mexico - GOM15B Gulf of Mexico | ecosystem: Environmental > Aquatic > Marine > Cold seeps | place: USA: Gulf of...
AATACCATCAGAATAGACTTCGTCTGGATCGAGGTCGGGTTGGCTGCCGGTGCCCAATAGGGGTCACATATATATTAACCTGCCAGTATCTATTCAGTGCCCATACGCAGGTCTTTTTGCTTTTCAGCAGGAGACAAGGTTCAGACGCATCTCTGGCAAGCATTGGAATCGGGTGGGAAGATGCCGCCCCACAGCCATTACGTCAACTGCTTAGTTTACTAGATTAGCCAATATTCCTCGAAAATCTCAATTTGTATTTCAGTTGACGCCTATTGGGCGCAGGTCCTATTGTTGTTGCAACAAACAATTATCGCCGAATGCAGGAAATGGGACGTTTTAATTATGGGGAACGGTGAAAACGCCGAATCACGGATAAAAGCCGCTTTGCTAAGGCTCGAAACATTAACTGAAATAACATCTGACCGACCCTCTCAAGGAAATTTGATGATCGGAGAAGACCCAGTTGTTAAAGCGGAAATGGACAGTTTGCGGGTGGAAAATCAATTGCTGCGCCAAGAACTGCTTGAGCTTACCGCGTCCTATAATGGACTAAAACAAGCCAGCGATAACGTTTCCTTGCGACTGGATAAAACCATAGATGATCTCTCTGAGATGCTGGAGCATTAATCATGTCGAGTGTTACTGTGAAAGTAAATGGACGGCCTTATCCCATAATTTGTGGGGATGGCGAAGAGGATCATGTGACTTACCTTGCTGAATTTGTGGACAAAAAAGTTCAAGATTTAAGCGGTATGTCTAATACATCAAACGAGTCCCAACTGCTTTTAATGGCGGCTCTGCTCGTAGCCGATGACTTGTCCCAAGCCTATGAGACGATCGATGAGTTGAAGGGAAAAACATCCGAGACGCCTCGCGTCCAATTGGATACAGAAAATTGGGCAAATCGATTGGAAGCTATTGCAGATAGGTTGGAAAAGGCTTAAGTAACCTCCGCTGCACTGCTTTGTGCGTTAGATTTTAGATATCCTGGGGCCAATAACGAAACCTGGGGGGCTAATCCCTGACTGGACCCTGGTCCTATTATATCGGCTCCCACCTGACTTGTCAGGCCACAGTGATTTCATTCGGTCGACGGCTTGTAGTGGTGCAGCACAATTACCCGGCGTTCATAAGTATTATTATAGGTGACATTTTTTGAGTGATGTTGACGTTTTAAAAAAGTCGCAGCGAAAATCTGCCATGGAAAAGCGGAAAACACTGGTTGATGAAACAGCTGGCATTCGTGCCGCCGAAATATTCTTGAAAAACATTACTCTGAATTCAGATGCCAAAGTGTCCCTATATTGGCCCATAGGTAGTGAACTTGATACGCGCCCTCTTATTCAAGAATTACAAAATCGCCAAATTCCTTGTTATCTGCCAGTTGTTGAAAAAATGCATCAAGCGTTGATCTTCCGGGAATGGAAGTCTGGTGATCCGCTTGTTAAAGGCAAACACGATATCGCCGTTCCCGCTGAAGATGCCAAGCAGGGAATACCTGATATTATTGTGACCCCTTTATTGGCATTCGATGATAAAGGCTTTCGTATGGGATATGGCGGCGGGTTTTACGACCGAAGCCTTGAAAAAATTCGACTGCAGAAACCATGCATCGCCGTAGGATTTGCCTATGCTGGTCAAGAAATTGAAAAAGTAGTGACATCCGCCCATGATCAGAAGTTGGATTGGATTGTCACAGAAAAAGAAATAAGGAAAATAGCGTGAAAGTTTTATATTGCGGTGACATTGTTGGTCGTTCTGGGCGGGATGCCGTCATTGAATATGTACCAGAGCTTCGCAAGAGACTGTCCCTTGATTTCGTGGTGGTAAACGGCGAGAACGCAGCGTCGGGTTTCGGAATTACAGAAAAAATATGCAACAGTTTGTATGAGGCTGGTGTTGATAGCATTGTGCTTGGAAACCATAGTTTCGATCAAAAAGAAATTATGAGCGTTATGACCCAAGACACCCGTATCATCCGCCCCATAAACTACCCTGAAGGGACGCCAGGACGCGGTGCAGCTGCTTTTAAAACTCGAAGCGGGAAGACGCTGCTTGTGGTGCAGGTTATGGGCCGTGTGTTCATGGATCCTCTTGATGATCCTTTTGCTGGGGTTGATAAGATCCTGAACTCTGGAAAACTTGGCGGGAAATACGATTTTATTCTCGTTGATATTCACGGCGAAGCGACGTCTGAAAAAATGGCCATGGGACATTTCTGTGATGGTCGAGTTTCAATGGTGGTGGGAAGTCATCAGCACGTGCCGACGGCAGACGCCATGATTTTGCCAGAAGGCACGGCCTATCAGACTGATGCTGGTATGTGCGGGGATTATAATTCGGTTATCGGAATGGACAAGGAAGAGCCCATTCGCCGATTTACTCGTAAAATTAATGGCGGCCGATTTTCACCAGCATTGGGGCCAGGTACCTTGTGCGGTGTGCTAGTTGAAACCGACGATACCACAGGACTTGCGGTGAGTGTTGAGCCTATTCGACTGGGTGGCAAGCTGCGACAAACCCATAAGTTGTAGGGAGTAACTAGCAATACGCATTCAGTTATAAAGGTGAGTGACCCTATTCGCAATTTATTAATATAGTCATGATATCCCTTACTCTCAGATTTTAAAGTATGTAGTCCCCATCTGGAGAGCGCGTTGTCTCAAGGTAGTTATCATTTCGAGGTCCATGGGCGGCAGGCACAGTCATGGACTGTCCAAAAAGTGTGTGATGATCGGCAAAGTGCCATTGACAGTGCCGGCACCCTTTTTAAAGAGCTTTCCTTAAAAGCGGTAAAGGTGCTGGAAGTCTCGTTTGGATCTGATGATCCAGTATTCCACGACAAGGAAATTTTTTTCCAAGGCGAAAAGGATGCTCCTTCACAAGCTCCCGGTGTGGACTTAATCGGGCCAGTTTGCCAAAAAATTGAAGATTTGTTTCTCCCCGAAGCGCGGCAATCCATCGCATCTCTATTGAAAAAGCCCATGGCTGGTTGGAAAATCACTCCGTTAGAACTGCTTTATCACGGGGAACACCTGCAGAAACTGAATGATACTGGACAAATACTTCAAGGCGCAGTTCAGCGGGTGGCGATCTCTCAAATTCAAAAAACCGGACAAAAAGTAAACCAGCGGGTCCTTGATTTATATTCACTGACCAACGAACTGTTGCAAGATCGAAAAATTCGAGGGCGTGATGGCGACGTTACACTCCTTGAAGGCGAAGATCTTGAAGGGCTTCTGGCAAAAGCGAAAAAAGCTGAAAATCCATCGTTAGCTTTTATGTTTGGCGTGGTGCATTTCTTCAAAGAAATTCCATCGTTAGATTTAAAGTTCGAAAAAACACTGGAATTGATTGAGGCGAATGACGATCCAGAGGTGTTGGGTTTCCTGGATCAGTTTTTAGCTGATTTTTTATACTCAACCGATAATTTACATAAGCTTTTGGGCAATAGCGAAAATCTTGGAAAAGGTCTACTTCGAATTATTGATTTGATCCGAGCGGAGATTAATGGTGACGGCGATGGTCACGCGGCGCTCCTTCGGATAAATATATTGATCGGTAAAAATTTATTGCCGGAGACTAAAAAATTACTTGCGATCAAGGTCATGTCATCCTTGAAAGGGAATGCGTCTTTTGTGAAAGGCGATCCTTACAAAAGCATAATGTTCCATCGCAGAATTTTATCGCGGCTCAATGTTGACGGAAACACCCATATCGGTGGTCAGGATAGTGTGGAGGCCATCATCCAAAGGTGCTCGCGGCTAACCGGAAGTGTCAGCATATCCGAAGTTCTCAATGGGTTAGAGCATCCCCTTGATAGAGTCGGACGGTTAATAGAAGTCGCCAACGGTGTGGTTGGTGCCACTAATTTAAGAGCTGTCGCCAATTATATTATTCCTGTCTTGGAAAGCCCGCATAATACGCAGATCATTATCGAGAGCAGTGATGATGATTTGAAGCTTTTGAAGAAGCTGTCAAACTTGCAGCAGAAAATCCGCGATACAGGTTTTCAAGATTTCTATCACGAAAAAATTCTATCGAACCTAGATCGTATTGGATTTGAGCTGTTTAAGGCCAAGAAAGTTCAAACACAATTACTGACATCCGCTTCTGATAAAATTCAGCTCGGATTTTCCATTTTGGGCCTCATTGCTGAAGATGCCGTTCCCTACCCACAAGTCATGGGCGTGGTCCGCATGTTTGCAAAGAAAATTATCATGTCGGGTGATTTTATGACCGAATTACAGAAAAAAGCGCTCGCCGGTGAGGCAGATGCTGATTTGCTGAAAGAGTTCTATATGTTGCTTGAAGGCAGCCAATTGGGCAAGCCGTAGACTTTTTAAGCGTTATTTCCGTCAAAAACGTATTTTTTTGCTCTTTTTTTCATTCTTGTCTTGGGTGAAGCGAGGGCTTGCGGTAAAAAAGGTTAAGCGCGGCATATGTGTGTTTTCCGGTTTTTGGAAAAGTCATTGTGCCAACTCAACCTGGATAAAGGGAAGTCAAGCTTCCCGCGGCAAAGAGAAGATACATGGCAGGACATTCCCAGTTTAAAAATATTATGCACCGTAAGGGTGCTCAAGATAAAAAACGTGCGAAGATTTTTGCAAAGCATATTCGTGAGCTGACAGTTGCCGCGAAATCTGGTTTGCCAGATCCGGATATGAACCCACGCTTGCGAACTGCGATTTCTGCAGCGCGCTCAGACAATATGCCTAAAGATAACATCGACCGGGCTATTAAACGCGCGGCAGGTAGTGCCGACGGCGAAAATTACGATGAAATTCGCTATGAAGGTTATGGTCCCAGCGGAGTTGCAATGATCGTTGAAGCTTTGACTGACAACAAAAACAGAACCGCAGCTGAAGTTCGTTCGGCGTTCTCTAAATCAGGTGGCGCTCTTGGCGAAACTGGATCAGTTGGATTTATGTTCGATCAAGTTGGCCGTATAGCTTATGCAGCAGCTGAAATTGACGCTGATGAAATCTTTGAAGTAGCGTTGGACGCCGGTGCAGAAAACGTTGAAAGCACAGATGATGAGCATGAAGTGACATGTTCGCGTGAAGACTTCAATGATCTGCAAGGTGCACTTGAAGCAAAATTCGGAGCCCCGCAAGAAGCTGGCGTTATTTGGAAGCCAAATATTACAGTGCCGATTGATACCGAAGATAAAGCGGAATCAATCTTCAAGCTAGTAGATGCGCTGGAAGATAATGATGATGTTCAACGAGTTTTCGTTAATTTCGATATCGCAGAAGACGTCATTGAAAAATTGGGCTGATAAATTGTAGAAAAGGGGCCAGCGGGCATGCGGTTGTTGGGGTTAGATCCGGGGCTTCGGCATACCGGGTGGGGTATTGTGGACGCTAAAGGAAACTCGCTGCGCCATATCGCTAATGGCGCGGTGGCCTCTGATGGGTCACTCGATCTTGCCAGCCGTTTGGTTCAACTATACGAAGGACTTGAGCAGGTCCTTTCTGACTGGGAGCCGGATGAAGCTGCTGTAGAAGAGACTTTCGTCAATAAAAATCCAGTTTCAACACTGAAGCTTGGGCAAGCTAGGGGAATTTCCCTTTTGGTGCCAGCCTTACACAATCTTCCTGTGATGGAATACGCCCCCAATAAAATCAAAAAATCGGTGGTGGGTGCTGGCCATGCGGGAAAAGATCAAATTCATGCGATGGTGAGTATGTTGTTGCCTGGATGTAAGATCGCGAATGAACATGCCGCGGATGCTCTGGCGGTTGCTATTTGTCACGCACATTATGCGGGAACCAATCGCGCACTTAAAAATGCCACCCAAATGGCGGGAAGTAAAACATGATCGCAAAGCTAACCGGGACAGTGGATAGTTCAGGGGATGACTGGCTTATTCTTGATGTGAACGGTGTCGGCTATCTCATTTTTTGTTCTCGGAAAACACTGAGCAGTCTTCCGGTGGATGGTGGGGTTAGTTCGTTGTTGATTGAGACCCATGTGCGGGAAGATCATATTCATTTATATGGTTTTCAAGGGACCGGCGAGAAAGCTTGGTTTAGCCTGTTGCAGACTGTGCAAGGTGTCGGCGCGAAGGTAGCACTCGCTATTTTGTCTTTGTTTGGAAGTGATGAACTAACACAAATTGTAGTTGCAGCCGACAAAACAGCGCTGACCCGGGTAAGCGGAGTTGGTCCAAAAGTTGCGGGCCGAATTACTGCCGAGCTTAAAGAGAAAGTCTCCAAAATGGACCTTGGAGCGGGTACTTTTGATCCAAAGAGTTCAGAAGCGAAAACAAAAGGGGCAAGTGTTCCGAGCCAAACAGCTGCGGGAGACGCCGTGTCGGCTTTGGTTAATTTAGGTTATGGGCGGGTTGATGCCTTTGGTGCAATTGCAACGGTAGGCAGAAGCCTCGGCGCAGAAGCCACCATTGAGCAGCTTATTACTGAAGGTCTCAAGGAACTCGCCAAATGACGGAAGATCGTTTAGTGACGTCGCTTCAGCAGGAACTTGATGACAGTGAACGTCATTTAAGACCTCAAGTTCTTGACGATTTTATTGGCCAAAAACAAGTGCGGGAAAACTTGAATATTTTTATTCAGGCCGCCAAATCTCGCGGGGAAGCGCTGGATCATGTGATGTTTTTCGGGCCTCCCGGCCTCGGCAAAACAACTTTGGCGCAGATTGTTGCTCGCGAACTTGGCGTGAATTTCAGAGCAACAGCAGGCCCGGTTATCACTAAAGCGGGAGATCTGGCGGCGCTTCTGACTAACCTAGAAGAAAATGACGTCCTATTTATTGATGAAATCCACCGATTATCTCCAGCGGTTGAAGAAATTCTCTATCCAGCCATGGAAGATTTTCATCTTGATTTGATCATCGGGGAGGGGCCATCAGCCCGGTCAGTCCGAATCGATTTACCACCCTTTACACTGGTTGGTGCGACAACTAGGTCTGGGCTTATTACGACACCTCTTCGGGAACGGTTCGGTATTCCGCTTCGGATGAATTTTTACGAGCCGGCTGAATTGAAACTGATTGTGTCGCGCGGCGCACGAGTGTTGGGATTTGAGTTGAGTGCCGAGGGCGCTGAGGAAATCGCAAAACGTAGCCGAGGAACGCCGCGTGTCGCCGGTCGGTTACTGCGCCGGGTACGGGATTTCGCGGCAGTTGCAGGAGACACTATCGTTGACGCGAAACAAGCTGATGCCGCCCTAAATCGTTTGGAAGTTGATAAACGTGGGTTGGATGCCATGGACCGTCGTTACCTAACACGAATTGCTGAAGATTTTGGTGGTGGGCCTGTGGGGGTGGAGACATTGTCTGCGGCTCTTTCCGAACCTCGTGATGCCATTGAAGACATTATTGAGCCGTACCTTATTCAGCAAGGTTTGCTGCAGCGGACCCCACGGGGTCGCCTTTTGACAAAGGCGGCATACGACCATCTGGGAATATTGTTTCCAAAAGAAATCTCATCACAGCTGGATATGATGAAGGAACAACGCAGTGACGATTGAGTGGGCAACGCAAGGTCGGATGATACCTGTCGTTGATGGACCTGACATCCACAGTTTCCCTGTGCAAATTTATTGGGAAGATACGGATGCAGGCGGCATTGTCTATTATGCAAATTATTTGAAATTCACCGAACGGGCTCGCACTGATTTACTGCGTGGGCTTGGCATAAATCAACAAAGTTTGATGATCGAAGATAACCTGAATTTTGTCGTTCGGGATTGCCGTATTGAATATCTGAAACCTGCCGTTATGGATGATACTATTGAGGTTCGCACGTGCATACGAGACCTTAAGGGTGCGAGCCTAAAAATGGATCAAGATGTTTATCGCGGGGCCGATATTCTAATAAAAAGTACAGTTCGAATTGCGTGTTTACAAAAATCCGGGCGACCTGCCCGCTTTTCGCCGCAAATAAAAGATAAGTTCGCTTCAATTGTGGATGTGCCGGGGGCAAAGAAGGAATAATGGAAAACCAAGTTGTAAGTGTTGCGCAAGATTTAGGTGCGATGAGCCATGATTTGTCGATGTTCGGCTTGTTCATGCGGGCGGACATTGTTGTCCAGCTCGTTATGGTCGTTCTTATTCTAGCCTCCTTTTGGAGTTGGGCGATTATTGTCGACAAAATAATTCGGTTTCGCCGAGTTTCTGCAGATTCCAACGATTTTGAACAGGATTTTTGGTCTGGCGGTAATCTGGAGGAGCTGTACAAACGTGTTGGCAGCAATCCCGACAATCCGCTCGCCATGTTATTCTCAACCGCTATGCGAGAATGGTTACGCTCCACCGAAGGCGGTTTGGAGACACATTCTCACACCGGGTTGCAGGCGCGTATTCATCAGGTGATGCGTGTTGCAATTGACCGCGAAGTTGAACGGCTAGAACGGTATATGGGCTTTCTTGCAACTGTTGGATCGACGGCAACCTTCATTGGTTTGTTTGGCACGGTTTGGGGCATTATGAATAGCTTCCAAGCCATCGCGGCGACTAAAGATACGAGCCTTGCAGTGGTTGCTCCGGGTATCGCAGAAGCATTGTTCGCCACGGCTCTTGGTCTTGTTGCTGCGATCCCTGCTGTCGTTGCTTACAATAAATTTTCAAATGATTTACAACGAATAATCACGCGTCTCGAAGGATTTGCCGGTGAGTTTTCTGCGATTTTATCTCGTCAGCTAGATTTGGGTTAAGGGTTATGGACAGCAACCAGTTCAATAGCTTTAGCGGCAAAGGGCGTAAACGCCGGCATCAATCAATGTCTGAAATCAACGTGACACCGTTTGTGGATGTCATGCTTGTGTTGTTGATCGTTTTTATGGTGACAGCGCCTTTGTTAACTGTTGGTGTGCCACTTGATTTACCGGAAACCAAGTCACAGACCGTTCAAGGGAATGATGAACCTCTTGTTATTAGCGTCAATGCGGCTGGGCAGGTTTTCCTTGAAGATCTTGAAGTGGAATTAGTTGGATTAGTTGCCAAACTTCAAGCGGTAACCGGTGCAAAATCTGACCAACGTATTTTCGTCCGTGGTGATAAGGACGTCAATTATGGCCGGGTTCTTCAAGTAATGGGTGAAATTCACAACGCAGGCTTTACGCGGGTTGCCATGGTTTCAGCGGGGCTACCTAAAGCCACTGAGACACAGAAAGAAAAGTAAGGTCAGTCTGATTTATGAAGAGTTCCGCGCTCATATCTGCAGGGTTACATCTCGTCATTTTGATCTTGATGTATACGGGACTGCCTTTGTTTCGAGATCCGGATATTCTTGAGCAGACGGCCGTTATCGAAGTTGAATTCGTCCAAATTTTAGACACGACGAATTTACCCAAGCCAGTGGATAAAATCGAAGAAAAAAATCCAGAACCAAAACCGGAACCAAAGCCAGAGCCGAAGCCGAAGCCAAAGCCAGAGCCGAAGCCAAAACCTGCTCCGGAACCAGAACCCGCGCCAAAACCTGAGCCAAAACCTGAACCAAAGCCAGAGCCGGTGTCAGAACCTGCCCCCAAGCCTGAACCTCTTCCAAAGCCGAAGCCAAAAGCAAAGCCAGAGGTTGAAAAGAAAACAGCAAAGGTTATTCCAAAGCCTAGGGTGAAACCACGGGTAAAACCGAAAGCAAAACCAACTAAAAAGATCGAGAAGCCAGAGAAGAAGTTTGATCTGAGTAAGATTTCGGCGTTGTTGGATAAGAAGAAAAAAGAAAAATCATCTAAAAAGGTGGAAGAGACTGACACAAAAAAGTCTCAATCTGCTGTAAAAGTGCCCAATTCGTCCAGCCGGGCAATGGACAGTTCCCTACCAATGAGTTTGAGCGAGAAAGATGCGTTTAAGCAACAAGTGCAAAGGTGCTGGAACCCGCCTACTGGAAGTGTGAAAGCTGAAGATCTGATTGTTCGTATTAGAATTGCATTGAACCGAAATGGGACAGTGCAGGGACAACCAGAAATACTGAAGAGTGGAAATTATAAAACAAGGTTTGAACGGATAGCTGCTGAAAGCGCAGTTCGTGCAATTTTATCGTGTCAGCCGTATAAGCTACCGATTGCTAAATATGAACGGTGGCGGGATACTACGCTGAACTTCGATCCAAGGGAGATGTTTTGACAATGAGAAACACGGTTTGCAATTTTACCCGAGCAGGTAATCTGTTTCTGGCGTCACTGTTGCTAATAGCCTTTTCGACCATTTCTGCGCGTGCAAATCTAGTGGTGGACATTACGCAAGGAAACATTCAGCCTTTGCCAGTGGCCGTGACAGATTTTTATAGCGAATCAGAAGTAGCAGCCCTTGTGGGGCAAAAAATTGCCGATGTTATTCGCGCTGACCTTGAACGCTCTGGTTTGTTCAAGCCTATAGATCAAGATGCTTTTTTGCAAAAACCCGTGGATCTTCAAGTCGTTCCTGTTTTCTCTAACTGGAGAAAAATAAACGCTCAAGGTTTGTCTACGGGAATGGTGAAGGCTCTTCCCGACGGCCAATTATCCGTAGATTTTCGCCTTTGGGATGTGTTCTCAGAGCAGCATTTGATGGGAGAGAGATTAATAACATCTCCGACAAATTGGCGCCGGATCGGCCATAAAATTGCTGACAGAATTTATGAAAGACTAACCGGTGAAAGTGGGTATTTCGATACGAGATTTGTATATGTCTCTGAAAGTGGACCTGCCAATCGCCGGGTAAAACGCCTTGCAATTATGGATCAAGACGGAGAACGCCATCAATTTTTGACAGATGGCAGCAACTTGGTTCTAACACCAAGGTTTTCTCCAACAAGACAAGAAATCACCTACCTGTCCTATTTCAATAACCGCCCTAGAGTTTACTTGTTGAACATTGATACTGCGCAACAGGAAGTCTTGGGTGAGTTTCCTGGTATGACATTTGCGCCGCGTTTCTCGCCGTCCGGTAATCAAGTGGTGATGAGTATGGCTGAAAAGGGCAACTCAGATATTTATCTGATGGATCTTCGGACACGGGCCATTAAACGGTTAACAAAACATCCGGGAATTGATACGGCTCCGTCGTTCTCTCCTGATGGTGCCAAGATTACTTTCGAATCAGATCGAGGGGGCCGCCAACAACTTTATGTAATGAACGCTGATGGAACTAATCCTCGTAGAATTAGTTTTGGGCGGGGTAATTACGGGACTCCTGTGTGGTCACCGCGGGGAGATTTAATCGCTTTTACTAAATTAACGGGTGGGCAATTCTCTATTGGGGTCATGCGCACAGACGGATCCCAAGAGCGAATTCTAACAGAAGGTTTTCATAACGAAGGACCTTCTTGGGCCCCAAATGGTCGAGTTTTGATCTTCTTCAGACAAATTCTTGCTAAAAGAAAAGGAGAAGAAGATAAAGTACGCTTGTGGTCTATAGACTTAACAGGTTATAACGAACGTGAAGTAATCTCTCCAAGAGATGGGTCCGACCCTGCATGGTCGCCCTTGATTCCGGAGTAGAGCACACGTATAGTAATAAGTAAGTTTTTCGGGGGGATATCTTATTTTGGTTAATCACTGTCAAATAGATTGATGGCGTTTTACTTGAGATACCCAAATAAATTAAATTTCCAGAGGATGGGAGTTAAGTAAATGCGGCTCAATCTTGGCCTTAAGTTTTTAAGTATGATTGCTGCACTGACATTGGTCGCAGCTTGTGAAACTGTTCCTGAAGACACTGGTGACAGTTCCGGTAGCGGCGCGACGTCTCAGGCAAGCAGCACATCGGGTTCCACTGGCTCCTCCACATCTGGTAGCGTCACGAACAAAGTTCAACCTGGCAGTCAAGAAGATCTTGTTCTGAATGTTGGCGATCGTGTTTTCTTTGGGTTTGATAAATACAACCTAACTGCAGAGGCTCGTTCGACAGTTGAACGCCAAGCTGCTTGGTTGAAAGCAAATCCAAGTGTTACAGCTTCTATCGAAGGTCATGCGGATGAACGTGGTACACGTGAATACAATTTGGCCCTTGGTGATCGCCGGGCAACTGCAGTGACGAATTACCTTGTTACATTGGGTATTTCTTCATCTCGGGTAGCGGCAATCTCCTATGGTAAAGAGCGTCCAGTTGCACTTGGTCATAATGATGACGCTTGGTCACAGAACCGACGCGGTGTAATGACCGTCAACTAATTGACGATTGTTTCGAAAAACCCGTCACTGGACCAGATTTTCTGGAAGCCGGTGACGGGTTTTTTATTGACCGGCAGCTAAGCCGTATGGCCTCGGTTTGGTCACAATAACGCAGTAGTTTGTACTCATGGGCTTTTGTAGAGTTTGTGCTAAAAGGTGAGCGATTAGTTATGGTGGAGAGTTTTATGGGAAATGCGGTTCGCTGGAATTCTAGGTTTGCAATTGCAGGCGTAGCACTAGCTTTATTGTTTGCATCTTTTACAACGGTACAAGCGCAAAGTAGCGATGTTCAAGCATTGCTTGATCGCATGAACCGGTTGGAAGCTGACCTTAACAACGTTCAACGCAAAGTCTATCAAGGCCGGGATATCCCAACCTCTCCCTCCGGAGTGAGCTCAGGCGCTAAACTTAGCGGCGGCGGAGCAGCTGCGGTTCTGTCATCACGTATCGATGGTTTGGAAGATGAACAGCGTCGCATGACAGGGTCTGCAGAAGAAGTGAACTTTGCCCTTGATCAGATGAAGACGCGCCTGAATAAATTGGTTCTGGATATTGATTTCAGACTCAGCGAAATAGAGCGAAAATTGTCTGGTGGACAAACAGATGCTGAAGCTATGGGCAATGCCGCGGCCCCTTCAATATTGTCTTCGCAGCTCCCAGACACAAACTCGATAGCGACGAACACGGGTAGCACTCCAACAGGGGCTGTGGCAGCTGGCGGTGAACTTCCTAAGGGAACGCAGCTTCTCGGAACTTTGCGGGCACCAACAAATTCAAATGGCGGCACAGCACTGCCTTCTCCATCGGTATCGCAGCAAGCACAAGAAACCGCCATCGCTGCAGTGCAAACCAGTGGTAGTCCAGCAGAGCAGTATAACCGCGCTATGACATTAATCCGCGAAGACAACTACGTGGGCGCAGAAACGGCGTTTGTTTCCTTCTTGGATCAAAATAGACAACATGAGCTGGCTGGAAATGCTCAGTATTGGCTTGGTGAAACCTATTATGTTCGCGGTGATTATAACAATGCGGCGTCTTCATTTTTGAACGGCTACCAGAATTATCCAGAAAACACGAAGGCCGCCGATAATTTATTGAAATTGGCGATGACTTTGGGACGGATGGAGCAGGTGACAGAGGCGTGCGCCACGTTCCAACAATTATTTAAACAGTTCGCTGACCTTCCCTCTCGGTTAAAGCGCATAGCTGATAGAGAAAAATTGAAATTTAGCTGCTCCTAAAAAGGGTAGATGGGCGGAACATGACTTCGACGCTAGCCTCTAAGTTTGATCAAGAAATGGCGTGTGTTTATGTAGACACGCCTCTCCCCGCCAAAATTGCAGTGGCTGTCTCTGGCGGCTCTGACAGCATGGCTCTTTGTTTGCTGGCAGGTACGTGGTGCGCTGAACGTAACGTGGAAATTCTGGCGCTGACGGTGGATCACGGACTGCGAGCGGAAGCCGCTGACGAAGCGGCCCTCGTTGGTCAATGGCTTTTATCTCGTAACATAGATCATCAAGTTTTAACACGCACGGGCCCTGCTCCGCAGACTGGCATTCAACAATTCGCCCGAAACGCCAGATACAAACTGCTCTTGGATAAATGCAACGAAGTCGGGGCGACCTCGCTTCTCATCGGCCATCAGCTTGAGGATCAGCTCGAAACATTTTTGATGCGGGTCTCAAAGGGGAGCGCATTGCAAGGTTTATCGGTAATGAGAGCCAAGGGATCCCGAGAGGGTATTGATTTGGGTCGCCCGCTTTTGGGAATTCACCGCGCTCATTTACGAGAATATTTGAGAAACGAAGAACAAGATTGGATCGAAGATCCGAGTAATGAAAGTGTGCTTTATACCCGAACTGAGCTTGGCCGCGTGTTGCAATCAATGGTCTCGCTCCCCGGCAGTAGCAGCACCGCAATTGAGCTATCCGTAAATCGGCTGCAACGGGCGGATGATGCGCTTGGGCAAATAACGGACGTTATGTTGGATGATAAAGCTCACACGGATCCATTAGGATATGTTCAGTTTCCCCAAAGTTTTTTTGAAAATGTGCCTGCTGAAATAAATGTACGGTTTCTCATGAGTATTTTTAAAACGGTTCGGGGTAAAAGTGATCCTATTAAACTCATCCATATTGAGCAGTTGCTTGGCCGTTTAACGCGAGGGGAAGTGCGAACTCCCTTAACGTTGGCAGGATGCCAATTGCGTCCGTCTAAAGAGAGTTGGATTTTGTGCCGTGAGCCGGGCCGCTCGGCATTGCCCAAAACGCCCCTAAAGGGGGGGCGTGAGATGACTTGGGACAATAGATTTGTTGTCATGGATCATGGCAGTGATCTGGAGCGGGAGGCCGCAATTGAGTTTGATGTAAGCCCGTTGGGTGACGATGGTTGGAGTCAAGTTACAGAATCGGCGCTACCCGATTACATTAAAAAACTTCCCAGTATGGTTCGAAAAAACCTGCCTGCTATTTGGAATAACGGTGAAATTGTGGATATGCCTTTGTTTTTGGGGCAAAAGGTGTCGATGGGCATTGCTAAAGGGCGCTTTGAAATGGTATTCATTCCTACAATTAAGCGAGAAAAACAGGGGCTTTGAAATCTGCCCCTTGGAACTCGGCCATATTGACTTATATTTAAGATGTTTCCCCGATATGGGATGGTTTAACCTAATTTGGTGGTTTTTGTGTCGCCCAATTAATATATGGGAAGATTGTTCGTGAATCTTTTTGGAAAAAATGTAGTTCTATGGGTCATAATCGGCATGTTAGCCGTTGCCCTATTTAATATCTTTAGTGATACTTCTCCGCGGGCCACTGGTGCAACTTTGCCTTATTCGCAGTTCTTGGATCTTGTGGATAATGGCCAAATTCAAGCCGTTACCATTCAAGGGCAGACGATCAAAGGCACGGATGACAGTGGTCAAAGCTACTCAACTTACGCACCGAATGATAATACATTAGTCGAGCGATTGAATAGCCGTAGTGTAACAATTACCGCAGCCCCGGAAGAAGAGGGAAGCCTGTTAATGGCAACTCTCCTGTCTTGGTTCCCAATGCTTTTGTTGATTGGTGTTTGGATATTTTTCATGCGCCAAATGCAAGGTGGCGGCGGAAAAGCCATGGGATTTGGAAAATCTAAAGCCAAACTTCTGACAGAAAAACAAGGGCGTGTAACATTTGAAGATGTTGCGGGCATTGAAGAAGCTAAGGAAGAGTTGGAAGAAGTCGTCGACTTCTTGAAAAATCCTCAGAAGTATCAGCGTTTGGGCGGAAAAATTCCAAAAGGCTGTTTGCTTATCGGCCCTCCAGGTACTGGTAAAACATTACTAGCCCGGTCTGTTGCTGGCGAAGCCAATGTTCCGTTTTTCACAATTTCAGGTTCTGATTTTGTGGAGATGTTTGTAGGTGTTGGTGCAAGTCGTGTTCGCGACATGTTTGAACAAGGTAAGAAAAATGCACCTTGTATCATCTTTATCGACGAAATTGATGCTGTTGGTCGCCACCGTGGTGCTGGCCTTGGCGGCGGTAATGACGAACGTGAGCAAACGTTGAACCAATTATTGGTTGAGATGGATGGCTTTGAAGCGAATGAAGGTGTGATCCTTCTTGCTGCAACAAACCGTCCCGACGTACTTGATCCTGCCTTGCTTCGTCCTGGACGTTTTGACCGTCAGGTCATGGTGCCTAATCCAGACATCCTTGGCCGCGAGAAAATCCTTAAAGTTCACATGCGTAAAGTGCCTTTGGCAAACGACGTGAATGCTCGCACGATTGCGCGTGGTACCCCAGGCTTCTCAGGTGCGGATCTTGCGAACCTTGTGAACGAAGCCGCATTGCTTGCTGCTCGTAAATCACGTCGTCTTGTAACGCATCAAGAATTTGAAGATGCCAAAGACAAGGTCATGATGGGTTCTGAGCGTAGATCCATGGTGATGTCTGAAGAAGAGAAGAAACTCACAGCATATCACGAAGGCGGACATGCTTTGGTTGGTATGCATATGGCGGCCTCTGATCCGGTGCATAAAGCGACGATTATTCCTCGTGGCCGTGCTCTTGGTATGGTGATGCGCCTTCCTGAAAAAGACAGTTATTCTCTTCGCCGTGATCAATGCCTTGCTCATTTGGCTGTTGCTATGGGTGGCCGTGTTGCTGAAGAAATGATTTTTGGTCATGACGCAGTTACAACGGGTGCTTCTAGCGATATTAAAATGGCAACTGACATGGCGCGCCGAATGGTAACTGAGTGGGGTCTTTCTGACAAACTTGGACCGCTCATGTATAGCGCCAATCAGGAAGAAGTCTTCCTTGGACACTCCGTGGCTCAACAAAAAAATATGTCTGATGCCACAGCCCAATTGATTGATGTGGAAATCCGCCGTTTTGTTGAAGACGGCGAGAATACAGCTCGTAAAATTCTAACGGAACACGAAAAGCAGCTACATTTGATTGCCAATGGTTTGCTGGACTATGAAACATTGAGTGGCGATGACATCAAAATATTGATGGAAGGTGGCGATTTGAACCGTTCAGAAGATGATGATAAATCATCTGATAACGGACCAAGTTCTGCTGTTCCAGAAGCTGATGGTCATAAAAAACCGGATAGTGATACAGGCGGAATGGAGCCTGAGCCACAACCGGGTTCCTAAGGAACTGATATGGTTGCAATAAA
>Ga0105357_10000805_pt1 | contig 16784 bp, 15 predicted proteins | sample GOMGulsemesocosm_4_FD_83660 | JGI IMG/M metagenome (GOLD analysis project Ga0105357, IMG submission 83660) | Methane-oxidizing microbial communities from mesocosms in the Gulf of Mexico - GOM15B Gulf of Mexico | ecosystem: Environmental > Aquatic > Marine > Cold seeps | place: USA: Gulf of...
AAAAACAGTACACACTCAGTATACTGTTTTCTATACTCGACACTATTAACTTAACGCGCTACTTACTTTTCATTTCTTCTATTTTTACTTTCCAAATAGCTGGCCCTGTTACGTGAGCAGATTCACCGGTACTATCAACCGCAACAGTTACAGGCATATCTTCAACTTCAAATTCATAAATTGCTTCCATCCCCATGTCTGCAAAAGCAACAACTTTGGCTTTTTTAATCGCTTTAGATACTAGATAAGCAGCGCCGCCTACAGCCATTAAATAGACTGATTTATGATTTTTAATCGTTTCAACCGTTGCTGCACCACGTTCAGCTTTACCAATAGTACCTAATAAGCCGGTATCAGCTAACATCATTTCAGTAAATTTATCCATACGGGTTGCGGTGGTTGGGCCAGCAGGACCAACGGCTTCATCACCAACAGCATCCACTGGACCAACGTAATAAATAAATTTATCAGTGAAATCAACGGGTAATTCTTCACCTGCTGCTAACATATCTTGAATGCGCTTATGAGCTGCATCTCGTCCAGTTAAAATTGTGCCACTTAATAATACTGTTTCACCGGTTTTCCACTCTGCAATATCGGCCTTCGTTAAACCATCAACATTTACCCGACGAACATTTTCACCAACTTCCCACGTAATGTCTGGCCAATCTTCTAATTTAGGTGGTGTTAAATCAGCAGGGCCGCTACCGTCAAGATGAAAATGCACATGGCGTGTTGCCGCACAATTTGGGATCATCACGACAGGTTTGGATGCAGCATGGGTTGGCACTGAATTAATTTTCACATCAACCACGGTCGTTAAACCACCAAGGCCTTGTGCTCCTATGCCTAACTTATTAACACGTTCAAATATTTCTAAACGTAATTCTTCTTCAGCATTTTCTGGGCCTCTATCCATTAATTCTTGAATATTAACCGGATCCATCAAACTTTCTTTGGCAAGCACACCTGCTTTTTCAGCAGTACCGCCAACACCTATGCCTAACATGCCTGGTGGACACCAACCAGCGCCCATTAATGGTAACGTTTTCACCACCCAATCAGCAATAGAATCTGATGGGTTTAACATTACCATTTTAGTTTTATTTTCACTACCGCCGCCTTTCGCCGCGATCATAATTTCAATTTCGTCACCTTCAACAAGATCAATGTGAACAACAGCTGGCGTATTATCTTTTGTGTTTTTACGTGCGCCAGCAGGATCAGCAACAATAGAAGCGCGTAATGGATTGTCCGGATTCAAATAAGCACGACGAGTACCTTCATCAACCATTTGTTGAACTGTCATGTCAGTTTTATCCCACTTAACTGCCATACCAACTTTAACAAAACAGGTCACAATACCAGTATCTTGGCAAATAGGGCGTTTACCTGTAGCTGACATTCGTGAATTAATAAGAATTTGCGCAATAGCATCTTTTGCCGCACTACTTTGTTCTTTATGGTAGGCTTTTTCTAACGCCTGAATAAAATCCAAAGGATGATAATAAGAAATATATTGCAGTGCATCTTCAATACTATCGATTAGATCTTGTTGTTTGATTATTTTATCGGACATCTTGCTCTCAGCTTTCGTTAAAAGTGTGTATAATTACGTATGGTATATATTATAATACCTCTCTATTGGTACTGCTGCTAGTAGCTAATAGTAGAATATGAACAATTATCTAATAAATAATTTAGTGAATTACCAGAGTATTAATATCTTGTCTCAAAACACTTTGTTTTCATCTAAGCCATTAACTTTATCCGTAAAACAATTAACCTTGGCTAAGGATTTCACACCCTTAGATTTATTCACCCCGCTAGCAAACGAACCTTGGGCGATGTGGCTAGATTCAGGGCAAAGTGAACATATTGATGCTTGCTTTGATATTTTAGTTTGGCAACCCGAAGCAACCTTATGTACCTATGATGATAAAACTCATATTCATTATAAAAAAACTAATAAAACCATTATAAGTGAAGAAGACCCCCTATATTTACTCGAAAGTGTTCAACAACAAGTATTTGAAAAGTTAGCTTTTTCAGAGTATGGACTACCTTTTTTAGGTGGTGCATTAGGTTACTTTGCTTATGATTTAGGTAGGCGCTTTGAAAAACTACCAGAGCAAGCCGAACAGGATATCAACTTGCCCGAAATGGCGGTGGGGTTATATGCTCAAGCAGTTGTTTTTGATCATAAGCGCAAACAAGTCTTTTTGATTTGCCAAGAAGAAAAACGCCCCACGTTAGAAACACTCCTACAATTGATAATCAATAAAAAGCATAGTCAAGCAAAAGAGCCGGGTTGTTTCGTCTTATCATCACGTTGGCAAAGTAATATGGACAAAGCCAGTTACATCGATAAATTCAATCAAGTGCAACAATTTTTATCTTCAGGTGACTGTTATCAAATCAACTTAGCACAGCGGTTTAGTGCCAATTATCAAGGTAATGAACTTCAAGCTTATGTTGCCCTTCGAAATGAAAACAAAGCACCTTTTTCAGCCTTTATACGGTTAGAAAACACAGCAATCTTAAGTGTTTCTCCTGAACGATTTTTACAGTTATCTCAAGGTAAAGTACAAAGTAAACCCATTAAAGGCACTATGCCTAGAAGTGAAAATAAACAACAAGATGAAAAATATGCCCAGCAACTTGCTAATTCAATTAAAGATCGTGCTGAAAACGTAATGATTGTTGATTTACTACGTAATGACATATCAAAAGTCTGCAAATCAAATTCTGTCGTGGTACCTAAGTTATTTGATATCGAAAGTTTTCCTGCTGTACATCACCTTGTTAGTACCGTTGAAGGGCAGCTTGATGAACAATACAATGCCTGCGATTTACTACGCGGCGCATTTCCAGGAGGCTCAATTACTGGCGCGCCAAAAATCCGAGCCATGGAGATAATAGAGCAACTTGAGCCTCATCGTCGCAGTATTTATTGTGGATCAATAGGTTATATATCAAATTGTGGCACAATGGATACTAGCATCACAATACGTACGCTAATTTGTCAAAAAAGCGAAAATAAAAGCAGCCTAGGAAAAGTATATTGTTCGGCAGGCGGTGGCTTGGTTGCAGATTCAATTGCAACGAGTGAATATCAAGAAACCTTCGATAAAGTAAATCGTATTTTGCCCATTTTAGCCAAATTTACCTCGTCAAAGCAAAATGAACTAAACAGTAATAGTTAAAGGGGGTGCATAATGAATAAAGAAGAATTTTTATATCGTTTCAATCTTCTACAACATGGTGAATCTTGTCATAATTATCAGCATAATTCGCCATTAAAGACAGCCGCTGTACTCATTGCTTTAGTGAACAATAGCAATACAGATAAAGGGAATGTTAACGGCTTACAAGTATTATTGACCAAACGCGCTAGCCATTTAAAACATCACCCTTCTCAAATAAGCTTCCCCGGAGGTAAAGCTGAGCCAACAGATAAAAACTTAATTCATACCGCGCTAAGAGAAGCTCAAGAAGAAATTGGTTTATCCCCCGACGCTGTGTCAATTGTAGGTCAATTGCCGATTTATGAAATCATCAGTGGTTATAAAGTTACGCCTATTGTTGGTATTATTGAATCACCACAACCTTATCAAAAAGATGCGAATGAAGTTGATGAGATATTCCAAGTACCCTTACAATTTTTTCTACAACCTCAAAATCATCGTACTATCATTTCCTACCGTAATGGCCACCATCACAATGTCCATTTCTTCCCTTATAAGCACTATAATATATGGGGTGCAACCGCGGCTATGCTAAAAGATTTAGTAGAATATATTAAATGAAATTAGCATTTACCTTTAAGTTACATGGCCTTAGGTAAAACCTATAACCATAAAACTTCAATATGCACGTTCAGGAGACCTAAACCACTCATGATCAAAGTACATATTTTTACTAAAGGTGTTTTATTAAAAGATGTAACGAAGAACATGATTTACTCATGATTTTCCGCAGGGCTGGTTTAGAAGCAAGTAACTAACCTCCGATTAAATAGAGGTATTCTTGCTCAGAAATAATCTGAACTCCTTTTTCTTTCGCAGAATTTGTTTTGTTTTCACCAACTTTTTCGCCTGTCACCAAAAGTGAAGTTTTTAACGTAACCGACTTACCCACTTTAGCACCAAGTAGTTTAGCCTGCTTTTCCATATCTCCTCTTGATCCTTGAGCCATAGACCCAGTAAAAACAATTAGTTTTCCCACTATAGGTGAATCATTACTTAACTGCTCTGATTTTTTTTGCGTTACAGCTAAGTTAAAACCAAGATCATATACCTTGAAAAACTCTTCATTAACATTTTCTAAACCTTCAACAATAGCTTCAGCACTGTGCTGTGCAAAACCATCTATTTTAACCATGTCATCTACTGAAACTTCAAAAAGTTCCATTATAGAATGATGTTGGAGTAACTTTTCGCAGTTGGCTCCAGCAAGGCGACTAACGCCAAAAGCAGCTAAAAACCTCCAATCTTCTATTTCTATTTCTTGGCTTGCCTTGAGTTGTTCAACTAAGTTTCTGGCCGTTTTATCTCCAAACCCAAATCCTAGGAATTTATGTTCTCGACCTTCATAAATTTCATGAATTCGTTTCAATCCACATTTATGAAGTTTCTCTATCACTTTCGGACCAAAGCCGTCATTGTTGCCCAAGGTTTTAAAAAAATGAACTAGTGTATTTTCTGTTTGGGCTGGGCAGTCTGTCTTATTTGGACAAATCAAATGATCTGACTCCCATATGATGTGAGTTCCACAACTGGGACACACATCAGGGAGCTTAGGCTCTACAGCCTTAATCACTTTTTCAATCTTTGGGATCACCAAGCCACTTCGAATTAACTGAACAATAGCCCCTGGACCAACACCTTTATCTTTAACCATTTTATAATGGTGAACTGTTACTCTACTTATCATTGCCCCGCTAAGTTTAGTGGGTTCTAATTCAGCAACAGGAGATATTCGGCCTGTTCTTGATGTCTGAGGCAAAATTCCAACTACTTTGACTTCTGCTGACTCTGCATTTATTTTAAAGGCAATTTGCCACCTATGATGGTGTCTCGTCGCTCCCATATACTCTTTTAATTCTTCGTTAGTGGCTTCAAAAATAACACCATCAATATCGAAATCAACCGATTTCCACATGGTTTCAACGATACTATCAAAATTAGTTAGTATTTCACTATAATGAGCAGTCCTGTTTTCAATCAACTGAAAGGGGTAAAAAACACAAGCACCCTCATCAATTGCTTTTTGAATAGACTTATCTACTTTTTTCTCTGCAATTATTGCTGCTTGGATATTTCTAGAATTTTCAAATTTCTTACTTAAAACTGAATCAAAATAACTTTTCCTAATGACTATTTCGCCAGGTCCCAAACCTCTCTCACCATTTTTAGCTACTTTCAAGCCTTTATCAAAAGCTCTGGTTACGTCTTGCCCTCTATAACCATCTCCACGTGTATATAACATTGAGCCATCATCATAAGCTGCATAACCATCAAGTTTAGGCGTTACTCTGATTTGTATTTCTGATTCCTTAATTCCAATTTCTTTTGACGCTTTTATAATTCTCTTAACCCACTTATTAATTTCATCAAACGAATAGGCTTTATCTGTAGAAAGCATCTTTTTTGGAAGAGCAACTGTCTTAGCTTCAGCTAAAAGTTCTGATTCAACACTTTGTAAATATGGATGAATTGGATTTATGCTTTTCAACAAAGAAATATATAAATCATACTGTTCATCATTAATTACGGGGAAACCTTCTCGATAAAGAGCATTTGACGCACTCAACACAAGAACTAATTCATCTGAGTTTAGCTCTTGTGTTCCAAGTAACTCAGTCAATTTATTTGGATCTAATTCTTTATCTAATTTTTTAAGAGAGACTAATTGGCTCTTTGTAAAACTGACTTCTAACATTTAACTTATCCTTAATGAGCCAACAAAGAACTGTTTAGTCGTTCCTTATTTGATAAATAGTACGGTATTATTTTTTTGCGTCACTCGTTTATCTTAAAAATGTTTAACAAACATTTGCCATTCAGCGTGCAAAAAAACCTTATTGAACGGCAACAGAGGTTATTGCTGGTTTGCTAATGAAGTTAACTGTTCTTGTAAAACACTTATTGGTGAGGAAGCATTTGGCATGTTGGGGGTTACTCAAAAACGAAACATAAAAGGTTTATACCTGCCCCACTTAAAGTACTCATATTAGGGAGTTTGAGCAATTCATAATAAATGGAACGGGGATATAGATTAAAAAACAAGTCGAATGATTATTTATTCAGCACAAGCAAGGCGATATTGCCTGTCAAATTCACGTATTTTACTGACATAATGCTGCTCGGTTTGCTTGGTCATTAAATTGCGCTTATCGTCAACTAATTGTGCATTAAATTCAGCCGCCAACTGTTTAGCAGCAGATAGCATTTGTTCAAAAGCAGCAAAAGGATCCGTAGCATTGGGTAAGGTCATAAATAAACTAACCCCTTGCGTAACAAAGCTTTCCATCGTATCAAGATCAAACGATCCTGGATTCAACATATTAGCTAAACTAAAGGTAACAGCTCCATTCCCAGCATTATCTTGATGTCGATGGAATATGTTCATTTCTCCGTATTTCATGCCTAATGTTAATAAACTGGGTAATAATGCTGCACCAGACATTTGTAGATGCGCAGGCATAACAACACTCAAAATTATAATTTGAGTGTCTGGTGCTGGGTTGTCTGTTTTTTTATTTTCTTTTACTTGTGCTGCTTGTTTTTTTTGCTCTTTTGGTTCATCAATACTTATACTGGGAATAGATTCATCTTCTAAAGCCAAGCCATCATCAAAATTAATTTCCATTTGCGGTCGCTTTAAGGCTCCACGCTCAGGTTTAGGTTCAATTTTTAAGCTTGGCGGTTTATTAACTACTTTTTCAGTTACTGGTTTCGCCTGAATAACTGGCTGCTGATATACCGGTTTTTCTAAAATAATTTCATCTTTAGCATCCGTAACGCCTTGCTGTTTTTCTGGTGATGAATGTTGCGCTAAATCAAGTTCATGTTTAAGAACTTGTTCCTGAGAGGTGTCGCCATAGCCTTCATCATTTTTCCCGCCTCCACTATGTCCATTTTCAAGACTGATCGGTTGTTCTAAGCCATGCTCACTACTTACTTTGGGATCATGAGTCTGCTTGAATATTTTTACCTGACCCACACCATCTTGATCAAAGCCTTTACCGTCAAAGTCTCGTGATTGTGGCTTCACTTTTTCTTTACTTGCTTTAAGCTTATAAGGATTTTTTTGCTTTCTAATGGTCCACAAACCATGGATAAAGATGGCAGCAATTACTACACCACTAAGAATAATTAATGCGTTTCTGAAGTTATCTTCCATTGTTATGCCTGTATTGTCATTTTTACTAAGGAGAATTGAGAATTTTTTGTTATTACACTTATTATACTTAATTTATCAACGTAACTCTAACAGAAACAGTGGCATTTTGTAACAAGTTAGTGCTGTTCTTATACTAGCAACACATTTATACTCAAGTGAGTAATATCAACACGTTATCGTAATTATTAATCTATGAATCATCCTAAAGAAACAATAAAAAAATCTAAACTAAATCAAAAGCAACATGCCATAGCCGATAGTGGTATGGGATATTTCTTTAAAGGCTTTGAACTCATTCAGTTAAAGGGCATTCGCCGTTTTGTTCTCATTCCGCTATTAATCAATATTTTATTTTTTAGTGTCGCTTTGTATTTTATGTTTAGAGAATTTAATCACTACATGACCGTTTTGATTGGCTGGCTACCTCATTGGTTAAGTTGGCTTAGTTCCATATTATGGCCACTTGCGGTTATCACCATATTAATTGTTTTCTCATTTGTATTTAGTACCGCAGCTAATTGGCTTGCCGCACCTTTTAATGGTTTATTGTCAGAAAAAATCGAGTCACTCTTACTAAAAGAAAAAATGTTAGAAGGATCCCCCGTTGATGGCGGTATGATCGATATTGTTAAAGACATTCCTAGAACCCTTACCCGTGAATTGCAAAAACTCGCTTATTATTTACCTCGCGCTATTGGATTTTTTATATTACTTTGGATTTTGCCTGTTATTGGTCAAGTGTTATGGTTTTTATTTGTTGCCTGGATGATGGCAGTACAATACAAAGATTATCCATTTGATAATCATAAGATCCCTTTTTCAGTAATGAAGCAAACGATACAGCAACATAAAAGCTTGAGTTATAGTTTTGGCATCACTGTTACTGTATTTTCAATGCTACCCCTAATTAACTTAGTGGTTATGCCTGTTGCCATTTGTGGTGCTACTGCATTGTGGGTAGATCACTACCGTGATGACTTCATACCGATGTGAAGCTCGCACTATGGCTAAAAATCGTATATATTTAAATTGATTAACAAAGTTATTATAGGGTTATGCAATGAACAATAAAAATTCAAACAAATTCTCGCTATTGGTTGGTGCTGTTTTACTGAGTTTTAGTACAAGTTTATATGCCTTAGAAGGTAAGGAGGCAAGTACAAACAGTGTCATTATACCCATGATGACTAATGCTCAAGTTTTTGCTGATTTCACCGATAAACTACCTGCGGTATTAAATTATTTCACTAGCGCTACTGAAGAGCAAATAATTGATTTTTATCAACAACACTATAATAACTTCCTTTCGCAAGAAAGAAAACGAGGTCGTTTAACCGTAACTTACCAACAAGAAAAGCATAATATACGCATTGTTATTTCTCAGCAAAATAAAAAACGTCAAGTAGATGTCATTGTTGAACTAAAAGAAGAATAGTCGCATGCGAAAAAGATGTTTTTTGTTACGAAATAATTACATAATATAATCTCACTCGACAACATTTATCTTCCCTATCGTCATCTAGGCTATTTTACCCATACCATCCAAGATGCAGGGTTACAGGTAAAATAGATATAAAGGCTTAGTAAACTTTACTTCAATCAGTAATGATATCGAAGTAAAGTAAAAAAGCACTTTGACACTATGCTAAACTCCCCCTAAGAATTATTTAGCGTTTATTTAAGGTACTACCATGAGAAAAACATTTTCATTAACCCATGAAAAAATCAAAGGCCCTCGACTTGTTGATGCGATTAAGCATGAGGTAAAAAAATATCTTAAAAGAGAAAGAAATAAAAAGTTAGCTGAAGATGTAGATTTTTGGGATTTTGATTGCAAATACGGGCATACTGAAGAATCTGCTGAAGTTATCCATACTTCTGCGCTTAATAAAAGTATTGATGATGCAGTACAAAATGATCTAACAAGCTTTTACTTAGAAATTTTAGTAAAACCGGGTAAGAGAACTAAAAAGCCGATTAATGATAGTGGCGAATGATCAGTAGTTAAATGATGATATGAAGTATAAACCGTAGTTATTTAACGGTTTATACTTCATATCATTGACAATAAAGCTCAAAAACTAACTTGGAAAAACACGGCTCTTTTGTAATAACTTTCCTAATACACCCTCTATAGACAAAGATGCCGCTTTAGCAAACTTTTCAGCTAAACCTTTTTTCACTTCATACTTAATCGCAACAACTTTGTGACTTTTACTCTTACTATGTAAATAGTCATCACTTGTTTGAATAGTATCAACCAGACCTAACTCTAACGCTTTAGTACCAAACCAGTGTTCCCCTGTGGCCACTTTTTTTAAATCTAAACTTGGTCTATGTTCACTAACAAAGTTTTTAAATAACACATGCGTTTCATCAAGCTCTTCAATAAATTTTTCTTTACCTTTTTCAGTATTTTCACCAAACATAGTGACCGTGCGTTTAAACTCTCCTGCAGTAAACTGTTCAAAATCGATATCATTTTTCTTTAACAGTTTATTAAAGTTCGGTAACTGCGCAATAACACCAATTGAACCAAGAATAGCGAATGGGGCTGCTATAATATTATTGGCGACACAGGCCATCATATAGCCGCCTGATGCCGCTACCTTATCAACAGAAACAGTAAGTGGAATATCATGTTGACGAATTCTATCTAATTGCGACGAAGCTAAACCATAACCATGCACCATACCGCCACCACTTTCTAAGCGTATAAAAACTTCATCTTGCTTAGTCGCTACCGATAAAATCGCAGAAACTTCTTCACGTAAAGAGCTAACTTCTTTAGCATCAATGCTACCTTTAAAATCAATAACAAACACTTTTGATTTACTTTCGACTACATTGTCACCAGTAGACTTCGCATTCTTCTTTGCTAACAGCTTATCTTCTTTAGCTGTTTTCTTAACTAAGATCTTATCCGCTTTTTCTTTTTGCTTTAATTCCTCTTTATTTAATAGTGCATGAATAACTTCTTGCTCTACATCGTCAAATTGCTCTGATAAGTCTATTATTTCCAACTCACCTTTTTTATGCTTTTGTTTTATTGCTGATGCAGCAACAACTGCAATAATAGCAATAAGAGCTAAGATAAAGGTCACAGTTTTTGCTAAAAACAAGCCGTATTCATATAAAAAGTCCAAATTTCATCTCCTGAGATAACACACTTTTAAAAACAATATTTTTCGAATACTAATTATATGGGGTTAAATAGCCATAAAAAAACCCTCATTAGTGAGGGTTTTTTATTTATACCAATCACACTAAATATGTGATCATTTCTACTTGTTAAAATCACCAAACTACCGCGTTATTTATTTAATAATTAGAACAACTAGTTCATGAAATAAATGCCTTGTATTTGGCGATTTTTCCAGCGTATAAAGTAGCCCCTTAATTAATGTAGTTGGTATTAGTCATTAATAGAAACAATAAAAAAGAACTTTTCCTCGTTATTGAAAAAATCAAAGAGTAGAATAACCCAAATCAATTATTAACCCGAACCCAGAGCAACAAATGTTTGATTACTCCATTACAGGAAATTGTTTATCCAATAAAACCATACTTGTTACCGGTGCTGGTGCTGGCATTGGCCGTGAAGCAGCATTAACTTACGCAAAACTTGGTGCCACCGTTATTTTATTAGGTAAAACAGTAAATAAACTTGAAGCAGTTTATGATGAAATTATCGCCCTTAAACTTGCTGAACCCGCTATAGTCCCGCTAGATTTGAAAGGCGCAACCAAGCAGAACTATATTGACATGTCAGCCACTATTGTCAGCCAATTTGGCAAATTAGACGGCGTATTACTTAATGCTTCAATGCTAGGTGAATTGACGCCATTCACGCAAATTCATGAACAAATATTTAGTGATGTAATGCAGGTAAATGTCACTGCTCAATATTTATTAGCACAAGCATTAATACCAACACTACAATTAGCAGACAAGGCTTCTTTAATATTCACGTCATCGGGTGTGGGTAATCAAGGCCGTGCCTTTTGGGGTGCTTACAGTATTTCTAAATTCGCCACCGAAGGGATGATGCAAGTTATTGCTGATGAATATGAAAATTCTAGCCTGCGTGTTAACGCAATTAACCCAGGCGCTACCAAAACAGGTATGCGCGCCAGTGCTTATCCAGCTGAAGATAAAGATAACCTTGCAACACCCGCTGATATAATGCCGTTATATGTTTATTTAATGTCTGATGATAGTTTGAGTGTAAATGGTAAAACGCTCAAAGCACAGTAAAACAATTACGAGTAGCGAAGACACACAGCTGTTAATTAAGTATTTTCGTTACTCGTCACTTTATTAACTCGCTACTTTACCGTAGCTCTCTTCGTAAAATTTTGCCCACGTTAGTTTTAGGTAGCTCATCCCTGAACTCAACCAATTTAGGTACTTTATAACTTGTTAAGTTTTCACGACAATGTTTAAGCAAGGTTGCTTCATCTAATTTACCTTGCTTAGCAACAACAAATATTTTTACCATTTCGCCAGTTGCTTCATGGGGTATTCCAATAGCTGCAGCTTCTAACACTCCCTCATGCATCATAACGACTTCCTCTATTTCATTTGGAAAAACGTTAAAACCAGAAACAATAATCATATCCTTTTTACGATCTACAATGGTGAAATAGCCGTGTTCATCTACACAAGCAATATCTCCTGTGGCAAGCCAACCATCATATAGTGTTCCATTGGTATCATCCTCACGGTTATAGTAGCCTTTCATAACTTGTGGACCTTTTACCCACATTTCACCTGGCTCTCCTATGGCTGCTTCACTACCGTCATCAAGCATAATTTTAACGTCGGTCGAAGGTGCTGGTAAACCAATAGAGCCACTAAAGCTTTCTTGAGTATAAGGGTTTATGGTCACTAAAGGCGCACATTCAGTCAAACCATAACCTTCTAATAAGAGCGTTGAGGTAACTTGTTGCCAACGCTCAGCAACAGGGCGCTGTACCGCCATACCCCCACCCAAAGCCATTTTAAGCGTTGAAAAATCTAAGTCCTTAAAACCTGGGTTATTTAATAAACCATTAAATAACGTATTGACGCCGGTAATGACACTAAACTTATACTTACCTAATTCTTTAATAAAGCTAGGCATATCACGTGGGTTGGTAATAAGTAAATTAGTACCGCCTAAGGTGATAAAGGTCAAGCAATTAGCCGTTAAGGCAAAAATATGGTACAACGGTAATGCGGTAACAACGAGCTCACAACCGTCCTCAAGCATCGGTTTCATCATAGCTTTTGCTTGTTCTAAATTAGCTACCATATTTCGATGGGTTAACATGGCACCTCGTGATACGCCTGTTGTACCACCGGTATATTGTAAAAAGGCTAAGTCATCACCACACAACTCAACAGGCATAAAAGTTAAGTTACTGCCTGCAGTCAATGCGGCATTAAAGCGAATGGCATCAGGTAAATTAAACGCCGGCACCATTTTTTTTACATATTTAACCACTACATTAACAACTGCACCTTTAATAAGCCCAAGTTGATCACCAAGCGAGGTCATGATCACATGTTCAATCGGTGTTTTATTTACTATTTTTTCTAATGTTTGTGCGAAATTTTCAATAATCAAAATCGCTTTAGCGTCTGAATCTTGAAGCTGATGTTCTAACTCTCGAGCAGTATACAAAGGGTTGACATTAACCACGGTTAAACCCGCAAGTAAAGCACCAAATAAGGCAATAGGGTATTGCAACGTATTGGGTACCATAACGGCAAATTTATCGCCTTTTTCAAGACCTAAACCTTGTTGCAAGTAAGCGGCAAATGCTGTGGCTTGTTGTGCTAATTCAGCATAGCTAATTTTGGCTCCCATGTTAATAAATGCCGTTTTATCACTATATTGCGTAGTATATTGAGTAAACATAGCAACTAAAGAAGAGTATTTATCTGGATTTATATCAAAGGGGACGCCTGGCGGATAACTTTTTTCTAGCCATATTTTCTCCATAACACCTTCCTCATAAGTTATTTTTAACAACTATTTAACAATACAGTCAAACGCTTATCGTTTTTTGTTTATGCTGCAGTTTACTTGAAGTTTTTAATTTTATAATACTTCTAAGCTAGTTTTATCAAAATTCAACTGATACTACCAGTTGAATTTAAAGGGCTATTTAAATATTAGTCAAGTTTTATTATTCAGCTAAAAAACATTTAATCAATTCAGCTGTCTTTTGCGGTTGCTCCATATGCACATGATGACCACCTTTAAGTTCTACACTCGAAAAGTTCTGAAATAAATCGCCAAAGATTTTAATGCCTGAACTGACGCTATCTATACCATCACTGCCATAAATAAGTTGTACTGGACATTCAATATCACGAATAAATTGCTGAGCTTGTTTTAATGTCAACCGATAAGGGGAGGTTTGACGCAAGCGAGCATCAGATCGCCAACGATAACCTTCTACTTCCTTTATAAGTCCGCGTTCGACAATTAATTTAGCATGTTCAAATTGAAGATCTGAGACATTAACCCGTGCTTTAATAGCTGAGTCAATATTTACATGGTAGCGCTTCTTCTTAGCGCCACCTCGTTTGTTATATAGAGCACTGCCCTTAAATCTACTTAGCATTCCATCACGTAATTGTTGAGTAGTTTGCTCTGCCTCATTACTAATAAAACCTATAGAGTCAATTAAGGTCAATGATTTGACTTTTTCAGGAAAAGCAGCAGCAAATGCACTCGCTACCATTCCCCCCATAGAGTGAGCAACAATATCAACTTGTTGCCATTGGTTTACTTCAAATAATTGTAATAAGTCATACACCCAATCAATAAAATGATAATGTGCATCTAAACTTCTATGGCTTGAATTACCATGGCCGGGCCAGTCAATTGCAATAACGTGTTTATTAACTAACTTGCCTTCAAAGTATGGCATTAATGGTAAAAAACTTGCCGCATTATCTAACCAACCATGCAGGCATAAAACCACATTATCTTTTGTTTCTCTGCCACCACAAGCGATACCTTGTAGCGACATAGTCTCAAAAGAGTATTTAACTTCTTCTAGCGTGTTCACAGATGACATTTGATGACCTTAATTATTTTTTTTAGCACTTTTATAAAGAGAATACAGTGCAATTAACGCTAACGAAAGCCAAATTAACACCCAGAAAAATTCCGGGATAAAAGTCATCGAAGCCAAAGCAGCACCATCGCCTAGACTACGCCCATCAAGTAAGTAAGACGGACTAAATAAACTATTTAATAAGATTAACAAACCGAACAATTGCATTAATCGTTGCAGATAATGAAGTTTTGTTAATTTAATGGTAAGCAAGAACAAAGTGGCTAGCATAGCCAAAATAAACCAGGTTAAAAGATCACGCCCCAAAAAAACAATAGAACTAACGATTAACAAAAATACTGACATTGAAAATAGGTGTGCTACACGTTGATGTGCACTGGCTAATTTATATATTCCCCATCCCCAAAGCGTTGCCCCTGCATAACCAGCAAAACTAATAACAAAGCCGATACCACCTTGAGTTGTGCATAAACCTGCGCCATTGGTGAATAATTGAATACGCAAGACATTACCACCGGTAACAACTGCAGCAATACCATGACTAATTTCATGAAAATAACTTTCTAGCCAATTAAATGGAATAGATACCAAGGGCAATTGCTTAATAACAACGGCGGTAATAAGTAGAATAAAAAAGTGATATTTTTTCCAGAGGCTTGATGTACACTCTGAGGATAAATTAGTCATTAAGGATTCTTTGTAGTTATGTAGATCATTATGCAGATATAAGATAATAACAAAACCAGACGTTTTTAAGCGAAAACATCTACACCAAATAATTGTTTTACTGATTCTCTTTGGGCTAAATTACCGACAGCTTGATAACTCGCCACAGCGGTTTCATTTTTAAGGGAAGGTTTATCTTTATCTGTAGTGGAAAAAGCTCTGTCGCTAGCAGCAGACTTAGCAGCACTAATTTCAAACTGGTTTTCTTCAAACTGATTCTTTTTAAGCTGATTCTCTTCAAATAAAGCTATAGCTTGCTGATCAACAACAATGCCTTTACCTTGATTCGCTTGTTTGGTTACTAGTTTTTCTTGCACGTCCTTTGAAGTAACAGAATCAATAGAACGCACCAAAGGTTTCTTTGATGTACTCGTTTGATTCGTTAGACCAAAAATTGAATGTTGACTAGAAACGTTAGAAATATTCATGTTACCTCGAAATACTCATTTCAGACATTTTGAAGCATCATGAGTATAAGTTTAATTTAGCAAATTATTCCTTTCCCGGCAATTTTTTCCATGAAACAGTATCACGTACATAGACAGGTTGTGCATCTTCAGCAGCAACACCTTTGCCTTGTTCAAGTGCAATAACACCAATAGCTAACATTGCCTCAGCACTTGGAAATAACACTTCAGGTGAGCCAATATTACTTTTTAATGACGACAGTTGCTCATGGTAAGCATCCCAACCAGTGCCTACACCATATTCAGCTTTGTTTACAACACTTGATAAATGCTGAGCTAACTGCTCAGGGGGCGTTACCGCTTCTGTACACTGTGGCTGCATAATGTTATTGTTATCAAGCATAAAATAACCGTTGTATACTTCTCCCATACGGGCATCAATAGCAGCAATAACGCCGGTTTTTTGCCCTTTAGTTTTTCCTTGCACTTTTCTTTGCACCTTTCCTTGGATGAAAGCTAACTGCGCCATCGCTTGTAAACTGGACACACCATAAACAGGTAACTTTGCTGAAAAAGCCAAGCCTTGTGCAACACCTACACCTATTCTAACGCCAGTAAAACTGCCTGGACCTCGGCCAAAAATCAAACCATCACATTGTGATAACTTAATACCAGCCTCTATTAAGATTTCATCAACCATAGGCAATAGTCGCAAACTGTGTGATTGCGGACATAAATCATAACGGCTATAAAGCTTACCGTTAACTTGTAAAGCAACTGAGCAGGCTTCAGTTGAAGCATCAATGGCCAAATAATTCACTACTAATATTCCTTAAACACTATCGATTAATATGTTTCAATTATAACGATTCACCATACCGAGTATTCCTGTCATTCCAATTGTGTCTTAAGTTGGAATCTCAGTGTTTAAAATTCTAGACTCCCGACTTAAAGACCTCGGGAGCTGACGATAGGTGAAGTTACTTTCAAAGCAGACTTTAAAACACTGCTTTTATACTCTAAATTTATGTTTTACGTCTAGACTCTTTACTTAGACAATACTTGCTAAGAACTTAGCAGCTTTCGCTAAATCACGGCTACGTTTCATCTGAGGCAAGCTTTTTAGAAATGTTTGTCCGTAAGGTCGATTGACTAATCGGTTATCACA
>Ga0105357_10000806_pt1 | contig 16783 bp, 13 predicted proteins | sample GOMGulsemesocosm_4_FD_83660 | JGI IMG/M metagenome (GOLD analysis project Ga0105357, IMG submission 83660) | Methane-oxidizing microbial communities from mesocosms in the Gulf of Mexico - GOM15B Gulf of Mexico | ecosystem: Environmental > Aquatic > Marine > Cold seeps | place: USA: Gulf of...
GGTGATATATTGACCGAAAGTTCCGGCCAATCGGGTTTTTACAAGCTAGGTCGAGATTTTAATAAAATTGTTGCTGTAGGGAAACGCTTTGCTTCAAAGTTAATTTTTCTACAGCCTGGTTATACAAAATGGAGTAACTGAGTGAGTGCTCAAGAGTTTGCGAATCAGTTAAAAAGAACCATTCAGGATGTTAAAGACAAAGGAACTGCAGCAATTTATTGTGACAACCTAATCGCGTACCTAGACGAGGTAGCTAAATCACCATCTCCGAATCCTAGTGAGCTAGAGCTGGAGAGGTATCGCGCTGACCTCCAGTTGCATATTGAGCAAAGTAAAAATTATCACGCTTCGCAACTTGAGATGTTCAAATCGGTCATTGCATCTGGCCAAAGTGCTATGCGCGCCTCCTTCCTCATGAATGGTGGAGCTTCTGTAGCTCTTTTGGCATTCATTGGACATTTGTCCTCAACAGACCCCAGTAAAGTCTCTGCATTTTCAGCTGTTATCATTCCATTTGTTTTTGGGGTACTGGTAATGGCTATGACCTCCGGATTCACATACTTAAGCCAATGGCTCTATCATAGTGAGAATTTAGATTCTCAAAAATGGGGTTTCAAGATAAATATATTTAGTATCGTATTAGGACTATCTTCCTACGTGCTTTTTTTGTGGGGAATGTATAGTGCTTACCATGCATTTTCTAATTTTGTATAACAAGCGGCCGTTTTGGCCACTGAAAAGCGTGGCGGGACGCGCAAAAAACGCGCGCCCAAAGGCCGGGCGTTATGCATCGTAATCACAGGTGAATCATGACTGAAAGGAAAGAACAAAACTGCTTCATCATCATGCCAATCGCAGATGTCGAAGGATACCCGCAAGGGCATTTCAAGCATGTTTATGAAAATATAATTTCACCAGCATGCGAATTGGCAGGCTACAAAGCCCAACGGGCTGATGAAGTTAAAGCATCAAACCTAATTCATCTTGATATTCTAAATAAACTTATTGAGGCCCCTATCGCCATTTGCGACCTCAGTACGCGGAATCCAAACGTTCTTTTTGAGCTAGGAATCCGACAGGCTTTTGACAAGCCTGTTGTATTAATACAAGAGAAAGGAACGCCACGAATATTCGATATAGCGCCGCTTCGATATCTTGAGTATTCAAAAGAAATGAAATATCACGAAGTTCTTAGAAGCCAGCAAGAACTTAAAGAATCACTACAAGCCACGGCAATAGCTGATGGTGACGCAGGAAATGTGAACTCAATAGTAAAGCTGCTGGCCCTGAACAATCCAGCAAAAATACCAGACTTAAAAGATGGTAAAGAAGGCTTGGCATTTGAAATCATGCAAGCAGAAATGAGAGAGCTTAGAAAGATGATGGAAATCTCTCTCATGGATAGAAACAAGGCCAGCCGCCGAGGCAGCATATCAGCAATAGAATACGAAAGAATTTCAAATTTGATTGAAAAAGTTTCTGGCAACAAACGAATTCCAGTTGAAGAAAGAATGCATCAATATCACATGCTTATGCGCGAAGCAGAAGAGTTGATGATGCGCTGCGATGAAAAATCAGACCATATGCACTTTAGGCACTTGGTGGAAAGAATCCATCAGGCCATGTCTGAAAATGCATAACAAGCGCAGTCACGGCGATGGCTTTTCCGTTGCGGCTTCGCCTTCACTACAAAGCCACGCGTGCTGCGGGCGTTAGCACTCAGGGAGAGTATGAAGTACTTAATAATATTGATTTTATTGCCGCTAGCTGTGATGGCTAATGAAAGTACATGTTACGGAACCACTTCCAATGGAAGCTTAAAGGATGGCGTAAAATTACCTTCGAGTGGTAGTAACTTTGAAGGCTATAGTTCTATAGCGAGCATTGCGGGTAGAACGTACGTGCACTCTACAGTGCGCGATATTATTGTGACGTCTTACAAAAGTCTCGAATTAGAGCATCCTGAAAAAGTTTTTAAGTACGCTGAAACTGGTTTTAAGGAAGGGGGGCAGTTTAAGCCTCATAAAACCCATAGAAATGGCCTGTCAGTAGATTTTATGGTTCCAGTAGTAAACGAAAATGGTGAGTCTGTTCATTTGCCAACAAGCCCTCTAAATAAATTTGGTTACAATATTGAATTTGACCAAAATGCTAAATATGAGCAATATCAAATCGATTTTGAGGCAATGGCTGCTCATATTGTTTCATTGCATAAAGAAACAAAACGCAGAGGTTATGATCTTTGGCGTGTAATTTTTGACCCAGAGCTTCGGCCTTATTTGTTTAAAACAAAGTACGCTGAATACTTACTTAAGAATATTCAATTTTCAAAAAAGCGTTCATGGGTTCGTCATGACGAGCACTATCATATAGACTTTGAAATACCCTGTAAGTCATAGTGCTAACAAGTGTAATCACCTGACACAAATTGCTACAAGCGTTAGCCATAAAAAGACTCGAACAATGAATGAAGTACGCATCCCATATATGCCAAATAAAACTATCTTTATTCTGGCAATTTTTTTCTTTGTAGCCTGCGCGGGGGTTATGGGAAACGTGGCCGCCTCGAATGACCGAGGACTTATTCTTAATCGAATAATTGAATTTTCTCCGCAAGGCGCCACCATTTTTTACTGGGTCATAAGGTTACTAGACTGTCTTCGTAAGTAACTATATGGACTATCATTATTACTGGCGTAATGCGCCCGGCAGTGATGCGACAAAACCGCTTTAAACTATTCCCTAAACGGTCACTGACTTATGTCGACCTATTGACTACTGGTGATTCTCCCTAAGATCTAACGACTTTTAATAATCTTACGGATGAGGGTGTACCATGACATTACGGATTTTAATTTCGTTATTATTTGGCGCAATGCTTTCGGCTTGCGGTGGTGTGGATGAAGGTATTCCGCCGATAACATCTGGCGGCACAACAGCCAGTTGTATTCAGGATACTTGGAGCCGAAATATCCCCGGCATCGGTGGCGGGTCGGTTGAACTAACCTACGAATTCTTAGAGGATGGCACCTATATTCAGCGCAGTTATGTCGATAATATTTCGACAGCTGATTACATTTCTGGAAGCCCAAATACCAATCTTGATATCGACGTTCTGCCGGGTTTATCCATTGACCTAGGTGCCATGCTAAATATTCTTGGGCCTTTTTATTCAGAAGGGTATTTTTATACTCAAGGCACTTGGGTGCTTGAGGAAAGCTCAGGCATTATCACGTCGACACTGCCTAAGAATGAGTTTGGGCACTCAATTTGGTCTGCTAGTTCTGCCAAGCGAGATTTTGACAGAAATAATCCGACGCCCTCTCAGGTAGCAAGTAATACTATCGATCAATACGCCTACTGTAAGGGTGATCGCCTTGTTGTTGGTGCTTTTTATAAAGAAGACGACAGCAATATCGCCGGACTATGGGACAACCTTAATTCCGAGTTTTATGTGGCAGAAGACTATGTCGGTGCCACTCAACGTTTTCGTTCAGAAGATGGCGAAGTATATGCCAAAAAGCCTTTTGCGATGACATTGCTGTCTGACGGCTACGCACTGCGCCAGTGTGCACAAGGAGGGGAAATTCGCGGCGGGAATAATGCCTCATTTTACAAAGTTACGTCTGATAACAGGATCACTCCGACCGGAGGGCTTCTGCCACCTAAAGTCGATGTCTATACCGATTATTATGAAATACTGAGTGATGCCTATTACTACCGACTTGATAGTGGATTACTCAGTCGAGTTGATATTAATTCTGGCGATGTTACCGAGCTTTTGGAGCTTGATAAAGACACTAAAGTTCGCACGCAGGCGCGAGTCACTGGCGGGATAGTTATTAGTACCTACAAGGTTGACGATAGCAATGACACCCTGCTTTTAATCTCCGACAACTCGAATGACGTTTTACAAGTAACGCTTGAGCGCGGCGTTTTCTCAGGGCCTTGGAGTGATGGTGAGCTTGTACTCCTAGCCAATAATGACACCGGCTTGATACACAAAGTCGACCTGATGACGGGTAGCCTGACTGCGATTCCTTTTGAGGGTGCTCCTGCGATAGATGCATCAATGACTTCGGTATCTCTGGTTAATGAGCAGCTTATCGTCAGCTCAAAGTCGGGTAACCTTCATCAGTTTTGGACCTATTCACAGTCTACTCAGGCGCTTGAATTGCTCGCGTCCGTCAGCGATACCGGCTCTGGCTACGCATCAATCATTGCGGGTGACGGGGGTTTTGATGTCTTCATAAAAAGTGGTTATAGAAATGAATCGCTCGGTCGTATTGTGCATCTCAGTGAGGCCGATGGTTACACCGCGACGTCTGACGTCAGCCTGAATTTTATCAAGTTTGCACCAAAGGGCACTGCGACTTCGAAGTACTTCATCTTTAATAGCAACGGGACTGGTTTCTACCAACTTTCTTTATTAGACGTCGTAACACAAGAAATCAGTGTTATCTCTCCATCCGGTGTGCAGGTGAGTAATTCGTTCACCACTAACAGCGATGGTTCCAGAGTTATTTATACGATTGGCGGCCTAGTCACATCAGAAGCGGGGCAAGTGGTTGTGATCGACATCGCTGAGAACGGTACTGTTTCTCACCAGATCATTGACGCTGGGCGTTCGGGTCAATACGCCTCTGCACACTCTGGTGATGTTTCTGCTTTCTATGTGCAAGATTACTCAGACGAAGGCGATTCTAGGTCGCGTCTGTTTGCGGCGACTGGAACCGGTGCCGATATGACATTGGTGACGGATGAGTACACTTTTGGATCGAGTTCATCAGCAAATGGGGACGACTTCATCGTGAACGAACAGCATCTACTAGCACCCGCCAGAGATGAATACAGCGCTCGCGAGTTGATGCTTTACAATAAGTCGTCACAAGAATTTGATTTTTGGGATCTCAATAAGGTTCCTGATGTCAGCTCGTCGCCTCGCCTGTTGGGCACCATTGGAGGTGAAACCTTAATATCAGCTTGGAACCTCGAAAACAGTTGTTACGAGCCGGAAGGACTTTTGAAGTTTGAAGGTCATTATCTTTGGTATGAAAACAATTACCAAGGCTTTGCTGGCGTACAGTGGTTCACTCGTGACTGAGTCATTTAAAGGTGATGCTTTAGCAATATAAGAAAACAAAAAAACCAGCACTAGGCTGGTTTTTTATTGCACTAACAACCAACTCTCTTAGTGAGTTGGTTGTTCCGCTGATGATTGCTCAGCTGCTGCAGCTTGTGCTTCTTGCACACGCTTCTGATACAGAGCTTCGAAGTTAATCGGAGCCAGCATCAACGCCGGGAAACCACCTTTAACAACTAAGCTATCAACACTTTCGCGCAGATATGGGAACAGGATGTTAGGGCACATAGCGCCTAGCATTTGCCCTAGTTGTTGTTCTGGGATGTTAACCATGGCAAACAAACCACATTGAACCAATTCAACCAAGAAAGCGGTTTCGCCATCGTTGGTTGCTGTAATGGTGACTTTTACAGACACTTCGTAGTGTTGCTCGTCAACCTTACGACCACCACTGTTTAGATCTAACTTGATCTCTGGCTTCCACGCTTTGGTGAAGGCTGCAGGCGAGTTAGGTGCTTCAAATGATACGTCTTTAACATATATGCGTTGCAGCGCGAACTGCGGTTGCTGATTCTCAGCCATGATGTAGTCCTTCTTAATTATTTTTTAACGAGTGGCAGGTTTTGGTTGTTCCATTCCATCATTCCGCCTTTCATTCGCACTGCGTTAAAACCTTTCTCACGCAGCATCTTGCCTGCCACCCCGACCGTTTGACCGGATTTGCATACCAATATAATGGGGTTGTTTTTGTGGCGTTCAAGCTCGCTTAAGCGAGAAGCCAAATTTGCGTAAGGAATGTTCACTGCGCCCGCCAAATGACCGGTAGAGAATTCCTTCTTATCGCGAATATCCACTACTAAGGCATTCTCGCGGTTGATCAGGTGGGTGGCTTGCGCTGTAGACACAGAATCACCACTACGGCGATTGTTATCCCACATAAGAGCGACAACAAAGGCACCCCAGATCGCGATCAGACCAGCGTGATTGCCAACAAACTCGAAAAGCTGTTCCATAATTACCATCGTCATGAAAATCGAAGGCGGCAGTATACCGCCTGAGTGCCCTGCCCACCACCGGCGATGCACATTCCTTCCGTGACTTACAAGGCCAGAGCGGTCTTTTTGAGATCCGGTACAAGCGCGGAGAGTTCGGGTACAATAGCCGCGTTGTAGCTACAAAACTGAGTGTTTTTACATGAAATCGCGTCCAACACCTACTGCGTTAATCATTCTTGATGGCTGGGGTTATCGTAAAGAAACCCAAAACAATGCTATCGCCAATGCTAATACCCCCACTTGGGATCGCTTGTTAGAGCAATACCCCAACGTGCTGATTCAAACCTCCGGCGAAGCGGTTGGCTTGCCTGATGGTCAAATGGGTAACTCTGAAGTCGGCCATATGAATTTAGGTGCCGGACGAGTGGTTTATCAAAACTACACTCGTATCAATAAAGCTATTAAAGACGATGAGTTAAGCAAAAACGCCGCCCTGTGCGCCGCGATGGATAAAGCCATTGCCGCAGACGGTGCTGTGCATTTTACCGGTTTGTTGTCTCCGGGTGGCGTACATAGCCACGAAGATCACCTTATTGCTTTACTTGATATGGCCAAAGCCCGCGGCGTTAAACACGCCTATGTGCATGCTATTTTAGATGGCCGCGATATGCCTCCTCGCTCCGCAGAGCCGTCGCTTGCCAAAGTAGAAGCGCATTGCGCGAGCTTAGGCAACGCCAGCATCGCAACTGTGATTGGCCGCTTCTTCTCAATGGACCGCGACAATCGCTGGGATCGTGTTGCTAAAGGCTATGTTGCGATGACAGAAGCTCAAGCACCCTTTACCGCTCCAAGCGCAACAGCCGCACTTTCCGCTGCTTATGAACGTGATGAGAACGACGAGTTCGTGCAAGCCACTGTGATTGGCGATGGTTCTGGCGTGGTGAAAGATGGCGATAGCATCATTTGTTTCAATTTCCGCCCAGATCGCGCGCGTGAAATTACTCGTGCATTTGTTGATGGCGATGAGTTCACTGGCTTCGAACGTGCTGTTCGCCCAGCACTTTCCGACTACGTCATGCTGACCGAGTACGCCGCCACGATTAAAGCCAGCTGTGCCTATCCACCAGCGACTCTAACGAATGGCATCGGCGAATACGTGTCTTCATTAGGCATGAAACAGTTGCGCATTGCCGAAACAGAGAAATACGCTCACGTTACTTTCTTTTTCTCGGGTGGCCGTGAAGAAGAATATGACGGTGAAACTCGCATTCTAGTGCAATCTCCAGACGTCACGACCTACGACTTGCAACCAGAAATGAGCGCGCCAGAAGTAACGGCAAAGCTGGTTGATGCCATTAAAAACGGTGGTTACGACTTAATCGTCTGTAACTATGCTAACGGCGACATGGTGGGTCATACCGGTGTGTACGATGCAGCGGTAAAAGCCGCCGAATGTATCGACGATTGTTTAAAGCAAGTCACCGATGCCATATTGGAAGTCGGCGGCGAATGCTTGATCACAGCCGACCATGGCAATGCCGAGCAAATGCTCGACGACCAAGGCCGCGCCATGACTCAACACACCACAGGCCCTGTTAATCTAATTTACGTACAAGACCGTAAAGAAGCCGTTAACTTGCGTCCTGGTAGTCTGGCCGATGTGTCTCCAACCTTACTTAGCATGATGGGTATCGCTCAGCCTGCTGAGATGACAGGTGAATCTTTGGTCGGCTATGGCGACTAAGTGATGTCTCTGCGCTTATTGGCATTTGCTTTGATGTCTTTGTTCATCATCAGCCCTGTGTGGGCCGATGATGACGAGGCGCGCCTGAATGAGCTGAAATCCGAAATCAAAAAGCTCGAACAGTGGCTCAACTCTGCCAAAGACGAGTACGCCGATCTTAACAAGTCGTTAAAACAGTCGGATGAAGAAATTGGTGCTCTGCTCAAACAAATACAACAAACCCAGACTCAGCTGCGAGAGGAGCAAGCCCGCCTAAAAAAGTTGCGCCTGGAGCAAACGCAGCTCCACCAGCTTCAAACTGAGCATCAGCGTCACCTGTCTCAGCAAGTGATTGCTTCACGCAATATGGGTGATGAAAGCGCTCTGCGTTTGTGGTTAGCCCAAGATGATCCGCAGCAATCTCAACGCTTAATGCGTTACTTCAGCTATTTTAATCAAGCCCGAGTCGAGAATATTGAACACACCATGGCCGAACTGGTGCGTCTTGATCAAATCGCGGAGCTCATTGTGCAACAAGAACAAGCGCTGAAGTCCACTGAACAATCCTTGCTCAACAAAAACAAAACGCTTAGTAGTAAACGCAAAGATCAGCAAAGGATCTTGGCGAATCTCAGTAAAAAGATGAATACTGAGTCGCAACGACTGACGCAGAAACAAGCCGACCGCAAACGCTTGGAAAATTTATTAGCTGAAGTCGAAACGATTTTAGCCAACAGTCCACGCCAAAATGACGAGCGCCCGTTCAGTAAAATGAAGGGGAAGTTGCCGCGCCCAGTGGCAGGACGGGTGTTAAAAGCCTTTGGTAACGCCAATAGCGATACCATGTCGCGCTGGGAAGGCTGGCAAATTAGTGTGCAAGAAGGCGCAGAAGTACGAGCGATTCATCATGGTCGAGTGGTGTTTTCTGATTGGTTGCGTGGCTTTGGCTTACTGCTCATCATTGATCATGGCCAAGGTTACCTCAGCTTGTATGCGCACAATGAAACACTGTTACGTGATGTAGGCAGTTGGGTTAATGGTGGTGATGTTGTGGCAGCTGCTGGTCGTAGTGGTGGATTAACAGACCCCGCCCTATATTTTGAAATTCGTTACCAAGGTCGGCCCCAAGATCCTGCGGTTTGGATACGTTAGACATCTGAGTTAACACTCTGTGACTTTTGTGCCATGCTTGGGACAGTCGTACCCCGTCGGTCATTATTACAACGCTATTAGAGCCGGAATATCATGTTACCTAAGCACCTACTACGCCCTATTTTGTTTTCCCTTGGATGCACTCTGGCTTTTCAAGCAGGTGCCGAAACCGCCGACGATACTTCCACCCCAGAACAAGTAAAAGCTGCGACAACCCTGCAAGGTCAGCTGCCATTACAAGAGCTACGCAACTTTACCGAAATATTCGAGCGCATTCGCAGTGCTTACGTCGAAGAAATCGACGACAAAACGCTTTTTGATTACGCCATTAAAGGCATGCTTACCTCACTTGATCCGCATTCTGCTTATTTACAGGAAGATGCCTTCACCGATTTGCAAGAAACCACGTCAGGTAAATTTGGCGGGCTGGGTATTGAAGTGGGCATGGAAAATGGCTTAATTCGCGTTATCACTCCCATTGACGATACTCCTGCCGAAAAAGCAGGAATTCGCGCAGGCGACTTTATTGTGACACTGGATGATGAGCCAGTTATGGGCTTAACCCTCAGTGAAGCCGTCGAACGTATGCGTGGCGAACCGGGCAGCAAGATTTCGTTAGAAGTGCGTCGCGGTGACGAAAACGAGCTATTGAGCTTCACCCTTGAACGCGCAGAGATTAAAGTCGCCAGTGTTCGCACTGAAATGATGAGCGGCGATATTGGCTATGTACGCATAACCCAATTTCAAGAGCACACGGGTGCCGAGTTGAAAAAAGCCCTACAAAAATGGACTGAAGACGGTCAATTAAATGGCCTTATTCTCGACTTACGCAACAACCCAGGCGGCGTATTAGATGCCGCGGTCGATGTCGTTGATGCCTTTATTAGCTCTGGGGTTATTGTTTATACCAAAGGGCGTAACCCTCAATCTGAATTACGTTTTGAAGCAACCGCCGATACCGTTGCCGGTGATATACCCGTGGTCGTTTTAATTAACGGTGGTTCCGCTTCGGCTTCAGAAATTGTTGCGGGCGCATTGCAAGATCATAAACGCGCAGTAATTGTTGGTACTCAATCATTCGGTAAAGGCTCGGTACAAAGCGTGCTGCCATTAACCGAAACCAGTGCGGTAAAACTCACCACCGCCCGTTACTTCACCCCGAATGATCGCTCTATTCAAGCACAAGGTATCGTGCCTGATATCTTGGTGGAACAAAGTGAAGTAACACCGTATGAAGAGCGCTATTACAAAGAGTCGGATTTACCGGGTCATTTAAGTAATCCAACCGTAAAAGCTAAAAACGATGTTTCAGAAAAAACGAGCGTCACTAAAGAAAGCGCTTCCGAAAAGAAAGACAGCGGTTTGCTCAAGAAAGATTTCCAGCTGTACGAAGCTCACACCTTATTGCGCGGCGTTAGCATTCTAAGCCCAGTCCGAGTTAATGCCTCGGAGGGCTGATTGAACCGCTTTATTTCTGTTCTGCTGGGTGGATTGATAGCAGGAGGTCATGTACTTCCTGCGATCGCCGAGCAGCCGCTGCCACCTAAACCGCAGCTCATCATTATTCTTGACGATATTGGTAACAACCAAACCTTAGGGCTGCGCGCTGTTAATCTGCCAGCACCGGTTACTCTAGCGTTTTTACCTTTCACTCCTTTTGCTGCCCGCCTTGCCGAACGCGCTAACCAAAACGGGCATGGCATTATGCTGCATGCGCCAATGGCAAATGAAAGCGGCGCTAAGCTTGGCCCCGGTGCGCTGACTCCTGATATGGATCGTATTCACTTACAGCAAACGCTGAGCGATAGCTTAGAGGCTATTCCTCATGTGCAAGGGGTGAATAATCATATGGGAAGCCTACTCACCCAGCAGCCCGAAGCCATGAGTTGGGTGATGGAAGTATTAGCAGAACAAGATTTGTACTTTGTTGATAGCTTAACCAGCCCTTTAAGCGTCGCCGCCGAAAACGCTTCAGAAGCGGGTATTCCAACCGTCTCTCGCGATGTATTTCTCGATAACGAACGCACCGAAGAAAGCTTAAATAAACAATTTAATCATGCACTGAGCGTTGCTAAACGCCGAGGACACGCGGTTTTAATTGGGCATCCTTACCCAGAAACACTGTCGTATTTAGAGCAACGCCTACCTACCGTAGAGTTAGAAGGCGTGGAATTACAACGTGCGGATGATTACTTGCTACGCCAACAATGGCGCACACCAACTCCGGAATTACCGCTAGTGTCGCGTTATCAATTACTACTAGAACCGCAATAAATTAACTCAATCGCAAATTAAGCCATCGTCTGGAATAAGTGCTTCGTAACGTTCATCGGTTAGCGTACGTAAAAAACAGACCATGGCATCTATATCAGCATCATCCATTTTATTGCCATCTTGCAGCTCGGTCAGGCTAATAGTCGCCGATACCTCGGCATCGGCCCATGCAACCCCTGTTTCTGGATTAATGGCGTAATTCGAATCGGTTAAAAAGTGATCGTAAAATTTAATCACTGTGGCTAAATCACGAAAAACACCGTTGTGCATATAAGGCGCAGTAACCGCAATATTGCGCAAAGTAGGTACTTTAAACTTACCTTTTTCGGCCTCATCGGTTACGGCATTATTTGCCAACAATCCCGAATCGATAGCCCCCGCTTCCGCACCATTTAACGCACGTGCTGCGGTATTAATCGGTACGCCAATATTATGATATTCATAATTCGTAAACGTTTCGGTTTTACTACTATTGGCATTTAGTTGATGACAGGTAGCGCAAGCCGTAAATTGCTGAGAAAAGAACAAGGCTTTACCTTGAGCCGCTTTCGACAGCGGATCATACGTATATTCACCGCGTAAAGAACGATCGTATTTAGAACTAAAAGGCGCAAATGCGTCGGTTTTTTCGAAGGTAGCAATACTATCGGTAACGGCATCGTATGCTGCATCTACATCATCAAATATTGCACTGCCGTAAATAGTCGTAAAAGCCTCAACATAATCTGAGTTTGCTAAAACGCGATCAATAACACTGGCTTTATCTGGCATCGCCATTTCAATGCTATTCACCAGCGGGCCTGCAGCCTGTGCTTGCAAATCGTCGGCTCGACCATCAAAAAATTGCCCACCTAACCAACCGCTGTAATCGGGTTGCTGGCTATTAAACCGCGCGTGAGTACCAAACTGAAATAATGGCGAAAATGCTGCATACATGGCCGTTGGTGCATTGCGATCACCAAATGATACCGCATCGTCACCGCGTGAAACGGCACTGACCTCTCCTCCGGCATTTAAGCGGGGATCTATAAACGCGTGTTCGGGGGAGTGACAAGTGGCACACGATTGCGTGCGATTAAATGACAAGTTGTTATCGCGAAATAGCGCCTCACCCAAAGCCGACTTAGTGGTAAAAGCCGGTTCACTAGAATCGTTGCTATCGCCACCACAGCCCGCTAATAGCAGTGCGCATGTGAGTGCGATTACGCGTTTTTTAAGTATTAACATCACTATTATTCTCTCTCAGCTCGTAAGCCAACAACCGATGCCGCCGCAGTTGGTGCCTTTCATTGTGCGTGAATCCTAACATAAGATCAGGCAACCTTATAAAGAATCAACCTTATTCGTTGTTGCAAATCATTCTTAACAGCATTACGATACTCAGACATTTGCAGTACAACGAAACGGCATTGAGTCCAAAAAACTAATAATGCCGTAATCGTATTACCAGAATTTGAGGGAAAACTGATGAAGCTGACGCGTATCGCAACCCTAGTTGCAACCATTTCTATGATCACTGCATGTGGCGGTGGCAGCTCTTCTAGCGATAGCGCATCTGATGATCAAGATACTGGTATAGCCATCAACCTAGACAATGTTAGTAAAGTGCTAGAAACCAATGCAGATATTGCTTACGCGGTATACAGTGATGCCGTCACGACGGCACAAGCACTTAAAACGGCACTCACAGCCTTGCGTGTTAACCCAACCGCCGAAACCTTAGCAGCCGCTAAAGATGCGTGGTTGGTAGCACGTGAACCGTATGGCCAAAGCGAAGTGTATCGGTTCCGCCTAAGCCCTATCGACTCCACGGATTACAGCAGTGAAGACGGCCTTGAAGGCGACATTAACGCATGGCCATTAGGTGAAGCACTGATTGATTATGTGCAAGTGAACACTACCGATTTCGGCGATGACCAAATTGGTGTTACGGCGAATGATGTGGGTATTAATGGTGGCGGCGCTGTAAACAGCGATAACTTCGATGACACATCACCAAAAACGAACATTATCGGTAATACCAGTATTGTTATTGATGAAGACTTATTGTCAGGCAATCTTTCAGCCAGCGACGAGCATGATGTTATTGCGGGATATCACGCAATTGAGTTTTTGCTGTGGGGCCAAGATCTAAACAACGATGCAGGTACTACAGACGGTACTGATCGTGACGAAGCCGTTAAAACCAAAGGTGCGAGTAATTTAGCAACTGGGGGTCAACGCCCATTAAGCGATTTTGAGCCGGGTTATGACGACGAAACGACCACCTATAATTCGTCAGTAGAATCCGATCGTCGCCATAAATACCTTGAAGTCGTAGTCGACAAATTAATTGCCGATTTAACCAGTGTACGTGATGGTTGGGCTGAAGGTTCTGACTACCGCACAGCATTCACAACCATTACAACTGAAGCACAAGCCAAACAAAAATTGGCCGAAATACTGACCGGTATGGGAACGCTATCGGAAGGCGAATTGGCAGGTGAGCGTATGCAAATCGCCTTCAGTGCTAATTCGCAAGAAGATGAACACTCTTGCTTCTCAGACAATACCCACCGCGATATTTGGTTAGACGCAGAAGGCGTTAGTAACAGCTATTACGGCGAGTATGCAGGCTACGATAGCGATCTTGATGGCGTCGATGATGTAACGACCAATGCGGTTAGCGGCTATGGTATCGACGACTTCTTAGCCGATGCCGGTGCAACCGCCGATGCCTCTGCACTAGCGACCGCACTCACCACAACGGCAACACATTACACCGCGATTGATACTGCGGCTCGCGCTGGTTCACCGTTCGATGTACAAATCATGACCGAAAATTTCAATAGCGACAGCGCCGTGTATAAAACAATTGTCGCGCTTAATGCTCAGGCTAATTTAATTGCCGATTTAGCTGAGTCATTAAATATTGAAACCAGTGTAGTCGATGAAGAAGCATCAGCCTGTGATACCAGTGATCCGACAGCAACCTGTGACTAATTTTATCTAGCGTATTTATGATGAAATTATTTAGGCCGGATTCGTTCCGGCCTTATCTGTTGTTGGCACTTGGGTTTTTACTCGTCGGAATAGTGCTAGTAAACCTTGTTATTTGTGACAAGACGGCTTCGCCTGCACACTTTTCTACGCCTGATATTCGCCAAGAAGAATCACTACCAGGAGGCTCTTCGAGCATTCCGTACCCTGCTATTGCCTCACTCGAAATTCCTTCTCCTGAATTAACCGATAGTGCTAAATCATTATTTTATGCCGGTAAAGCACTTGCGCATCAGCCTTGGGTTAAAGCCCCCACCGCCACAACGGCAAGAGATGGCTTAGGGCCGCTATACAATGCGCGCAGCTGTTTGGGCTGCCATGTAAAAGGAGCAAAAGGCATTGTTCCTGACGACCCCAATAAACCATTTACGAACGGCTTCGTGCGCTTGAGTATTCCCGGATATGATCCTGTATTAGGTGTGATTCCCGAGCCGACGTATGGCGATCAACTACAAACTGAATCCACCTCCCTAGCCAATCAATTAGGACTAGCATTAACGCAAACGGGTGATGGGGAAGTGAAACCTGAAGCCAAGGTCTTTCTGCAATGGCAATCCTACATTCAGATATATCCCGATGGCAGTGCTGTTGAATTACGTCAACCAAAGATAGATATTCGCGATCTGGGCTACGGCCCCTTCCACGACGTCACTTTATTTAGCCTACGTAATGCACCCGCAATACACGGTATGGGATTAATTGAGGCAATACCTCAATCTGAGATTGACGCCCTAGCCGATCCCGATGATAGCAATAATGATGGAATTTCCGGTCGAGTTAATCTGGTCTGGTCACCGTACAAAGACAAACTTATACCTGGGCGGTTCGGACATAAAGCAAGTAAAGCAGAAATAGCGACCGTCGTTGCAGCAGCCTTCGCTAACGACATCGGTATTAGCAATCCTATTTTTCCGCAGCAGCCATGCACCAGTAAACAAGCTGCGTGCCTCAATAGCATCACCGGCAATGACGACCTAGGCTATGAAATACCGCAAGATTTACTTGAATTAGTGATTAATTTTACCCGCAATATTAGTGTACCTAAGCAACGCAGTTTCCCTCCCAAGGGCCGCACCGCATTTTATCAAAGCGGTTGTCAGCAATGTCATCAGCCACAATTCCGCACGGGTAAGAATCAATCATTCGCTCATCTTAATGACCAATTAATTTGGCCGTATAGCGATTTTTTATTACACGATATGGGCGATCAACTTACAGATGGTCGCCCCGACTTCGATGCCTCTCGTAATGAATGGCGCACCCCACCACTTTGGGGACTAGGACTCAACAAACAAATTAATGGCGCACTAAATTTATTACATGATGGCCGCGCACGTTCCGTTGAAGAAGCCATCCTTTGGCATGGTGGAGAAGCCACTAATGCTCGTACCAAATTCATGCAACTCGCTGCCGAAGAACGTCAGCAGCTAGTGCAATTCGTTGAAGCACTCTAAGGTAACCATGAAGCAGCATTTCACAACCTTGCCCCTAAATAAAATTAATCGCCGCCGCTTTCTACGCACTCTAGGCGTGGTGAGCGCGAGCCTGCCATTAGGGCTAAGCACTGAAGTCTTGGCAAAAACCAGTAATTCAAATATTAGAAATCACGAATTTTTGATTTCTGCCCAAGGTAATGACAATGAGCATTACGGCCTAGGCTGGATTGACCCAAGCATACCTTTTAGTAGAAATCTTACCTCGGGGTTTCGAGGCCATGGTGTTGCTCAGCATCCACATCAACCTGAGCGCATTATTATGATGGCGCGCCGCCCGGGACAGTGTGGAATCGAAATGACACTCCCTAACGGCCATTTGAGAGAACGCTTTAGCAACCAAGAGAATCGTGAATTTCAAGGGCATGCTTGTTTTAGTGGCGATGGCAAAATTTTATTCACCAGCGAAATGGACACAACGAACGGTGAAGGAAAAATCGGCCGCCGCGATGCTGCAACCTTTGCGTGGCTCGGGGAATTCGACAGCTATGGCATAGAACCCCACGAATTAAAATTAATGCCCGATGGCATAACGCTAGTGATCGCTAACGGTGGTTTATTAACCGATACCACCGATGGTCGTACTACTACAAATTTAGAGTCAATGAATTCGTCACTGGTATATATCAATAGCCTTACTGGTGAATTAATTGAGCGACATAAATTAGCAGAGAGCAAAGCCAGCATCCGTCACTTAGATGTCGCAACCGATGGATCAGTTGCGATTTCAATGCAAGTTCAGCGACAAGCCCTGACTCATCAAGAGCCCATTGCTTTAACGGCTATACATCACCAAGGACAAGAGATTGTTCTATTGGATGCGCCAGAAACCCTCTTACTCAACCTGCAAGATTATATTGGCAGCGTGGTGGTACATAACAAAGAACGCATTGCAGCTTTCACCAGTCCGCGCGGCAATTTAGCGCTATTTTGGCATTGTGATACCTACCAATTACTCGGTTACCACGCATTTCATGATGTTTGTGGTATTACCGTTAGTCATGATCAACGTTCATTTATTTTA
>Ga0105357_10000808_pt1 | contig 16761 bp, 10 predicted proteins | sample GOMGulsemesocosm_4_FD_83660 | JGI IMG/M metagenome (GOLD analysis project Ga0105357, IMG submission 83660) | Methane-oxidizing microbial communities from mesocosms in the Gulf of Mexico - GOM15B Gulf of Mexico | ecosystem: Environmental > Aquatic > Marine > Cold seeps | place: USA: Gulf of...
GCCCTTTCCAAGGAAGGGTGGCTTTTTGGCCGTTTTTGCGCAGCACCGTCGCTGTTTTTTCGGTGAGGCTGATAACTAAGGCGGGTTCAATACCGGCGTGTGTCGGCTCAGCTTTCAATAGTTTTTGCTGTCCACTAATATCTAATTGCGTTAGCTCAAAGTGTTTTTCTGGGCCCCTATACCCGTGGCGCTTAACGTAGGCGAGCAAACCATTTTGCACTGCTTTATTGGCTGAGTGCTGCATCTTGCTGTCAATAGTCGTTGTGACACTAAAGCCTTCAGTATAAAGTTTTTCACCGTGTTGCTGGTAGAGCGTTTTGCGCACCATCTCGGCAATGTAGGGGGCGTAAAGTTCGATGTCTGCCGTGTGGTAATAGGCAGTGACAGGTTGCGAAGTCGCCTGGTCATGCGCTGCCTGAGTAATGTATTTTAGGCTTAACATTCTGCCGATTATCCAATTCCTACGCTCAATTGCGCGATTTGGATTGGTAATAGGATTGAAGGCAGAAGGGGCTTTTGGTAGGCCTGCAATCATTGCTAGCTGAGCTAAATTGATATCGTTAATGTCTTTACCGTAATAGACAAAAGCGGCAGCTTGTATGCCGTATGAGCGATGACCTAAATATATTTTGTTTATATACAGTTCAAAAATTTCTTCTTTGGTTAAAGAGTTTTCAATTTTAAGTGCCAGTAGTATTTCACTAAATTTTCGAGAAAAAGATTTTTCTCGCGTTAAAAAGAAATTTTTCGCCACTTGCATGGTAATAGTAGAGCCGCCGCCTTGTTTTTTTCCGGTAGTGATAAGCTGAACTACTGCTCTGGCAAGGCCTTTAATGTCTACTCCATTGTGTTCGAAATACCGAGAATCCTCAGCGGCTTGTAAAGCGTGAACAAATGCAGAAGGTACTTCTTGAAACGCAATAGGTGTTCTGCGTTTTTCGCCAAATTCGGCAATTAGCTTCTGGTCTTTAGAGTAGACCTTGAGAGGTGTTTGGAATTGTACTTCCCTTAATGTTTCAACATCCGGAAGTGTTGGAGAAAAATAAAGATATAGGCCGACCATGCTGATAGTGCCAATAATCATGCCTAAAACGGCGAGTGATAGGATAAATTGGAATAAATATTTTATGGCGCGCATGTACAACCTTTGTATTGAAATAATAAGCAGATAAAAATAAAGCGCTATTATATAGATTGCTTATATTTTGCACCAGTGTCGATTTGTAAAGACTGTATTGTTAAAGAGCTAATCAGTAAATTAACAGCCACTGCAAGGTAAAGGTAGAGGATAGCTGGTGATTGAGGTCGTGTCTATCAGCGGGCAGTTGTCGGGTTAGCGCTTTATGTGAAAGTTTACTCTATGCTGTTAGTGTTAACTGTGTGATAGAGAGTTCAGTCATCAGTACCTTTAGTAAGCAATTATGAAGGGATTGTTATGCACTTTGCATGCTTTTTAATAGATATATAACTGGGTGGTTCGCTAAACTTTACTGAGGTCGTTGCTGCTGATAGCGCGATAGAAATAATAGCAAAATAAATTTTTGCGTTAAGGGCGGGGTGGGGTTGGGGTTGGTTGATTTGTGGTCAAACAGCTCTGAGTTATCAATTAGTTACAAAGTGTCGGTAAAAACAGTCACTTTTTAAATGCACTTGAAATAATTGATTAAAAAAGCTTTAGTGAATATGTGATTAATGCTTTAATGATGGCAGCGTCAAATGTAGGTTTTTAAAAAGTTTAATAGCCAATAGGAGTGGCTTTCACTAGCTGTTGGTTAACATGAATACCTACCAATACACTGTTAGTTTATTTAGTATAAAAGGATGGATGAGTTGTTTGGACTATTTAATAAAAAAACATCTACATTAGTAGGGGTTGATATAGGCTCATCTGCTGTTAAGCTCGTCGTTCTCAATCGCGATAAAAATGATATAGTACTCGATTCATACGCTGTCGTTAATTTGCCTCCTGCGGCTATTATTGATGGCCATTTGCAAGAGTTAGGCGTTGTTGCTGATGCGATAGAAAAAGCCGTCAAAATTTGCGGCTCCAAGCTCAGTTGCGCTATCACCGCAGTACCTTCTTCAGCCGTTATCATAAAACATTTAGATCTCTCTAACGCTTTTTCAGAAGCCGAGCTTGAAGACCAAATCAAAATAGAAGCAGATCAATTTATACCTTACCCCTTAGATGAAGTTGCCATCGATTTTGAAGTGCAGGGCACTCATCCCATTAATCCTGATTTAAATAAGATATTACTTGTGGCTTGTCGTAGCAATGATGTTATTCAGCGAGAGGCGGCTGTTAACTCTGCTGGACTAAAGTGTGAGATCGTTGATGTTGATACTTTTGCTATTGAAAGATTGCTGACTTTTGTCAATAGCGACGAACTAGCTAATGATGAATTAGTGGCCTCTATTGATATAGGTGCTTCTACTATGACTTTAAATGTCATGCATCAAGGCTCTATTATTTATAATAGAGAGCAGGGCTTTGGCAGTAATGAATTAACCAACTCAATCCATGTGCAGTGTGGAATGTCGGTAGAAGAAGTAGAGCAATCATTTCGCTTGAATGAAATTAGCATTGAAATTGAAGCGATGCTAATTGAACCGTTTCGGGATACGATAGTGCAGCAGATCAGTCGATCCTTACAATTTTATTACTCCTCAAACGTACAAAACCAATTAACCAAAATTTACCTTAGTGGAGGGTGTTCTTCTATCAAAGGTTTGGTTGAACTATTAGAGGAGGAACTCGGTATTGCTGTTGAATTGACCAATCCTTTTTCTAATATGCGTGTTCAAGCGAAGATTAACAAAGATAGGCTGAATAAAGATGCGCCTGTTTTAGTGAAAGCTTGTGGCTTAGCGCTTAGATTTTTTGATAAATAGGTAGCTCATGGTAAAAATTAATTTAAGAGCGTGGAGGGAAGAGCGCAATGAACAAGCTCAAAAAAACTTCTCTACTCGACTGTTGTTGATCGCTATCTTGGCGGGCGTGGTTGTCTATGGTCTTGGCGAGTACATCGATAAGCAAGCGCAAAGACAAAATCTACGCAATGGTTTTATGCAGAGTGAAATTAATCAGCTGAAGACCAAGATTAAAGAAATAGAAAACCTCAAGAAACTCAAAGAGAAGCGCTTAGCTAGGCTAAATACCATTCAAACACTACAGGGGAACAGGCCGCTAATCGTCCGATACTTTGATGAGCTAGTACGGGTCTTGCCGGAAGAACTGTTCTACACCTCTCTGGTTCGACAGGGCGATAAGTTAACAGTGAATGGGCTGGCAAATAGAAATCAGGATGTCTCCCAGTTGATGCGTAATTTGAATGCATCACTATGGTTTGGTGAGCCAGACCTTACTAAGGTTGGAGCGAATGAGTCAAGTCGCAGCTTTAATCTCAATGTGCAGCTATCGAAGGGGCGTTCAGTTGATTGATAAAATTAAGAATTCCTTTAATGGATTCGATCCTAATAACCTTGATTTAAGTACGGCGGGCACTTGGCCTGTTGGTGTTAAATTCATCACCTATATCTTGCTCTTTTCCTTAGTTGTTTTTGCTGGTGTGCATTTTTATATCGCCGATAAAGAGAAAGTATTACAAAGTAAGATTCGGGTAGAACATAAACTTAAAAAACAATATGCAGCGGTCTCTAACCAAGTCGCAAATTTGGCAGGGCTGCGTAAACAAATGGCCGATGTTGAAGAGCAATTTAAAGAAATTAAGCGTCAATTACCCACGCAAAAAGAAGTGCCGGGGCTGCTTGAAGATATCACTAATATCGGTATTGCTTCGGGTTTGACAATTAATTCTCTGGCATTACAGCCTGAGCGCAAAGAGCAGTATTATATTGAGCTACCTATTCATATCTCGGCTAGTGGTAGCTATCATCAGGTAGGCAATTTTGTCAGCGGTATTGCAGCAATTAAGCGGATTGTCACTTTGCATGATTTCAATTTGACGCCTCGGGAGTCAGGCTTGCTTAATATCACAATAACCGCAAAAACCTATCGGAATGATGATGATTAATTGGGCCTCACTCAAAACATTATTTTTATCTACAATTCTATTAGTGCCGCTGACTGGCTGTGTGTGGATAGAGGGAACAGATGATTTAGTTAAGTATGTGGCAGAAGTACAGGCAAGGCCATCGAGGCCCATAAAATCACTGCCTGAATTTGAAGCGTATGAAGCATTTGTTTACGAGGGCACTGCTTTAAGAAATCCATTTCTAGCAGTAATTAAATTCACTGTTGACGCAGATGATGATGATGATGAAGTTGTGCTGCAAGTTGATCCGGGTAATACACCTGCCCCAGACAACTCACGTTTTAAGGATTATTTAGAGAGCTTTGCGATTAAAAATTTGTCGATGGTTGGAACTATTAGTAAAAGCGCAGCCGCAAGTTGGGCGTTGATAGTTGATCCTAATGGAGAAATTCACAGAGTGGCTGTAGGCGATTATATGGGGCTTGATCACGGCAAAGTGATTAAAGTGAATGCTCAAAAAATTAAGTTAATTGAGACAATATCTAATGGTAGGGGTGGCTGGATTACCAGGCCTCGGAGTATTGAACTTGTTGAGTCAAAGGGGCCATAGGAACATATGTTCATTATAAATAACCGTTTATCGGTGCAGGGGTTGCGTTTTCACATGAGAGAAGTCGTCCTGCTATTATTGCTTGCAGGGATGTTTTTGAGCGGGAGTGTCTGGGCGCAGAACATATTGTTACTTGACTTTGATGTGCGCAAACTCGGCGCTAGTAAAGTTGAATTGAAGATGTCTTTTGATCGACCTCCACCCGTTCCCACAGCCTTTGTTCTTAAAAGCCCAGATAGAGTCTTAATCGATATGTGGGGAGTTGAAAATGGCTCTTCAAAGACTCAAGCAGATGTCTTTTTAGAGGAGTTGCGAACCATTGAACTGGTGCAGGTGAAAGGGCGTTTAAGGTTAGTTGCCAATCTAAATAGTGTCAGTAATTATAGTTCGTATGCAGAGGGGAACTCGCTGTTTGTGGTGCTAGATGCCAATCAGACGGATGCTGACAGCAATGTTCAAAACGGCGTGCAAGCAGCTGATTCAGCGCCGGTGATGGCTAGAATCTCGGATGAACCATTGATTAAACGTACTAAAGTCCAAGGGATTGATTTTGAAAGAGCTGAAAACGGCATTGGGCGCGTTAAAATTAAGCTCTCAGATGGCAAGGCCGGTATTGAAGTCCTAGAAGAGGGCAACAATGTGCTAATTAGTTTGACCGGAGCTATGTTGTCGGCTCAATTAAACAATAGGCTGGATGTACAAGATTTTAATACGCCGGTGATGTTTATCGATAGCTTTACTCAAGGGCAAAATGCTGGTGTGCTAATTAAGCCAAATGCTAAACCCTATAAATTCAAGTCCTATCAGGTAGGGCGTGAGCTTGTTGTCGATTTTTGGCCTAAAAAGCGTACCTCGCGCAGTGCTAGTAACAATAAATCTCTAAGCGCTAGGAAAACATTTACAGGAGAGAAGATTGATCTGAATTTTCAAAATGTCAGTATTAGATCGGTATTGCAAATTATTTCTGAGGTGGCGCAAAAGAACTTAGTAGTCGATGATAGTGTTTCAGGTACTATTACGTTACGTCTGCAGGGGGTTCCCTGGGATCAAGCATTAGATTTAGTGCTTAAAACTAGAGGCCTGGATAAACGCTTGGTAGGCAATGTATTGTTGGTGGCACCGGCAGAAAAACTGGCCGAGCGCGAGCGAATAGAACTCGAAGGGCGAAAGCAAGTTGAAGAGCTGCAGCCAATTGAAACTGATTTTATCCAAGTCAATTATCGCAGGTCTTCAGAGATGAAAACACGTCTTGAAGAGGCTAGTTTGATATCAAAAAGAGGTTTTGTATTGGCGGACGATGCAACCAACGTATTGATGGTGCGCGAGACGCAAAAGCAATTGGCGGTGATTCGCAATACGCTGAGTAAATTTGATGTTTCGGTCTCTCAAATAATGATCGAAGCTAAACTAGTGGTTGCAACCAATGATATTAGCAAAGAGCTGGGTGTGCGTTGGGGGCTAGGTTATAGTGATGGCGATTTTGGTATTGGTGGGGGCTCGGATGGTAGTTTAGATACGATTGCAGGTTCTGTTCCGCTAGCGGTTGATTTGGGAGTGACGGCACAGTCGGCGCTGCGTCTTGGTTATATCAGTCAAAACGGTTTACAACTGGGGGCTGAAATCTCAGCATTAAGCTCTACCGGTGATGCCGAGATTGTATCTCAGCCGAAAGTGATAACCACTAATGGTCAACCTGCTGAGATTGAATCGGGTCAAGAGTTACCTTATGTTGTCATCGATGACGGAACGCCGACTATTTCGTTTAAAGACGTAGTGTTGTCTCTTAAAGTTACGCCGCAGATTACGCCTGGAGATAGAGTCTCTCTTGATTTGGAGTTGACACAAGATTCTGTCGGCTCAGTTTTGCCAAATGGTGAAGTGAGTATTAATAAAAACTTCTTAAAAACATCTGTGATTGTTAAAGATGGTGATACTATTGTGCTAGGTGGTGTTTACCGTAACGAAATAACCAATTCAATTGCTAAAACTCCTGTATTAGGAGATTTGCCAGTAATTGGTGCTCTCTTTCGCCAAACGCGCAAAAGTGAGACAAAAAATGAGTTACTCATATTTATAACACCTAAACTGATTCGAGAAAGTTTGAATACTAATTAAGGTTTAGATTGAATATATTCCTCGTCGGCCCGATGGGTGCCGGAAAAAGTACCATTGGTTTATTGCTTTCCAAAGAATTAAACTCCCCTTTTTATGATATCGATAAGGTCATCGAAGAACGAGCTGGTGCTAATATCCCTTGGATTTTTGATATTGAGGGAGAGCAAGGCTTTCGTTTGCGTGAAGAGCAGACTATCGATGAAATAACCCTGCTAAGCTCATGTATCGTAGCCACTGGCGGTGGAGCCGTTTTACTCAAGCGCAACAGAATCAATTTAGCCGCTAGGGGGTTCGTTGTTTATTTGCAAACCACAGTAGAGCAACAGCTTGAAAGAACAGCCAAAGATAAGAATAGACCATTACTGCAAGCAGATTCCCCACGTGCGGTGCTGAGTGCCTTAATGGAGGTGAGAGAGCCTTTGTACGATGAGGTTGCCGACTTGATTATCCAGACAGATAAACGACACCCGCGAGCAGTTGTCACTGAAATCATAAAAAAAATCCAAGAAAATAATATACTTAATTAACTAAACAGACTCTGGTTATTTGTATATCTAAACTGTATTCTTCAGTTTAGTGTGATTTTTATAGATAACTATTTGCAGTAGTGTTTTTATAAACATATTAAATATTCACTTGAAATTGATCACGATTTACAGCATTGGAGATAGAGATTGAACTCTTTAAGAGTCGAACTTGGTGAGCGTAGTTACCCTATATTTGTCGGTTCAGGTGTCTTGCAGCAATGTGAGATCAGCCGTTATATAAAATCCAAACAAGTAATGGTTGTCACCAATGAAACAATTGCACCGCATTATCTTGAGCGTTTGACTAAAATACTTAAAGGTTTTGATGTGCAAAATGTAATCCTCCCCGATGGTGAGCAATTCAAAAATCTCGATTATGTTAATCGTATCTTTGACGCGCTGTTAACCTCGAAGCATAATCGCAATACCACTTTGATAGCACTAGGTGGTGGGGTTGTTGGCGATATGACGGGTTTTGCAGCAGCCTCTTACCAGCGCGGTGTTAATTTTATTCAGATACCCACCACGATACTCTCGCAAGTTGATTCATCTGTCGGCGGGAAAACAGGGGTCAATCACCCTCTGGGTAAAAACATGATTGGTGCTTTTTACCAACCGCAGTTGGTGGTTGCTGATATCGATTTTTTTGCCACCTTACCAGACAGAGAAGTGGCTGCCGGCATTGCAGAAATCATCAAATACGGGTTGATTTACGATGCTGATTTTTTTCTATGGTTAGAACAGAATATCGAATTGCTAGTGAATAAAGACCCACAGGCGTTGTGTTACGCTATCATGCGTTCTTGTGAAATAAAAGCAGAAGTCGTGGCAAAAGATGAGACAGAACAAGGGATTAGAGCCTGGCTTAATCTAGGGCATACCTTTGGTCACGCCATTGAAACCCACCAAGGGTATGGAAATTGGTTGCACGGTGAGGCTGTCGCTGCCGGTACTGTTATGGCCTTAGATCTCTCATTTCGCTTAGGCTGGATAGAGTGTGAGCTGCTTGAAAGAACAAAATCGTTATTTTTGGCAGCAAAGCTACCAATCTTACCGCCAACAGATATGTCGATAGATGCTTTTATCGATTTAATGAGTGTCGATAAGAAAGTATTAGATGGCAGCATTAGATTGGTGCTGATTGAGCAATTGGGCCGCGCAACAGTGACTGATAACTTCGATATGGCACTGCTAAAGCAAACATTAGCAATAGGTAGCACTGCTACTCATTAATAGTTTATAAGGAAACGGTTTAATGTCAGATAATTTGTATTTCGAGCCTCCCTCGAGATTGCAGTTAGTAGATAAACTTGCACATTTGCTCCGTTTCTCGAATGTTTTTATGATGTTAGCTGGGCCTGTTGGTGCCGGTGTCAGTACTGTCGTTAAGCAATTGCATCAACAAGTCGCAGAGAGTGACGTCTTTATTTTATCTCTTGAAATAAAGGGAGTGACAAGTCACGATAAGTTATTGCAAATACTCAACAATGCCATTGATGAAGTCTTTCCAAATAACGAAGAGCATGACGAAGAGATTGGCGTTGATTTACTCAGCGCTTTCCAGCAGAAAATAGACACGTTAGCCACGCTAAAGCGCAAAATATTACTCTCGATTGACAACGCAGATTTCCTAGGGGATGAAGCTTTACAAAGCCTGCTAAATTTAATACAAGCCAGCCAAAATGAGATCAGCATCATGCTGGCTGGCTCGACCGATATAGTCACCCGAGTATCTGATCAAGTCGTCGATCCTAGTCTGTCAGATATCGTTCACCATGAAATACTTAATCCATTTAGTCGTTTAGAGACAGAAGAGTTTATTCAGTTAAGCTTTGTGCGCGGTGGAGATTTCAGCGCCAAGCAACTGACCGATATATTCCTTAAATCACAGGGTTATCCGGGGCTAATATTGCAGCTTACCAACGAGATGATCAAGTCTGGGAAAATAATTCTCAATGGTAAAAATACAATTTTACCCGTCCCACATATTATTGGTATTGCTGTCATTCTGACGGCCATTATTACTGTTTCTTCCTGGCAGTATTTCTCTGATGAGAGCTTGTTGGAAGAGGGCAAGCTAAGCTCTCAAAGTTTAGATTTAGCAGTCGTTACCGTAGAGCCTGAGGAGATACAGCAGACGATTGTTAGCGAGTTAGAGCAACATACTGATAGGGCCCAAGAGCTACAGCAGGAGATCCGGAATTTAGCGGGTCAAATAGAAGCACAAGAACTGTTGATTGAAACAGTGCGTACAGAATCTAAGCAAGAATTTATAGAAGACGCTCTGCCGGTAGCCGCGACAGCAAGCATAGAGCCGGTAACGGTCCTTGATCAGCCAGATAAGGTGGAGGTCGAGTTAGCTGATCAAGCGCAACAGAGAACACCAGAGATAGTGCTGGAAGGCGTCAAAGATGAAGTAGGTATCGCGCAAGAACAAACTAATAGAGAATTGGCAGATATTTCCAAAACAGCAGTGACCCCATTGGTAAAACCTGCTATTAAACCAGTTAAAGTGGATGTTGAAAAAGCACAAGAGCCGCTAGAAGCTGTAAATGCGGCTAAAGAACAAAATGAAGCCGCTATTGAAATAGCGGCTGTTAAAGTCGCAGTTGAGCAACCAAAGGTTATTAAGGACGTAGTTAAGGAAGTAGTTAAGGATGCTGTTAGCACTGAGGTCATTGCAAAAGTTAAAGAAAAGACTATCGAGCAGAGTTTCAGTGAATTAACGAGAGTACTGAAGCAGAATATATCCTCCGAATCGCTAGCGGTGGTGCAGTCGAGGGAAGTCCAATCAGTCGTGGTTCAAGAAAGTAGTATCAACGCTGCTGTTGTGCCAGACAAAGCAGTGCGTAGTGTGAAGTTAGCGGGAGTAGACACAGGGGCACAGCTGGCTAAAATTGAAAAGCAAGTAGCGGTTGATAAGCCTTTAGGCTTCGCAAATGCAGAGCTGAATGTGCAAGTACTAAAATCTTGGCCTATTAATGGTTTTACGCTACAGCTACTAGGTACGCGTTCTCAAGCGGGGATTGCAGGCTTTTTGAAAAATATGCCAAACAGTGAGAAAATGCGACACTTTAAAGCAACTTTAAAAGGAAAGCCTTGGTATGTTGTTGTTTATGGTCAATATCCTACGAGAGCGAGTGCAAATGCCGCTAAGAGTGCATTACCGGCGAAGCTTAAAGCCTTGAAACCATGGATTAAAAGCATAAAAAGCATCTCAAATGCCATTAAAAAATAGTGTGAATCTTTTCTCTTATAGTTAATTGTTCTTAAAATTCATCAAAAACCGTTAAGTATTGTTGTTTATCGGTGAGATACTCGCATATAAATTGTCCCTACCTCTATAGATGTGTACACTAGCGCTCCCCTTTCAATCGATGCAATCAGCTTGATAATACTATAATAATGCGATAAGGGGTTGATTCTTAAGAACTTATTGAGTGTAGTTAATTTATGAGTGTAGGTCTTTATCGCGCGGATGAATTCAAGGATAACTGTGGTTTTGGGTTAATGGCCCACCTTGAAGGACGCGCTAGTCATGAACTGTTAGAAAAAGCCATAGAAGCATTAGTTTGCATGACCCATCGCGGTGGTATTGCTGCCGATGGTAAAACCGGAGACGGTTGTGGTTTACTGTTACAAATTCCAGATACTTTCTTGCGAGCAGCAGTCAGTGAAGAATTTTCCATTAACTTAGCATCCACCTATGCCGTAGGTATGGTGTTTTTGTCGCAAGACCCGATCAGGGCCAATACTGCTCGCGAGCAGATGAATAAAGCGTTAGCTGAACAAAACTTGCAGGTTAAAACATGGCGTGTTGTCCCAACAGACGATAGCTGTTTAGGGCCAATTGCCAAAGAGCATGAGCCGCGTATTGAGCAAGTATTTGTCGAACCTATTTCGCAAACTCCCACAGAGTTTAGTGTCAGTTTGTTTGTCGCACGGCGCAAGATAGAGTTGGCGCTGTCAGAAGATAGCGATTTTTATATTTGCACATTGTCAGAGAAAGTTATCTCTTACAAAGGGCTGACAATGCCAGCAGATATCGCCACTTATTATCGTGATTTAGCAGACCCAAGACTAGAGACGGCTGTCTGTACATATCATCAGCGTTTCTCGACCAATACCGCACCGCGTTGGCCGCTTGCGCAACCTTTTAGATTGTTGGCGCACAATGGTGAAATTAACACTATTGAAGGTAACCGTAGCTGGGCTAAGGCACGTGCCAAGAAATTTATTACGCCGCTAATCGATAACCTCGATGAGCTTCAACCTATTGTTAACTCAACAGGCTCTGATTCCTCTTCCATGGATAACATGCTGGAATTCCTACTCACCGGGGGTATGGATTTATATCGCGCTGTGCGTACTATTATTCCGCCTGCGTGGCAGAACGTCGATACTATGGATACTAGCTTACGTGCTTTTTACGAGTATAACTCGATGCACATGGAGCCATGGGATGGACCGGCCGGAATGGTTATCACCGATGGTCGCTTTGCAGTATGTATGCTCGATAGAAACGGCTTGCGTCCGTCACGTTGGGTGATCACTAAGCAAGGGTTCATCTGTACAGCCTCTGAAATCGGTGTTTTTGATTACAAGCCTGAGGACATCGTGGCACAAGGGCGTGTTGGTCCCGGCCAAATTCTAGCAGTAGATACTCAAAACGGTGAAATCCTGCACACCGCTGACGTCGATAATAAGCTGAAAGTGCAAAAGCCCTATAAAAAGTGGCTGCGTGATAACGCACTGCGCTTAGAGCAGACGTTCAACTTAACGGAAGAATCCCAGTCGTTCAGAGATATGTCTCCCGAAGAAGTTAAGACCCACATGAAAATGTTCCAGGTCACCTTTGAAGAGCGCGATCAGATCATCCGTACCCTTGGTGAAACGGGCATGGAAGCGATAGGTTCAATGGGCGATGACAAACCTATGGCGGTTTTGTCTAACCAAGAGCGCTCGCTTTACGACTATTTCAGACAGCAGTTTGCGCAAGTTACCAACCCACCGATAGATCCATTGCGTGAAGCGATAGTGATGTCACTAGAAACCTGCATAGGCGCAGAACTCAACTTGTTTGAAGAGAGCCCTGAGCACGCCAGACGTATTATTTTGACCACGCCGGTGCTTTCTGCCAGTAAGTTTCGCCGTCTGCGAGACAATTCTTACAAGGGTTTCTCCGTAGCGACAATAGACTTGAACTACAACCCAGCAGAGTTATCCCTAGAGCAGGCATTAATTGCAGCTGTGGATAAGGCCGAGGCAGAAGTACGTGCCGGGCATGTAATTATCATTCTCTCTGATGCACATCTCGCTAAAGGCTGTATCCCAATTCCTGCGGCTATGGCAACGGGGGCAGTGCACCGTCGTTTGGTTGATGAAGGCTTGCGCTGTGACTCAAACATCGTGGTAGAAACAGGTACTGTGAGAGATTCACACCAATTTGCAGTGTTATTTGGCTTTGGTGCAACGGCTGTCTACCCTTACTTAGTGTATCGGGTCTTACGTGATCTTTGTGAGAGTGATGAGTTGCCATTAGATCCATTGGCTAGTCATGAGAACTACCGTAAAGGTATCAACAAAGGCCTGATGAAAATCTTGTCCAAAATGGGTATCTCAACCATTGCCAGTTATCGCGGTGCGCAATTGTTTGAAGCGGTAGGTTTAAGTACACAAATTACTGAGCTGTGTTTCAAAGGTGTTAGCAGTCGTATTGAAGGTGCTCAATTTACAGATTTTGAAAACGATCAAAAAGTATTAGCCAAAGAAGCTTGGTTGGCCCGTAAACCTATTAGATCGGGTGGTTTATTCAAATATAAGTTTGATGGTGAATACCACGCTTATAATCCTGATGTGGTCACTACTATTCACGAGGCAGTTAAGAGCGGCGATAGCAAAATCTATCAAAAATACGCCGACTTAGTCAACAAACGTGATGTGGCGACACTGCGTGATATGTTAAAGCTCAGTGATAGCCAGCAAGCTCTGGAAATCACAGAAGTAGAGCCGGTTGAAAACATCTTGCGACGTTTTGACTCTGCGGCGATGTCACTCGGCGCTTTGTCTCCAGAGGCTCATGAAGCACTGGCAACAGCGATGAACGAGCTCGGTGGGCGCTCTAACTCTGGTGAAGGTGGTGAAGACCCTGCGCGTCACGGGACTATTAGACGTTCTAAGATCAAACAAATTGCCTCTGGCCGCTTTGGGGTCACACCTGAATACTTGATCAATGCCGATGTAATGCAGATTAAAGTAGCTCAAGGTGCGAAACCAGGTGAAGGTGGTCAGCTGCCAGGTGCTAAAGTGAACGAGCTAATCGCTCGATTGCGTTTTTCAGTGCCGGGCGTAACGCTAATATCGCCCCCACCACATCACGATATCTACTCGATCGAAGATTTAGCGCAGCTAATTTTTGATTTGAAACAGATCAACCCTGAGGGCTTAGTCTCGGTCAAGTTGGTATCAAGACCAGGGGTCGGCACTATTGCCTGTGGCGTTGCAAAAGCCTATGCGGATTTGATTACTATCTCCGGTTATGATGGCGGTACAGCGGCATCCCCTATGACATCTATCCATCATGCGGGCTCTCCATGGGAGCTTGGCCTGTCGGATACACACCAATCACTGCGTGGTAACCAATTGCGCGGGCGCATCCGATTACAGACAGACGGTGGCTTAAAAACCGGTCTAGATGTCGTTAAAGGAGCTATTTTAGGTGCAGAGAGCTTCGGTTTTGGCACTATGCCAATGGTCGCTTTAGGTTGTAAGTTCTTACGAATTTGTCATCTCAATAATTGTGCTACCGGTGTTGCCACACAAAATGAAGAGCTGCGTGAAGAGTTTTTCCGCGGCACCGTGCAGATGGTTAAAAATTTCTTTACCTTTGTCGCACAAGAGACACGACAGTGGATGGCTTATCTAGGGGTTAGAACCTTAGAAGAGCTAGTCGGTCGGGTTGACTTATTAGATGTGATTGAAGGCAAGACAAATCGGCAGAAGAATTTGGATCTAGGGCCTATCATCTCCGATGGTGGTGTAGATCCAAGCATGCCGCATACTTGTCAGGTTGAGCGCAACAACCCCTACGATGAAGGTGGCCTAAATACCCAAATGCAAGACGCTGCTACTGGAGCTATCAAAGCTAAAACAGGTGGCGATTGGCAGTTTAAAATTACCAATTGTGACCGTTCTGTAGGCGCTCGAACCTCGGGTGTGATTGCCCGTAACCACGGCGATCACGGTATGAGCAAAACGCCGATCAACTTTAGATTTACCGGTCACGCGGGTCAGTCATTTGGCGTCTGGAATGCGGGGGGACAAAACCTCTTTCTAGAAGGTGATGCTAACGATTATGTCGGTAAAGGCATGACGGGCGGTAAGATTGTGATCAACACTTTCAAAACTGCCAACATGGAATCAACCGCAATCATCGGTAATACTTGCCTGTATGGCGCAACTGGCGGAAAACTGTTTGCATCAGGTCGTGCAGGTGAGCGTTTTGGTGTGCGTAATTCAGGGGTGCACGCGGTTATAGAAGGTGCAGGCGATCACTGTTGTGAATACATGACCGGCGGACTAGTAGTAGTACTTGGGCCAACTGGGCATAACTTCGGTGCGGGTATGACTGGCGGTTTTGCCTACGTCTACGATGACGATAAGTCATTTATTGATAAGTACAACAACGAGTTGGTGGATATCCAGCGGATTCACACTGAAGCTATGGAAGAGTACCGCAATCACTTGCGCGGAGTTCTTAAAGAGTTTGTTGAAGAGACAAGCAGTGAATGGGGAAGTGAGTTGTATCAAAATCTAGAAGATTTAATACATAACTTCTGGTTGGTTAAGCCTAAGGCTGCCAGCTTAACTAAGCTGCTAACCAATATGAGAGTCAGGCAGGAATAACGGCTGCGCAACGGCCAATAACCGTTGTGATATATTGAGAGAGCTGCTTGGCAGCTCTTATCTTGAGCGAATTATAGAGAGTGTTTTTGAAGCTCTTAGAGGTAATAAAATGGCTACCCGATTAAACAATGATTTTCAATTTTTAGACCTGTCTCGCAAAGGGCCGGTAAAAATTGAGGCCGAAGTACGCAAAGAGCGTTTCGCTGAAATATACGAGCCCTTCAAGCCTGCGCGTGCGGCTAAGCAGTCACACCGCTGTCTTGATTGTGGCAACCCGTATTGCTCCTGGAAGTGCCCAGTGCACAACCATATCCCAGACTGGTTGAAGCTAGTGTCTGAGGGCAATATCATTGAAGCAGTTGAACTTTCTCACCAGACTAACTCTCTGCCTGAAGTCTGTGGTCGAGTATGCCCGCAAGATCGTCTCTGTGAAGGCGCTTGTACGCTTAACGATGGCTTTGGTGCGGTCACTATTGGTTCCGTCGAAAAATACGTCACTGATACAGCGATGGCGATGGGCTGGAAGCCAAACTTAGACAACGTGGTTAAAACCGATAAACGCGTTGCAGTAATTGGTGCAGGTCCTGCGGGACTTGCCTGTGCTGACGTATTAATACGCAACGGTGTAACGCCGGTAGTCTTTGACAAACACCCAGAAATTGGTGGATTGTTAACTTTTGGTATTCCTGAATTTAAACTCGAAAAAACCGTTATGCAACGCCGTCGTGAGATGTTCACTGAAATGGGTGTTGAGTTTAAGCTAAATACCGATGTCGGTGTCGATGTGAAAATCAGCGATTTGATTGAAGAGTACGATGCGGTCTTTTTAGGTATGGGTACTTATACGTATATGAAGGGCGGCTTCCCTGGTGAAAATTTAGCGGGTGTGCACGAAGCGCTTCCGTACTTGATCTCCAATGCCAATCATCATTTAGGTTACGAAAAAGATCCGGCTGACTTTGTTAATTTAGCAGGCAAGCGGGTGATCGTATTAGGCGGTGGAGATACCGCCATGGACTGTAACCGTACCGCTATTCGACAAGGGGCACAGTCAGTGACATGTGCCTATCGACGTGACCGCGCCAATATGCCGGGCTCTAAAAGTGAAGTTGTCAACGCCAAAGAAGAAGGTGTTGTCTTTAAGTTTAATCGCCAGCCGGTAGAAGTGGTGGGTGAAAACGGTAAAGTGACAGGCCTTAAAGTAGTGCTCACGCAAATGGGCGAACCGGATGAAAACGGTCGTAGACGCGCAGAAGTCGTTGAGGGGTCTGAGCAGATCATTGCTGCAGATGTGATCCTTGTTGCCTTTGGTTTTAGACCTTCTCCAGCCCCGTGGATGAGTGAGATTGGCATCAACCTTGAAACAGATGGTCGTGTTATAGCACTTGAGAAAGGCGAGTTCGCTTTCCAGACCTCAAATCATAAAGTATTTGCCGGTGGCGATATGGTGAGAGGATCTGATCTAGTGGTAACAGCGATTGCTGAAGGTCGTAAGGCGGCTGAAGGTATTATGGATTACATGCAAGTGTAAGCGGGTTTTAGAATAAAAAAGGGCGCTAGCCCTTTTTTTGTGGCTGGTTGGTTATACTTAGCTATGCGCTATGCGCTA
>Ga0105357_10000812_pt1 | contig 16709 bp, 13 predicted proteins | sample GOMGulsemesocosm_4_FD_83660 | JGI IMG/M metagenome (GOLD analysis project Ga0105357, IMG submission 83660) | Methane-oxidizing microbial communities from mesocosms in the Gulf of Mexico - GOM15B Gulf of Mexico | ecosystem: Environmental > Aquatic > Marine > Cold seeps | place: USA: Gulf of...
CAGGCCAATGCTGCCGCCAATGGGGTTGACCTGCAGTGGCTGGACGCGGCGCAGGTGCACGCGCTGGAGCCGCAGGTGCGCGCGGTGGCCGGGTTGTTTTCGCCGCTCACGGGAATAATCGATAGCCACGCCCTGATGCAGTCGTTTGAGGCTGCCTTGCAGCGCGCCGGCGGCATGCTGAGCTGTCGTGCCTGGGTACAGGGCGTCACGCCAATCAAGCAGGGTTTGTGCGTGACCGGACATAGTGATGGTCAGGCATTCAGCATCAGTGCCCGCCAGGTGGTTAACGCTGCGGGGCTGTTCGCCCAAACGCTGCAGCGGGGCGTGGCCGGCGCCATACAGGTGCCGCCGGTTCACTGGTGCCAGGGACGCTATTTCAGCTACGCCGGGTCGTCGCCCTTTCGCCATCTGGTTTACCCTATGCCGGAATCAAACAATGCTGGGCTGGGTGTACATGCGACTCTCGATCTGGCGGGTCGGCTACGCTTTGGGCCGGATGTGCGCTATACCGATGAGTTGGACTATGGGGTGGATGAATCCCTGCGCGGCGCCTTTGCCAAGGCCGTGCAGCGGTACTGGCCGGCGTGCGACCCGGCGCGTTTGCAGCCGGCCTACGCTGGGGTGCGGGCCAAGCTGAGCGGCGCGGGGGAACCGGCCATGGATTTCGTCCTCCAAGGCCATACAAGTCATGGTGTGCGTGGGTTGGTCAGCTTGTTCGGTATCGAATCGCCAGGGCTGACCGCCAGTCTGGCGCTGGCCGAAAGGGTCAAGCGGATGCTGGACGCTGACATGAACTGAATTGCGCTGCCCTGCGGGAAATACGCGGCAGGCCAACATAAGGAGAGATGATGAAAGCCTTTGCCAAGGTAGTGGGGCTGGTGGTGTTCGGCATTGTGGTGCTGGCCATTGGTGTACTGTTTTTTCTCACGCGCATGTTCGATCCGAATGACTATAAAGAAGACATTCAACAAGCCGCCCGTGAGCAGGCGAATATCGAACTGACGCTGGGTGGTGATATCGGCTGGTCGCTCTTCCCGTGGTTGGGTATCGAGCTCAAGGACGTTGGTGTAGCCCCCACCGAACAGCCGGACCAACCGCTGGCGCAGGTCGGCTCGCTTGGGCTGGGCGTCAAGGTATTGCCGTTGCTACGCCGGCAATTGCGCATGAGTGATGTGATTCTCGACGATGTGCGTCTGCAGCTGGTGAAGTCGGCAGAGGGCGAGGGCAACTGGGCCAATATTGGTCCGCAACAGTCTGCTGATGACGCCTCGGCGAGCGGCGACAGCGCACCCGCGCCCAGTACCAAAGACAAGGAAATGGATTTTGCCGTGGAAAGCGTGCAGATCACCAACGCCAGCGTGCGTTACGAGGATCGGCAGAGCGGCCAGATACTGACTCTGGATCAGGCGAATCTGACCACCGGCGCGCTGATTGAAGGCGAGCCCTTCGATGTCAGTTTCCTTGGCATGCTGACCACCGATAAACCCGCGCTGCGCGTGCGGCTGGATGTGAAGACGGTTGCTCAGTTTGACTTGGGGCTCAAGCGTTATCAGTTGGATGCACTCGACATGAAAGTCGACGCCAGCGGCGAGCCCTTCTCCGGCCGTGCGGTCAATCTGCAGTTGCAGGGTGATGGCCTGCTTGATCTTACAGCGCAGGTCGCGGAGTTGAACCAACTGCGCATGACGCTGGGTGACATGCGCGCTACCGGTGCCTTGAAAGTCACCGCGCTGGATAAACAGCCAAAGCTGGCCGGCCAGCTCAACGTTGCGGATTTTGACGGCCGTGATTTACTGCGTGACCTAGGCCAAGAGCTGCCAGACATGGCAGACCCGGGCGCCCTGTCGCAGATTTCGCTGGCCACCCGGCTGGACGGCAACACCGCCAGTCTGATGCTTAGAGATCTGACGCTAGTGGTTGATGGCGCAACGCTCAAGGGCGAGCTGGGTCTGGCTGATTTTGATCGGCAGGCCCTGCGCTTCAAGTTGGCTGGCGACAGCTTCAACCTGGACAACTACCTGCCACCGGCTGAAGAGAAGGATGGCAGCGCCGGGCAGGCAACCGGGGGCAGCAAGTCGACCGCAGCGCCACAGGAGTGGAGCGATGATGCGGTTTTGCCGCTGGAACGCCTGGCCTCCCTGGACGTGGACGGCAGCCTGGCATTGCAGCAAGTCACTCTCACCGGGCAGGTCATCAAGCCCTTTACCCTGGCCGCCAGCGCGCGCGATGGGCGTATTCAGCTTAAACAGCTAGACGGCGGCATTTTCTCTGGCACCTTTGCCAGCAAAGGCGAAATTGATACCCGCAAGACTCCGGTTAGCCTGGCGCTTAGCGGTCAGCTCAAGGGCGTGGATTCGCTGGTTGCACAGCAAGCCTACGAGGTGCCGGCGCAGGTGCGTGGCGCGCTGGATCTGGATCTGGACCTTAATATGCGCGGCAACAGCCTGCGCCGCTGGATGAATACGCTCGGCGGCAACGCGCGCTTCCAGGTAGATGACGGTGCCCTCTTGGGCGTCAATCTAGAACAGCAACTATGCCGCGCCATTGCGCTGGCCAACCGCAAATCGCTGAGCGGCGAACACGGCAGCGAGAATACGCCGTTCGAGCAACTGAACGGCAGCTTCAGTATTCGCGACGGGCAGATCAGCAACCGCGATCTGGTGGCCAAGCTGCCGAGCATCGCTGCCAAGGGCAAGGGCGAGGTGAATCTGCCGGATCAGCGCCTGGATTATCGTATCGGTTTGTTGCTGGAAGGCGACAAGAGCGATATGCCGGACGAGGCCTGCCAGGTCAACGAGCGCTACGTCGGCGTTGAGTGGCCGGTACGTTGCCAGGGTTACCTGCACAACGCAGCCAGCAGCTGCGGCGTTGATACCGAGGGGGTAACCAAAATCGCTGGACAGCTGCTAGGTAATGAAGCCAAGCGCAAGCTGGAAGAACGCTTGGATGAGAAGCTGGGCGACAAGGCGCCTGAGCTGCGCGACGCGATCAAGGGGCTGTTTTCCAATTGAAGCCCGATGAGTTTGCCCAGCGCGTGCTGGATTGGTACGACCTGCATGGTCGCAAGGATCTGCCCTGGCAACAGGAAAAGACGCCCTACCGCGTCTGGGTCTCGGAGATCATGCTGCAGCAGACCCAGGTCGCGACTGTGATCCCCTACTTTGCGCGCTTCATGGCAGCATTGCCCGACGTGCAGGCGCTGGCAAACGCAAGCGACGATGAGGTGCTGCATTTGTGGACGGGGCTGGGTTACTACACCCGGGCGCGCAACCTGCACAAGGCAGCCAAACAGGTGGTTGCCGAGCATGGTGGTGAGTTTCCGCGCAGCATTGAGGGTTTGATAGCGCTGCCAGGCATCGGGCGCTCTACCGCTGGCGCCATTGCCTCGCTCAGCATGGGGCTATGGGCGCCGATTCTCGACGGCAACGTCAAACGGGTGCTGGCGCGTTTTGGTGCGGTGGAAGGTTGGCCGGGCGAGAAGGCCGTGCATGATCGTTTGTGGCGCATGGCGGAGCGCTATACGCCCCAAAACAGGGTGCAGGACTATACCCAGGCGATGATGGATATGGGAGCCACGCTTTGTACGCGCAGCAAACCCTCCTGCCTGCTGTGTCCGCTGAAGGAAGGGTGTGAAGCGCGGTTGCTGGGCGAGCCGACCCGCTTCCCCGGCTCCAAGCCGCGCAAGGTACTGCCAGTGCGCCAGTGCGTGATGCCATTACTGCTAAACGAGGAAGGCGAGGTCTGGCTGCAGCGCAGACCGCCCACGGGCCTCTGGGGCGGGCTCTGGAGTCCGGTGCAGCTGGATGATCAGGCGGCGCTGTCGGCCTGGTTGCAGAGCCGGCCGCTGGCGATTGAACACAGCGAGCCGCTGCCTGGCTTGCGGCATACCTTCAGCCACTTCCATCTGGATATTCAGCCGGTGCTGGTGCGGGTGCATGCTGTCGACGGCGTGGCTGAACCCGGCGAGGTCTGGTATAACCTGCGCGAACCCAGTCGCCTCGGTCTTGCCGCACCAGTGAAAAAATTGCTGAAGCAGATTGAAGCGCATCTTCCATCCCCTGCCTGAAGGAGTTCATCAATGACGCGCATGGTGATGTGTCGCAAGTACAAAGAAGAGTTGCCCGGTCTGGAGCGGCCGCCCTATCCCGGCCCCAAGGGCGAGGCGATCTACCAGGACGTTTCCAAACGTGCCTGGGATGAGTGGCAGGCGCACCAGACGATGCTGATCAACGAGCGCCGGCTGAATATGATGGATCCCGAGGATCGGCGCTTTCTGCAGGCGGAAATGGACAAGTTTCTTGCTGGCGAAGATTATGCCCAGGCCGAAGGTTACGTACCTCCGAGTGCATGATGTTTTGGTAAGCGGCTGAAAAGTAGAAAATATTTTTCAACAGGCGCTTGACACAAAAAGGCTTAAACCGTTTAATAGCGGCCCTTGATGCCCAGATAGCTCAGTCGGTAGAGCAGAGGATTGAAAATCCTCGTGTCGGCGGTTCGATTCCGTCTCTGGGCACCACTTATATTGCAAAAGCCCGCTGGCAACCTCAGCGGGCTTTTTTGTTTCTGGCAGGGCAGAGCTGTCTAGCTCGCGTATTGGCAAGACTTTTGCCTGTACTTGCCGGTCGGTGACCGAAACAGGGTTCTTGGTCATGCAGATCAGCTGTGCTAGTTTTGCCAGAATATGACGCCCGGACGTCTGCAGAAGGATCTGTGTCCCGGCTGCTGCATCACAAATGCGGCGGTAATACACCTGACGGCTAAACGCCTAGTGGATAACGATACGTGACTTCGCCCGCTCTAGAAGTGCGCAACCTGCACAAACGATACGGCGACCTTGAAGTACTCAAGGGCGTTGATCTGGTCGCCAACGATGGCGACGTTATTTCCATCCTCGGTTCCTCCGGATCCGGCAAGAGCACGCTGCTGCGCTGCATCAATCTGCTGGAAAACCCGCACGCTGGCCAGATTCTGGTCGCCGGCGAAGAGCTTAAGCTCAAGCCTGGCCGTCAGGGCGAGCTGGTCGCCGCCGACAACAAGCAAATCAACCGTCTGCGGGCTCGGGTCGGCTTTGTCTTTCAGAGCTTCAACCTGTGGCCGCACATGAGCATTCTCGACAATATAATCGAAGCGCCGCGGCGCGTGCTTGGCCAGTCCAAGGCCGAGGCGGTTGAGGCGGCCGAGGCCTTTCTGGAAAAGGTCGGCATTGCCGACAAACGCCATTCTTTCCCTGCACAACTTTCCGGTGGTCAGCAGCAGCGTGCTGCCATCGCTCGCACGCTGGCCATGCAGCCGCGTGTCATCCTGTTCGATGAGCCCACCTCGGCACTGGACCCGGAAATGGTCCACGAGGTTCTTACGGTGATTCGAGCCCTGGCGGATGAAGGTCGTACTATGCTGTTGGTAACCCATGAAATGGGCTTTGCCCGGCAGGTATCCAGCCAGGTGGTGTTTTTGCATCAGGGGCTGGTCGAAGAAATCGGCACCCCGGAAAAAGTGTTCGACAACCCCGGTTCCGAGCGCTGCCGACAGTTCATGTCAAGCCATAAATAAATAGGAGTAGATCCATGAAACAATACAAAAAGGTTTTGCTGGCAACTGCCACAGCGTTGTTTATGAGTGCTCCGGCCTTTGCCGAGACACTGCGCATTGGCACAGAAGGTGCCTATCCTCCCTTCAACCTGGTTGACAGCAGCGGTGAAGTCGTCGGCTTCGACATCGACATCGCCAACGCCCTGTGCGCCGAGATGAAGGTTGACTGCACCGTGGTGACCTCTGACTGGGACGGCATCATTCCCGCGTTGAACAACAACAAGTTCGACTTCCTGGTGGCCTCCATGTCGATCACTGACGAGCGCAAGCAGGCGGTTGACTTCACCAATCCCTACTACACCAACAAGCTGCAGTTCGTGGCGCCCAAGTCGGCCGATTTCAAAGTTGATGAAGCCAGCCTGAAAGGCAAGACCATCGGTGCCCAGCGCGCGACCATCGCCGGTCAGTGGCTGGAGGACAACATGGCTGACGTGGTGGATGTGCGTCTGTACGACACCCAGGAAAACGCTTATCTGGACATGAACTCCGGCCGTATCGACGGCGTGCTGGCTGATAACTTCGTGCAGTACGAGTGGCTGCAGAGCGAAGCGGGCGCCAACTTCGAGTTCAAGGGCGAGCCGGTATTCGATAATGACCAGATCGGGATTGCCGTGCGCAAGGATGATCCGCTGCGTGAGCGCCTGAACACTGCGCTGCAGGCCATCATCGATAATGGTACCTACGAGACCATCAACGCCAAGTACTTCCCCTTCAGCATCTACTGATCACCAGCCGGGCCCTGCGGGGCCCGGCCTGGAAAATGCCCATGCTTGATTTACAAGGTTTCGGTCCAGCCCTGCTCGAAGGGACCTGGATGACCATTCGTTTGTCCCTGGCGGCGGTCGCCGTCGGCCTGGTGTTCGGTCTGCTTGGCGCTTCTGCCAAGATCTCGAACAATGTTTTTGCGCGCTCACTTGGCGGCTTTTATACCTCCGTGGTGCGCGGTATTCCGGAAACCGTCTGGGTGCTGATGATGTACTTCGGTACGGTGTCGGCATTCAATGCGCTCGGTGCCCATTTCGGCAACCCGCGGCTCTCACTCAGCCCCTTCGTGGCCGGTACTCTGGCATTGGCGTTGTGTTTTGGTGCCTATGCTACCGAAGTGTTTCGTGGTGCGCTGTTGGCGATTCCGGCAGGGCAGAAGGAAGCCGGGCTGGCGTTGGGGCTGTCGAACTGGCGGATTTTTTACCGTATTACCCTGCCGCAGCTCTGGCGTGTTGCCTTGCCGGGGCTGGGCAATCTCTATCTGATTCTGCTCAAGGATACCGCGCTGGTGTCGCTGATTACGCTGGATGAAATCATGCGCAAGGCGCAGGCGGCGGCCAATGCCACCAAGGAGCCTTTTACCTTTTATCTGCTGGCGGCGGGTATCTACCTGTTTCTCACGGTCTTCATCATGGGCGCGCTGCACTGGTTTGAACGACGTGCAAACCGTGGATTTGTGAGGACGGAGCTATGAACCTGGCGGAAACCTGGGCGCTGATTGAGCGCTTCCTGCCGCAGCTGTGGGAAGGGACCCTGGTCACCCTGCAACTGGTTGGCCTGGCCGTGATCATCGGCCTGTTTCTGGCCATCCCGCTGGGTCTGGCCCGAGCTTCTCGACATTGGTATATCCGTGCCTTGCCTTACAGCTATATCTTCTTCTTCCGCGGCACTCCGCTGCTGCTGCAGCTGTTTTTGGTTTATTACGGGATTTCGCAATTTCAGGCGGTGCGCGACAGCTTTTTGTGGCCCTACCTGCGTGAGCCCTTCTGGTGCGCGCTGATTACCATGACCATGCATACCGCTGCCTATATCGCCGAGATCCTGCGCGGCGCCATTCAAGCGGTACCGCCAGGTGAAGTCGAAGCGGCGCGTGCACTGGGTATGTCACGGCGTCAGGCACTGCAGCACATCATCTTGCCGCGGGCGATTCGCATCGGTCTACCAGCCTATGGCAACGAAGTGATCCTGATGCTCAAGGCCAGTGCTGTGGTCTACACGGTGACCATGATGGACATCATGGGTGTGATTCGTACCATCAATTCGCGCACTTACGAGTACGAGCTGTTCTTCATGGTCGCGGGTGTCATGTACCTGATCATCACCCTGGTGTTTACCCAGCTGTTTCGCCTGGTTGAGCGCTGGCTCAAGGTGGACGCCAGCCGGCAGGCGCGCTGAGTAGCGCAGCGGTGAGCTTAGCGGCGCGCTTTGCCGAGCTGGATCAGTGGCTGCACCAGCATCAGGCGCTGTGGCGCGCCAAACCCTTTACCCAGCTGAGCTTGGCCTGGGAGGCGGACTGGCCCGAGCTGGCGCACTGGCTGCGCCAGCGTAGTCTCGCCGACGCCGAAGCCGCGCACCACCGGCCACAACAATTGCCGGCGCCAGAGCCCTTTGCTTCACTCGCCGTCGAGTCGGCCCGGCTTAGCCAACTGCCCCGCTGGCAGGCTGCGTCGGCAGAGCATCTGCCAGAACCCTTGTACCGCCACATTCCCGGCCGTAAGTGGCAGCAGATAACCCACTTTGCCGGTGTCGCCAGTGCAGGTTTGCAGATGCCTGCAACACGTTGGGTAGACTGGTGTGCCGGCAAGGGCCACCTTGGGCGCCTTTTGGCATGGCAGGGTGGGCAACCGCTGATCTGTCTGGAGCGTGATGACACCTTGAGCCAGGCCGGTGCCGCATTGAGCCAGACGCTGGCGGTGGCTGCGCAGCATCGGCAAGTGGACGTGCTGGCGCCGAGCTGTGCCGAGCATCTGACCAGCGGCGATTCCCTCGTTGCCTTGCATGCCTGTGGCCAGTTGCACATGACCTTGTTGCAGCAAGTGGTTGCCAACCAGTGTCGGCAGCTAGCGCTGTCGCCTTGCTGCTATAACCGCATCGCATCCGCGCATTACCAACCGTTTTCCAGCGCAGCCAAGGTCGCGCAACTGCAATTGAGTAGAGACGACCTTTCGTTGCCCCTGCAGGAAACGGTCACTGCTGGTCAGCGTGAACGGCAGCAGCGCGATCGCTCCATGGCTTGGCGCTTGGCGTTCGATCTATGGCAGCGGGAGGCAAGGGGAGTCGACAGCTACCTGCCTACCCCTTCCAAACCACCTGGCGGCACCGCGCAGGGTTTCGCGGATTTCTGCGGTAGCCTGGCGGCGCATCATCAGTTGCAGCTGCCTGCGCTAGCGGATTGGCAGCTGTTGGAGCGGCGCGGTTGGCAGCGCCTGGCCGAGGTGCGCAATCTGGAATTACTGCGCGGTCTGTTTCGTCGTCCCCTGGAGGTCTGGTTGCTGCTGGATCGCGCGCTGTATCTGCAGGAGTCGGGTTACCAGGTGCAGCTCGGTGAATTCTGTCCCGCTAGCCTTACGCCGCGTAACCTGCTGTTGCTGGCAGAAAAGCAGAATCCATAGGTCATCACCAGTCTGTGAACGGGTAGTGCACAGAGTTATCCACAGCCTGGGTGCTTTTCAGGTTATCCACGCCTGCTGTGTATAACTGTGTTGATGGCACGGTGGTAACCTGCTGTAAGCGAGAAATGACGTGGCATTGCGGCCGTCGTATGAATTTTGATCAGGGTTGATAGGTGCGAGAAAACAACAGCTTGCGGTCGCTACGTCAAGTGTTAAACGAAAAGTCATGCACAAGTGATAACTCGCCCTTTTGGATAGGAAATCGCCATATAAATGCAAACTCTTGCGCCCCATGGCTTTACACACAAATTTAGCGATATATAATGCACCCCGCGCCGGTATAGCTCAGTTGGTAGAGCAACTGACTTGTAATCAGTAGGTCCCGAGTTCGACTCTTGGTGCCGGCACCATAGAATTAACGCAAAGGCTCATCTTCGGATGGGCCTTTTGCGTTTCTGGTGGTCCCTTTTTGCGGGCTGGTCCGCCAAGTGCCTCGCCGTGCACGGACCAGTTCACATCTCACCGGCAAAGCCATTGCCGCGTTCCTCCGCCTTTCCTAGGCTGCAGCTTCACAGGAGTGATAGCCGCCAAAGGAGCTTGGCATGTCAGGTAAACCCGCAGCCCGTCAGGGCGATCCCACACAATGCCCGCAGAAAGGCCACGGCAGTAATTCCATCGTCACCGGCTCAGCAGACGTGTTATTCGACGGCCTGCCGGCTGCGCGCCTGGGAGATAGCACTGCCTGCGGTAGTACGCTCGTCGGGCAGGTGATTCCCAATGTGCTGATCAATGGCCGCGCGGCCGCGGTGCTCGGTAGTACCGGTACCCACGGTGACGTGGTGATAGGCGGCTCAGGCACGGTGATCATTGGTGGGGCGGTCGCTTCGTCTAGCGCGGGCGGTGGTGCCAGCAGTCTGAGCGCACCCGGTGGCGCTGCACCCCTTGGCCAGTTGCGCCAGGGTACAGGTAATGATGCGCTCCCCTTTTCCATCGAAGAAGAGGAGGAAGAAGACGAGCAGGAGCTGCCACTGCAACAGCGGATTACCTTGCGAGTGGGGATGTTTTTCGATGGCACGCTGAACAATATGAACAACGCTGCTTATACCGCGCAGTGCAGGCGGGAGGATCTGAATCAGTTCGACCAGACGACCTTGGAGGCTATTCGCGACTTCTGTGAGGCCGAAGGTTATTCAGACTTCAGCGAGGATGGGCGTTATGACGCAATGCCAGATAACAGCTTTGGCAACGAAGCTAGCAATGTGGCTTTGCTGTATGACTTGTACCGTGATCAGGTGGATATGCAAATCAACCCGGATGCTCGTGAGGCAAGTATCAAGGTTTACGTCGATGGCATAGGCACATCGAGTGGTGAAAAAGATTCGCTTACAGGCTATGCATTCGGTCAGGGTGAGACGGGTGTTGCGGAAAGAGTAAAACAGTGTCCTGATTTTCTTATTAAGAAATTGCGCGAGTTGTTGGATAACAATCCCGATGTTCTGATTGAAAAAGTACACTTCGATATATTTGGCTTTAGTCGTGGTGCGGCGGCGGCTAGGCACTTTGCCAACGAATTGTTGCAGTCGGATGGTGGAGTGATGTCAGGGCATATCGACAGTGCTTTGCCGGCGCTTGCTTCAGGTTTCTATTGGGCCACCCACACGAGCATCAACTTTATCGGCATATTCGATACCGTCGCTGCCATCGCCGACCCTGCGCGGGGCCATTTGAGCGTTGGTGACGCTAAGAACCCCGGCGTTAATCTGCACCTTGCACGGGGTTGCGCCAACAAGGTGGTGCACCTCACAGCAGCGGATGAACATAGACATAACTTCAGTTTGAACCGCGTTAACCCGGAGTATCACGAAGAGATTGTGTTGCCTGGTGTGCACTCCAATTTAGGCGGCGGCTACCCAAGCGTTACTCGGGAAAGACTATTGCTGGGGCGGCCGCAATTGGTGCGCGGCAATTACTACTCGCTGGCCGGAATTGACAGGGCTCAGCTGCAGGCTTCACCGGCCTGGCGGCAACGAGAGACAGCGGAAGCTGAATTTCGAGCAAAAGGGCTGCCCGGTAATGGGCGTTTCATCAAGCAGGAGCTCAAGCTTCTGCGGGATCATCATAAGCAGACAGGGCAAGGGGCCGAAGGGGATATCTTGCTGATGCTGAGTATGGACCGGTTAGTGCGGGGAGAGTTGTCGGGGGTGTCGCTGCGCGTAATGCATGCGAAAGCCCTTGAAAGCAACGTGCCGTTCGACTCTCTCAACGAGCAGGATAGCCGATTCTCTATTCCTTCTGATTTGCAGCCCATTGCTGACAAAATCATAGCGGCAGCCATGGAGGGCGAGAACGCAGTTTTGAGCGATGGGGAGAAGCGCTATTTACATGGCCGTTATATACATGCTTCAGCCAACTGGAATGCCCAGTGGGGCTTTTTCCCGAATAAACCGCGTACTGATAACAAACGCGCAGTGTATAAGGATCAGTAATGGCAAGGCTGTCCACAGTGGGTAAAAAACTCATCGCGCTAATACTCTCGATGATGCTGGCTGCGTGTGCGGGAGCGGGGAAGTCGCAGCATCCGAACGCGCCTGAACTACCTTACCGAACCTGGGAGATTGGGCTCTTGGCGCCTAACTACATGGAGGTTTGGGTAGAGAGTGTTGATGTACTGGATCAACGCGGCTATGCCTATGAACGAGTGCATGGTGGCACCTCATCAATACAGAACCCGCCGGAAAATAAAGGTAATCCTGTTGGTTGGCCTGCTCGTCCCGGAGTTGGGGCAACTCGACCGATGAGAGGCATCGACCTGCCCTATTATATTTTTGTGCGCTGGCAGTCATTGGTGGAGCCGCAAACGTATAACGTGCGTATTGATATTCCCGAATGGGTTCGCAAGGAGATGGTCACTGGACACCCGGCATACTGCCGCTTCGATGGTAAAAACATAACGGGTTACCGCTATGCTATTACTCTGGGCTTGGCTCCGGGCGGTATCGCGAAAGCGTGGCTGACAGGTGCTTGCCTCGAGCCAATAGAGATTGGCCGATTCGAAGGCGTCGTGGAGCCCAAAGGCCCCTATGGCGGCAAGTCAGGAGGCGAATATTATCGCCCGCCCAGCGAACATGCGCAGCACTACCTCGATACTCACAGCATCCCCTTTGAAAGCTGGTAATTGTCAGTTTAATGATTGCCTGTTTTTGCCATGCTCTAGCGTTGCTATTAGTAATGCCGGAGCTATTGGTGTGTGCCAGCGGAGCAAATCGCATTGTCCGCAGCCAGCTAAATGCGTCCAGCTGGCTGCTTCCCGGGATTGTTACCGCTGTTTATAACGGTGCGAAGGGGCTCAGCGCGGCGCTCGAACAAACTCCACCACCCGCTGCAACGCCTCGTCGGACACCTGCAATAAACCGGTGTGCGCCTGAAACACGTGCCACAACCCCTTGTAGCGCTCCAATCTGACCTGCACGCCCTTGGCGCGGGCGGCTTCGGTCAGGCGCAGGCTGTCGTTGAGTAGCAGCTCATCTTCACCCACTTGCAGCAGCAACGGGGGTAGCCCTTCCAGTCTGCCAAATAGGGGTGATACTTCAGGATCGGTGCGGTCCTGACCGGGCCGGCAGTACGCGTCGCGGGCCAGGTCCATCCAGGTCGGGTGAATTAGCGGGTCGCCGGCCGGTGGGCTATGCAGATGCTCGCCGGTAAAGTCGGTGACCGGCGAGAAGCACACCAGGGAGCCCGGCAGCGGTAATCCCAAGGTCTGCAGCCGCTGTGCGGTGACCAGGACCAGATTGCCGCCAGCCGAGTCACCCGCCAGGGTGATCTGCTCGGGTTGGTAGCCGCGGGTGAGTAATGCCTGGTAGGCGGCGACGCAGTCATCGCGTGCAGCGGGCGTGGTATAGGTGGGAGCCAGGCGGTAGTCGATAGCACAGAGATCCCATTGCCCGGCCTTGGCGAGTGCCGAGCACAGGCTGCGATGGGTGGCCGGTGATCCGATCAGAAAGGCGCCGCCGTGGATATACAGCATGACTCGGCCGTCACCACCCTTTGCCGGACGATGCCATTCGCAGGGGCGCTCGGCAATGAGTTCGTGGCTGCGGGTGATGTCTCGCGCTAGCGGCATGCCGCAGGTCAGCGCCGAGAGCACCAGCCGCTGCAACGGAATCGGCACAGGCGGCCGTATCAGGCCGCGGAAAAACCATCGCAGAGCGGTGCGCAGGCATCTGCGCAGGCGGGGTTGCGCGCTGCTTTCGTAATAGTGGTCAACGTACACAGTCATAGTCGCTCAGTCTGGGTTTACGGGTCTGGTGGCGGTAGGCGAAGGTAAAGCCCGGCCAGTTGACGGTCTGTTTTCCTTCTGCGGTCAGGTACCAGCTGTTGCAGCCCTGTGCCCAGACGGTACGTTTGGCGCTGTCCTGCAGGCGCTGGTTGTAGCTTGATTGCGCGTCGGAGCGTACATCAAGGTAACGCAGCCGGCGGCGGCGCAGGGTTTGTATGCTCTGGACTATGTAGCGAAACTGGCTTTCCAGCATGTAAATGATGGAGTTGTGCCCCAGGTTGGTGTTGGGCCCGTAGAGCATGAACAGGTTTGGGAAGCCGCTCACCGAAATGCCTTTATAGGCTTCAGCACCGTGTTGCCACGCGCTGTTGAGGTCCCGGTTTTGCAGGCCGGTGATGCGGATAGGAGCGAGAAACTCGGTGGCGGCGAACCCGGTGCCATAGATGATCACATCAGCGGGGTGCACCTGGCCATCGCGGGTTTTTATCCCCTCTGCTACCACGCATTCAATCCCTTCGGTGACCAGGCTGACCTTGTCCTGTGCCAGAGCCGGGTAATAGTTGTTGCTGATTAGGATTCGCTTGCAGCCCATCGGGTAGTCTGGCGTGAGGGCGGCTCGCTTCTGCGGATCGTCGATCTGCTGGTGCAGGTGTTTCAGCGCCGACTTTTCGGACTGCTTTACCAGCGAGGGAAAGTAGACGAACCCCAATGCACGCACCTCGTGGCTGCAGTATTGCCAGGCGCGGTCGAGCTGGTGCAGCCAGCCAAAGCGCTGCAGGCGTGCGCGTTTCTTTGTGTCGTATTCGCGGTCGTCCTTGGCAATCACCCAGGGCGCGCTGCGTTGAAACAGGTCCAGGCTGGCCACCTGCGGCACGATTTGCGGCACGAACTGAATGGCCGAGGCGCCAGTGCCGATAACCGCTACGCGCTTGCCCCTGAGGTCGACGTCGGACCGCCAGCGGGCCGAGTGGAAGGCTGTTCCGGCGAAGTTCTCGATACCGTCCAGGTTAGGCATCAGTGGTCGGTTGAGCTGCCCACAAGCGGTAATCAGCGCACGGCAGCGTAAAGTGTCGCCAGCGCCCGTGGTCACGTTCCAATGGCCCTCGGCTTCATCAAATTCGGCGCTGTTTACGTCGCAGTTCAGCCGCAGCCGCGAGCGCAGCTGGTACTTGTTGGCGCAGTGCTGGATGTAGTCATGGATCTCGGGTTGGCGAGCGTATTTGTGCGGCCAGGTGGTGCGGGGCTCGAAGGAGTATGAGTACAGGTGCGAAGGGACATCGCAACCGGCGCCGGGATACTGGTTGTCGCGCCAGGTGCCGCCAACGTCGCCGGCCTTTTCGAGGATCAGGAAGTCACTGATGCCGGCGCGATCAAGCTGGATTGCCATACCAATGCCGCCAAAGCCGCTGCCGACGATGATGGCCCCCAGAACAGGGTGGTTGGAGTTATTCTTGGACATTGTTTTGCTCCTTTTTGTAGTTGCATCTTAGCGCTTGCCTGGGGGCAGTTTTATGGCATAGTCGGTCAATAAATTGTGATTTTCGGACAGGCTTCCATGTACAGCACGCCATGGCCTGAAGTGCGGCGAATTACCAGTGTGCAGCTGCTGGCGCAGTTGGGCACCGACAAGGGGTTGTCGCTGGATCAGTGTTTGCAGGGTTCGGGGTTGAGTGTGCTGGCGCTGGCCAACCCACAGCAGGAGGTGCAGGCCGCCCAGGAGCTGCAGGTTATCGCCAATCTGCTGGCCTTGCTGCCCGCAGAACCCGCGCTGGGGCTGCAAGCGGGAATGCGCTATCAACTGGCGCATTACGGCATCTGGGGCTATGCGCTACTCAGCAGCGGCAGCCTGCGCGAAGCGCTGGAGCTGGGGCTACGCTATCTGGACCTGACTTTTGCCTTCAACCGTATCGAGCTGATCAGCGAGGCGAAGCATGAGTATCTGCAGCTACAGACCCAGGCCGTACCTGACGGCCTGCGCGAGTTTGTGCTGCTGCGTGATTGCGCGGCCATCGCGTTGATTCAGCAAGAGCTGACCGGTGAGCCCGCGCCCTTTCTGGCGGTAGCTCTGCGCATGCCGCGCCCCGGGGCGGAAGCGCTGGCCTGGTTCCCCCGGGCGCTCGGTTGCCTGCCTTGCTTTGAGCAACCGCAAAATCGTATTGCCCTGAACCCCGAGCTGCTGGCCCGCCCGCTCAGTGGCGCCAACCCCGCCGCCGTGCAGCTATGCGAAGCGCAGTGCCGTGAAGTACTGCAGCGCCACCGCCAACGGGGCGGATTGGCGGCCCAGATACGCGAGTTGTTGCTCGGCCAGCCCGGGCAACTGCCGGACATGCCGCAGTTGGCGGCGCGTCTGCACATGAGTGAGCGCACCTTGCGCCGCAAGCTGGCCGCTGAACAGGTCAGCTTTCGTCAGTTGCTGGACGAGAGCCGGCAGGCGCTGGCTGACGAACTGCTGGCTGAGGAGGGCTTGCCCCTTGAAGCGGTGGCGCAGCGCCTGGGCTACGGTGAGTTATCCAACTTCATTCACGCTTTCAAGCGCTGGAAGGGCATGGCCCCACGTCAGTATCGCCGCCTGCGTCTGCCATCCTAGGCCGACGACTCGCTGCCATCAGCCCCACTGATAGGGGCTTATTCCGCCGACCAAAGGCCGAGCCAGCCAGGGCCTGGCGGGAGTATCTTTGGGGGCAGCTGTGTTCCGTTATCTATCCAAGAACAAGGAGAATACCCATGGCTGATCTTGAAGCCTTCCGCCAGCAGACCCGCACGTGGCTGGAAGAAAATTGCCCGCAGAGCATGCGCAAACCCATGACCAGCGAAGCCGATCAATGCTGGGGCGGGCGCGACTTCAACTTCGCCAGCGAAGACCAGAAGCTGTGGCTTGAGCGCATGGCTGCCAAAGGCTGGACTGCCCCTGACTGGCCCGCCGAATACGGTGGCGGTGGCCTGTCGCAGGAGGAGCACAAGGTGCTACGCGAGGAGCTGGCACGCATCAGTGCGCGCCCGGCCCTGTCCAGCTTTGGGGTGTGGATGATCGGCCCGGCGATTCTCAAGTTCGGTTCCGAAGAGCTCAAGCGTCAGCATCTGCCACCCATCGTACGTGGTGAGATTCGCTGGTGTCAGGGCTACAGCGAGCCGGGTGCGGGTTCCGACCTGGCCGGGCTGCAGACCCGTGCGGTCGATGAGGGTGATCACTTTATCGTCAATGGCCAGAAGATCTGGACCTCCTACGCCGACAAGGCCGACTGGATGTTCTGTCTGGTGCGCACCAACCCGGAGGCCAAGAAGCAGCTGGGCATCAGTCTGGTGCTGTTCGATATGACCACCCCCGGTGTGAGCACGCGACCGATCAAGCTGATTTCCGGCAGCTCGCCGTTCTGTGAAACCTTTCTGGATAACGTGCGTGTCGAGAAAAATCAGGTAGTCGGCGAGATCAATGCCGGCTGGACCATCGCCAAGTACCTGCTCACCCA
>Ga0105357_10000822_pt1 | contig 16659 bp, 17 predicted proteins | sample GOMGulsemesocosm_4_FD_83660 | JGI IMG/M metagenome (GOLD analysis project Ga0105357, IMG submission 83660) | Methane-oxidizing microbial communities from mesocosms in the Gulf of Mexico - GOM15B Gulf of Mexico | ecosystem: Environmental > Aquatic > Marine > Cold seeps | place: USA: Gulf of...
AGAAATAAAAACCAATAAAGCGAAGTACTAATGGTATCACAAGGTTTAGAAGTCCTACATCTATAAACTGTACTGCAATTGTTCCAATTACAGAGCCTACAAAAGCCATAAGCATTAAATACTTCACTTCATGGAAAGTGACTTTCTTTTTTCTAATCATCATAATAGAAGCTGTTCCACTTCCTACAAAGGCTTGAAACTTATTAGTCCCTAGTGCTAAAAGTGGTGGGATACCTGCTAGTATAAGTGCGGGAATAGTGATAAGTCCACCACCACCAGCTAACGTATCAATAAGTCCTGCAAAAACTGCAACAACAAAAAGCATTATAATTATTTCATAAGTAAAACTAGATAATTCCAAAATATTCCTTTATCTAAGAGGCCAATTATATCAGGAAATAAATAGTTTTAATAATCTATTTGTATTCCACCCTAAGCTGTATAAGAAGCAAACGCCATGATATAATCAGATATTAGAGCAAGTATAGAACACACTTAACAATAAATAGGCTTTAGTGTATTATAATATCAAAAAACAGGAAATTAATGTGAAGACTAAAAGTACAATTACAATATCCCTAGCATTAGGAAGTGGAGGTGCTAGAGGATATGCACACATAGGAGTTATTGAAGAACTTGAAAAAAAAGGTTATAAAATAAAATCAATTGCTGGTTCCTCAATGGGAGCTTTAATTGGTGGACTATACGCGGTTGGAAAGTTAGATGAATTTAAAAACTGGGTATTAAGACTTGGCTATTATGATATTTATAAATTAATTCGTCTTTCCTCAATGCAAGGTGCTCTTATCGATGCAAACCAAGTATTTGATAAAATTGCTTTAATGATTGGTGATGTTAATATAGAAGATTTACCTATAAAATATACAGCAGTTGTTACAAATCTTACAACGCAGAAAGAAGTTTTATTTACAAAAGGGAAATTAATTGATGCAATAAGAGCATCTATAGCCATACCAACTATCTTTACAGCTGTTGTTAAAAATGATATGATTTTAGTTGATGGTGGAGTTATAAATCCACTACCCATAAATGCTATTTCTTTAGATAATACAGATTTAAAAATAGCTGTTAATATGGATGCAAATATTGAAAACAAATATATTGTAAATATCCCTAAAGAGTATCAAAGTAGTGAAGAGAGACTTTATAGTAAGTTTACAGAATTTATTAAAAAGGCAGAATCATATATTCCAGAGAAATTACTAAAAATAAGCGATTCTAATAGTTTAAAAAAGGTGCGAACATCAAAAACACCAAATAAAGATATGTTTTTTATTTTAGGTAGAACAGTAGATATTGCTCAAAGCATATTATCAAAATATTCGATACAAAACTATGAAGCAGATATCATTATTGATATACCAAGAAATAGTTGTGAATTCTATGAATTCACAAAAGCCTATAAGATGATAGAGATTGGTAAAATGGCAACAATAGATATTATTGAATAAGATAGGACTTCACCAATTTTAATAAAATCATTTGAGTGCAAAAAAATATATAATAAATACTATTTAGAGGCTAAGACATCTTCTTTTTATCTTTATTTAGTTATATTTGAGCAGATAAATCTATAGTAAAAAATCAGGATAGATATGAGAAAAGATTCACCATATCATCCATAGACCAACCAACTACTTTTCTTGAATAAAGATCAATTACAGTTGCTAAATATAACCAGCCTTCACCTGTTGGAATAAGAAGAATATAAAATATACTAAATGTATGTTTTATATTATAAATAATATCTCCTACATATTTTTCATCTGGGCTTGATGCATAAAAGTCTCTATTTAAGACATTAGGTGCAATTGGCAGATTATGATTTGATTCAGTTGTATTTTTATATCTTCTCTTCATCTTAACTTTTAAATTTAAATCTTAGATGATACTTAAAATACGTTTTCTTGAAGTGATTAATCCATATATTTATATTAATTCATTAAGTTTCTTATCTACTTTTTTAATGACACAAGCAGCTTTTATCCAATGATAATAAGAAGATAAATAAACCTTAAAGGGCACCGAGGTCTTTTGCAAAGTACGCTGTTGCCTTTTTTAGAATATTTCACTCTTACTTTAGTGTCTTTTTTTCACGTCTAAGACGTTTTAGTTCTTCATGTTCACTTTCTTTTGAAGAAGATACATTTATATCTCTTGTTAGTATATTATGTGCTTTCTTATAGCTTGTTACCCAATGATATAATGTCTTTGAGTTTAAACCTAAATCTTCGGCTACTTTAACAACACTTTCACTATCATTTAAAATTAATTAAACTGTCGAGTCTTTGTACCCCAAGGGCAGGCTTCGCACAACTCTTTAATATATTTACTTTTTTTCATGAACAAGTAGCAAAAGAATTAAATATAAAGTTTTATTTCTGTGATACATATGCATCTTGGTAAAGAGGGTTATATGATGGTTTTTTTATATTTTAAAAAAAAAGATATACTTAAAATTAACCCGATAAATGCCATACCAGCACCAACTAAGGATGGATAATTAAAAGTATATCCAAATAACAACGGGATACCTCCTAAAAAAGCACCCAATGCATTGGCAACATTAAATGCTGCTTGTAAAAAAGAAGCTCCTAACATTTGTGAATTTTTAGCATTTTTTAGCATAATCATATTTATAGGAGAACTAATGGACATAGCTAATGCTCCACATATAAAGGTTAAGAGTATAGATATAATTTTATTATCTGAAAAGAAAAATACTAAAATAAGTGATATTATCATTAAAATAAGTAATAACATTGTAACCTTTATAGGGTCCTTTCTATCTGCTAATTTACCACCAAGTATATTTCCTACAAACATACCAAATCCAGCTATTATCATAATATAAGATACACTGTTAGAGCTAAATTTAGATATATTTATCATCAATGGAGCGATATAACTAAACCAAGAAAACAATCCACCAAAACCAATTGCTACAATTGCAAGTATATGCCATGCTTTTATTGTTTTAAAAAACTCCAACTCCTCTTTAAAAGTAACTATTCTCAATGAGTCTTGGATAGGTAGCAATTTATATAAAGATATTATAGTAGCAACTCCAATAAGAGAGACAATTCCTAAGGAGTATCTCCATGAAAAATTATGGCCTATAAAAGTGACAAAAGGAACCATTATTAAAACAGCAACAGTTAATCCAGAAAACATTGAAGCTATAGCTTGAGCAGCCTTATCTCTTTGTACTAATTTTGAGGCTACAACTGCACCAATACCAAAGAATGCTCCGTGTGGTAGCCCACTTAAAAATCGAGTAATCATAAGTGTGTAATAATCAGGTGCAATAGTGGACAAAAAGTTAAAAACTGTAAACATAATCATAAGAGTAATTAAGACATATTTTGGAGTAAATTTTGAACTAAGTGCTACTAATACAGGGGCACCTATAACTACACCTAATGCATACAAGGAGATTAAATGTCCAGCAATTGGTATAGATATATCCATACTATTAGCAACATCCGGTAAAATACCCATCATTACAAATTCTGTTGTTCCAATTGCAAGTCCACCTAAAGCAAGTGGAAATAATTGTTTTGTCATATTAGATTAGCTCTATCATCATCTTGATACTCAATAAAAAGATCAAAATAGCAAATATTTTTTTCAAGCTAACTACGGGTAATTTATGCGATAAATTTACACCAATAGGCGCAGTTGCATAACTAGCAATTGCTATACAAATAAAAGCAGGCATATATACATATCCTAACATCATATCATCAAAAGATGTATATTCAAATCCATTTATTATATATCCAATTGTTCCCGAAATAGCCAAAGGAAAACCTATAGCAGAAGATGTACCTATTGCCTTTTTCATAGATATACCTTGCTTTACAAGATAAGGAACACTTAGCATGCCACCACCTATAGAGACCAAAGCAGATATTCCACCTATACCTAAACCTGCAAAAAACTGACCTGTTTTTCCGAAAATATCACTTTCGGATTGTGGTTTTTTACCAAAATACATTTTAAGTGCTGAATACAACATAAAAATAGAAAAAAATACTGATAAATAAAAAGAATCAATATTTGATGCTAAAAATGTGAAAGAAAAAGTTCCTACAATTACACCAGGAGCAATCATCTTAAATATATCCCACCTAACGGCCTTCTTCTTATGTTGTGCTCTAAAACTTGAAATAGAAGTTATTGAGATAACAGCCATACTTGTACCTAAAGCAATTTTTACAACATCATCACCGTTAAAACCGTTCGATAGTAAAAATATAGTCAAAATAGGGACAATAACACCTCCTCCACCTATTCCAAATAGACCTGCCATAACTCCTACAAAAGAGCCTAAAGCTAAAAATATAATAATTGTTTGCAAATCCAACATTGTTGAATACCCTTTATATTAATTTTATGATTAAAAAGCTGACTGAACAACTCCTCCATCGACTCTTAGTAGTGCTCCATTAGTTGCACTTGCATTTGCACTTGAAACATATACAATCATATTTGCTATTTCTTCAACTTTACAAAACCTTTGGATTAAAGATGTTGGTCTTACTTCATCAAAAAAGAATTTTTCAATCTCTTTAAAGGTTTTATTTTCTGCTTTTGCTAAATCTTCCATAAATTGTGTAACACCTTCTGAATCTGATGGTCCTACTATAATAGAGTTTGAAGTAACTCCTGTTCCTTTAGTAATCTCAGCAATTCCTCTACATAGAGATACTTGTGCTGTTTTAGTTACACCGTAGTGTATCATCTCTTTTGGAATTTGAAGTGCTGATTCACTTGAAATAAATATTAATCTTCCCCAATCTTTTTCTAACATTTTTGGTAAATAATGTTGAGAAAGTCTTACTCCACTCATAACATTTACATTAAACATATGTAACCATTCATCATTTGATATTTGAGTGAACTCTCTTGGTTCAAAAATACCTAAGTTATTTACTAGTATATCAACACTGTCAAGTTTAGATATAAGTTCATTACATCCTTTTTCGTCTTCTAAGTCAGCAACTATACCACTTATTTTTGCATCACTTTGCTCATTTCTAATTTTTGATATTGCAATATCCACGTTGTTTTGACTTCTACCATTTATAACTACAATTGCACCCTCTTCACACAGTTTTTTAGCTGTTGCAAAACCTATACCTTGAGTTGATCCTGTAACCAATGCTACTTTATTTTTTATTTTTAAATCCATTTTTATTCCTTATTTTGTTAATTTTATTATTTAAATTTTTTATTATTTATATCTCTTAATATTAATGATGCTATATTTTCTGTATCTTTTGCAATTTCTTCTGTACTACTTGCAATATTAGCATTTTCTTGAGTCTGTTTATCAATATTTGAAACTGTATCATTAACCTGTACAATAGCAGTCTCTTGTTCTTTACTAGATGTGGATATCTTATCTATAAGTTCAACAGTATTATTAACCGTACTATTTAATAAAGCATATCCTTCAATCATTTTACCAGATATTTTTTTTCCAGATTCTGCTCTACTTGTAGCATTTTCAACTAATTCTTTTATTGTATTTGCCGCTTCAGCACTTTTATTTGCAAGATTTCGCACCTCTGCTGCAACTACAGCAAAACCTTTTCCCGCTTCCCCTGCAGTTGCAGCTTCGACAGCAGCATTTAAAGAAAGAATATTAGTTTGGAATGCTATTTGATCAATTATATCAATCGCATCACTGATCGCTATTACTTTATTATTTATATCATCCATAGATTTAGCAGTATCACTTGATAGTTTTTCTCCATTTTTTGATAGATTTTTTACTTCTTCAGATAATTGAGACATTTTTATAATATGTATTGAGTTGTTTTTTATCGTACTTGTAATCTCCTCTAGTGCGGCTGATGTCTCCTCTAAAGATACTGCCGTTTGATTAGAAGAACTATTTAATATTGTCATATTACCTATAAGGTTTTCTGAACTTTTAGTTAATGTTAACCCATTCTTCTTGCTTTCTGTTAACATTTCAGTTACGGACGAACCAATTAAATTAACGCCAGTGGATAGTCTTAGAAAATGTTCTTTTAAGCCATCTTGATTTACTACAGTAGTATAATTATGTGTACTATATTCTTCTAATGTTTTCAATATATTTTGAACATTACTTTCTAGAGTATCTGCCATTTTGTTAATTACATTTTTTATTTCATTTAAAGAAGGTGTATTTGAATCATTATTAATTCTTTTAGAAAGATCTCCGTATTTAAAACTATTCATTACATCAATAGACTCATTAATAAGATTATTCTCTTTTTCTTTATTAATTTTTATTGAGTTTATACTTTTATTTACTGATTTTGCCATATAGCCAATTTCATCATCTGATTCTGTACATAAAACGCAGTTAGTAGTTTCATTATTTATATACTTTAAGAAACTGATAATTTCTGTTTGAAATCTGTGAATAGATATTAAAATATCCTTTTTAACTAAATAAATACAATATAATGAAATAAATACAAAAATAAATACCAGAGTACCTAATAACTTGGACATAAATACTGATGCTGCTTTTACAATAGGCGCAAATAATATTCCTGTTTTTTCTTGAAGTATAATTGATTTAGACAAAGTATCTTTATATTTTAAAAAATTATTTTCTGTGATTTTACTTAAAATATCTACTGTATTAGTAGCTTGAATTATTGCATTGTCTGCTTGAGTAATTGCCTCACCAAATCCCATTACTTTAAATAAAAACCTTTCTGCTTCAATAGTTATTTCATAAAGACCTTTAGGCTGAAGTAGTGCTAATTTTGATAATTGTACTAAACCCATTTCAGAAGAAGAATTTGCTTCTTTATGCAAAAGAGTATCTGCTTCTTGAAAATGACCTTCTCTTATTTTATTAAAATATTCTTTTGATAAAGATTTTACTCTTAATATATATTCAATATGATCTCTTTCAAGCTTTTGTAAACTAGTCATTTTAGATAATTCTACTACAGATATAATTGATAGAATAGATAATATGAGTACAGAAATTGAAATAAGTTTTAATTTCCCCGATATAGTCAATTTTTTTAAATAATAATTCATTTGTGTCCTTTTTATTTAGTTATATTATAAAATATAATACAATAGGAATACTAATAAAAGAGAATAAATTTCCCATCGCAACAATAGAAGCAACTTCAATAGCATTTTCTTTATATTTTTCTGCCATAATAGTATTTAATACAGCAGGGGGTAGTGCTCCAAAAAGTATAATTAAAGCTTGCTGTGTTTGTGTATAATCAAAAATTTGTATAGCAATTATAGCCATAATAATTCCAGATAATGGACATAAAACTGCTCCTAATAAACCCAATTTCCAGTATTTAAAGTCTATGTTAGTTAATCTAATTCCTAAAGCAAAAAGTACTAAAGGTATTGAAACTTGAGACATCATATGAAGTGATATATTTACCATTTCAGTAAAATGAAAATCAAAGTAATTAAATAAAAGTCCTAATATAGTTGCAACAATGACTGGGTTTTTTATTATTTTAGTCCATTTAACCTCTCCTTCATACATAGCTGGTGCAACAGTAAATTGACCGATAACTTGCACAAGTGAAAGAGATATAAACATAACTAATGCATCTTCACCGAATGTAAATAGTGCCAATGGAAAACCTAGATTTATAGAGTTATTAAACATCATAGGAGGAAGAAAACTTTTAGGATTTACTTTCATCAGTTTTACTAATGGATAAAGCAAAATACCCGAACCAAATACAACTATAACTCCACCTAGAGAAAAATATCCTAAACTAGTAATAGAAGGTAATTTTTCGCTAATAGAGTAAAAAACTAAAATAGGTATGAATATTTCTAAATTTATTTTATTTGTTGTATCCATATTTATGTCTTCTTTTTTTGCATAAATGTAGCCAATAAAAGCTATGAATATTACGGGAAATATTATTGTTAATATTTGTGAAATCAAATTAATTTTAACCTGCTGCCATTGCAGAAATTATATCGATTTTATCTCCATATTTTAACTTAGTTTTAGGAATATCACAGATTGTAATTATAGTTCCATTTACTGATGCACCCATCATTTTCTCACTCATATTCACTTTATCTATAACCTCTTGTAAAGTTACATCCTTTGAAAAATTGATCTCTTTTCTATTTATTATAATTTTCATAATTACTCCTTTATCGTGTTTTTTCTTTATCTTTTGGAAATAACCAAAAAGAAAACCATTTTGTAAATTGTGGCATCAGTACATAAGACATAAGTACCATTGCTATTGCTGTAACTAAAAAAGTTCTAAGTAGAAGAGGAATATCAGCTAATATATCTCCAAATAAAAAAAAGATTAAAGTTATAAGAGGATAAAGTGCCAACCAACTTACTATTGTAATCTTATATTTTTTTGGTTGTAATACATTAGTTCTGCCAGGTAGAGTAATCCATGTTAAAATACCAGATGTTTTTGTTATCACAGCCGGTTCTTCTAAAAGTGGATCAATTTTTCTAATAATTTCTTTTCTAATATCAGATTTCATCCAATTATCTAAATAAATTTGAGATTTAAACTTATAAACAATTCTGTATTCTGGATCTGCATTTGATGTTGGACGGAGCATTATTGCACCTAAGTATCCATCAAATTCACTTGCTTTACTTGTTAAATCATTGCTTAATTTTTCAAATAATAGTTCTTTTGTTTTAGTTATCCTTCTAGAGACTACTGTAGTAATAACTTCATTTATATCTTTCATTATTTTCCTTTATGTATAAGGTGATTTACCACTATTTAATATTTTAGGGTAAGTCATCTTATATTTTATATAAAGATACTGTTGAAGTTGATTTAGTGATAATAACATATGCTCTTTATATAAGAAACTAAACTGAATGATTTCGTCATTTGCGCTGGAGAACACAATTTATAAATTAATTTTCATGCTGCAACCTCTACCACTTATAATAAAAAATTCGATTATATATAAATATAAAGTCTATACCACCAGCATAAAATAAAAAATAATTTTTACTCTGAAATAAAATTATCAACTAATTTTATAAATCTATCTTTATGTTCAATTTGTGTCCAGTGTCCACACTCACCGAAAACATGAAGTTGTGATTTCTTTATTAGTTGGTTGAATTTTATAGAATTTGATAAAGGAATAACCTTATCTTCTCTTCCATGGATAATAAGAGTATCATGAGGAATATTTTTAATATCCTGCTCGTCACTATTCATAGCATCAATTCCATTTTGTCTTGGAGCTGGGAACATAGAAGAAAATGACTCTTGGAAACCAGGTCTTATACTTGCTTCATATCTAAGTTTTGCTAATTCATCAGTTACAAAGTCTCTGCTGTAAGCAAAAATATCTAACATTTCTCTCATGTTATCAAAACTAGGAGTATATCCCCAAGCTCTATCAAGCCCATAAGTTAGATCGTGTTGTACACCAACAGCACCCATAAGTACAACTTTTTTAAATCTCTTAGGATATTTTATAACAAGTGCTACAGCTAAAGCTCCACCAAAAGAATTTCCTACTAAATTAGTTTGTTCAATTCCTAAAGAATCCATAAGGTCAATTGCTTGTTGTACCCATGTATCCATATTGTACACAATTCCATCTGGTCTATCTGTATATCCAAAACCAACCATATCAGGAGCAATGATTCTAAATTTTTTACTCAACTCTGGCATACACAATCTCCAGTTTGCGAATGCTGTTACCCCTGGTCCAGAACCATGTATAAACATGATTGTTTCTTTTCCCTCACCTAAGTCATGATAATTTGTATTGAAATTACCTGTTTTTATACTTTTTGCTATTTCTGGATTTGACATTTTTATTTCCTTAATTATTTTTTAAATTAAACTCTTCTGCTAAGAGTTTATATGAATTTATTCTATCTTTAAATGAATAGGTTACATTTACAATCATTACTTCATCTACATCGTAAAAATCTGCCAATGTTTCAATTTCTTTTTTACACTCTTTCGCTGTACCAAGAATCATAGTATTCATAGTTTCTTCATAATATAACCTATCTCTTTCATTAAGATTAGCAATTATATATTCAAGTTCTTTTGGACTTAATAATTTATCTCTATTAGGTCTTGTAAAAGCCTGAAGTTTCCAATAAGTATGAGTACTTGCTATATATCTAGCCTCTTCTTTTGATGATGCGACTATACAGGCAATTGCAATAATTGCTTTTTCTTTTTTTAAAACATTTGATGGTTTGAAAGACTTTCTATATTCTTGAATAATTTTTGAACTTCTTTCATGTGTACCGATAAAAAGTGCTAATACAAAACCAGATCCTAATTCTCCTGCTAAGCGGCAACTTCCTGAGCTTGAACCAAGCAAATATACAGGAGGTGCATTTACACCTTGAGGTGTTAATGTTATATCATTATAATTATGATTTAAAGGAAGGTTTTGATTTAAGTAACCAATTAAATCACTAGCTTTTTCAGAATAATCACTATTAACTGAGTTATGCAATGCACTAGCTGTAATATAATTTGCACCACTTGCTCTACCAATACCAACATCAATACGATTTTCATATAGAGCTTCAAGTGTATTAAAAGTTTCTGCAACTTTAAAAGAATTATAATGGTTGAGCATAACTCCACCACTACCAACTCTAATATTATTTGTTACACTTGCAACTATATTTATCATTACTTCAGGGTTTGAAGATGCATAACCAGGAGTATTATGGTGTTCTGCTAACCAATATCTATGATAACCTAAATTATCACAAATTTTAGCTAGTTCAATAGTATCAAAAAGACCTTCTTTATCTTCTTTTCCATCATGAATTGGAGATTGGTCTAAAACACTTAATACTAAATTTGACATATTAACTCTTTATCTACCCATCTTTTTTACGCTCACACCTGCAATTCCAAAGTGTTGTTTAGGCATTTCATTTAAAATAACTCTAACATTTGCAATTGGAGCATCTATTGCTTCATGAATGGCAAGAGTAACTTTTTCAATAAGTTTCTCTTTTTGCACATCACTTCTACCTTCGACTATATTTATTGTAGCTATTGGCATAATTATTTCTTATCCTTATACAAATTTCATTGTTAAAGTTCCAAGATCTTGGAATTTAACAGTAACATTATCACCTTTATTAACAGTAGTTGCAGCTGTAATTGCACCTGAAAGAATATACTCACCTGCTTTTAAAGTTTCACCACGTTCAGCCATCATATTAGCAAGCATTGCAATTGCAGTTGCAGGATGTCCTAAAACAGCAGCTCCAGCTCCAAGTTGCACGACTTCACCATTGATTTCCATAACAACACCAAGAGTTTTTAAATCTAAATCTTTAATATCTCTCATTCTTCCACCAGTTACATATCTAGAAGATGAAGAGTTATCAGCAATTACAGATTTTAAATCAAATTTAAAGTCTTTATATCTTGAATCAATAATTTCAACAGCAGGCATAACAAAATCAGTAGCAGCTAAAACATCCCCAATATGACACCCTGGCCCTTGCAAATCATCTTTTAAAACAAAAGCAATTTCAGCTTCTACTTTTGGATGAATTAATTCATCAAAAGGAATCTCTGCTCCATCACCATATGCGAAATAATCTGCTAAATAACCATAGCATGGATTTGGAACACCCATTTGTTTCATTTTTGCTTGAGAAGTTAAACCCATTTTCATACCAACAATTTTAGTACCTCGCGCTTCTTTATTTGCTCTTGCTTTCCATTGAATATCATAAGCATCTTCATAAGTCATCTCAGGATAATCATCAGTAACCTTTGTGATTTCATAAGCTTCAACTTCAGCTTTTTCACAATGAATAGCTAATTCATCAATTATTTTTTTATCTAATGCCATTATATTAATCCTTTAGCTCTTGCCATTTCCATTGCACAATCATCAATCATATCTTCTTGACCACCAATCATACCTCTTTTACCTAATTCAACTAAAAGTGCTCTTGCATCAATACCATATTTAGCTTCTGCACGACGTGCAAATAAAAGGAAAGAAGAATAAACACCTGCATAACCAAGTGTTAAAGAATCTCTAGAAATTCTTGTAGGTTTTCCCATTATAGGTAAAGCAATATCTTCAGCAGCATCTTCAATTAAATCTAAATCAACTCCAGTTTCAACGCCCATTCTATTACAAACAGCAACTAAAACTTCAGTTGCAGTATTTCCAGAACCTGCACCAAAACCTGCAAGTGAGGCATCAATCCTAGTTGCTCCGGCTTCAATTGCAGCAAGTGAATTAGCAACACCCATTGACATATTATTATGACCGTGGAATCCTAACTCAATTTCATCACCAAACTCTTTTTTAAGTGCAGCTACTCTTGAAGCTACCATATCAGGTAAAAGGTAACCAGCTGAATCAGTTGCATAAATACAATTAGCACCATAAGAAACCATTTTTCTAGCTTCTTCAACTAATCTTTTTTCATCAACCATATGTGCCATCATTAAAAAACCAACCGTATCAAGTTTCATTCCAACTGCTGCTTTAATATGTTGAGCTGAACAATCAGCTTCAGTAGAGTGCGTTGCAACTCTAACAGTTGTAATTCCATGCTCAACTGCACGTTCAAGATCTTTAACAATACCAATACCCGGAAGTAAAAGTGCTGAAATTTTGGCTTGTGTCATATTAGGTACAACGGCATCTAGCCACTCTTCATCTGTATGTAATCCATAACCATAATTTAATGATGAACCACCAAGTCCATCTCCATGAGTTACTTCAATCATTGGAACACCTGCTTTATCCATTGCAGTTGACATAGCAGTCATTTGGTCAAGAGTAAACTGATGTCTAACTGAGTGCATACCATCTCTTAAAGACATGTCATGTATTGTTATTTTTTTACCTTTTAAATCCATCTTACTTCCCCTCTTTTATACTGTAAGCCATTTTTTCTGCTATATTAGTTGCTGCTGCCGTGATAATGTCAAGGTTTCCTGCGTATTTAGGTAAATAATCACCTAAACCTTCAACTTCTAACCAAATTGTAACTTTCTTTCCATCAAAAACAGGACCATTTTTAAGCGTATAACCTGGCACGAATTTTTGAACTTCTTTTACCATTGCATGGACAGAAGCTGTTATTGCCTCTTCATCTGGTTTTTCTGCTGTTTGACAATGTACTGTATCTCTCATCATTAAAGGTGGCTCTGCTGGGTTTAGAATAATAATAGCTTTACCTTTTTTAGCTCCACCAATTTGTTCAATCCCAAGTTTTGTAGTTTCTGTAAACTCGTCAATATTTGCCCTAGTTCCTGGTCCTGCTGATTTTGAAGCAGCAGTTGCTATAATTTCAGCATATTCAACTTCTTGAACAGCAGAAACTGCAGCAATCATAGGAATTGTAGCTTGTCCACCACAAGTAACCATATTTACATTCTGAACATCTGCTTTAAGTAATTCATCCATATTAACTGAAGGTACACAAAATGGTCCAATAGCAGCTGGAGTTAAGTCAATAACTTTTACACCCAGCTCTGCTAATTTTCTATTGTTTTCACCATGAACATATGCAGAAGTTGCATCAAATGCAATCTTTACACCATCTTCTTTAATAAATGGTAACAATCCGTCAACACCATCAGATGTAATTTTCATACCATCCTTTTGGGCTCTTAATAATCCATCAGATTCAGGGTCTATTCCAACCATCCATAATGGATTTAAAATCTCACTTCTTTTAAGTTTATACATTAAATCTGTTCCAATATTTCCAGATCCAATTAAAGCACAATTAATTTTCATATTTATTCCTTTACTTTTTACACAAATCTACAAGAAGCAGAACCAATTCCACCTACGTTAATTGTCATGTTATCACCTGGTTTAATAGTAACCATTGCACATAAAGCACCTGATAATATAACTTCACCCGCTTTTAAACCAACGCCAAACGAACCTAAAGTATTTGCAAGCCATGCTACAGCATTAACTGGGCTTCCAAGTGCAGCTGCACCAGCACCAGTATGAAGTAACTCACCATTAGCTTCAAGTGTCATACCACAAGTTGTTAAATCTACATCTCTTGGATCTACTCCTTTTCCACCAAATACAATATATCCACAAGATGCGTTATCAGAAACAGTATCTTGAACTTTTATTTTCCAATCTTTAATTCTTGAATCAACGATTTCAAAACAAGGCATTACAAATTTTGTTGCTCTTAGAACATCTGCTGTCGTAACCCCTGGTCCTATTAAGTCTTCTTTTAAAACAAATGCAATTTCACCTTCAGCTTTAGGTTGGATCATTCCATCAGTAACATCAATTTCATCACCATCAGAATAAATCATATCTGATAAAAGGTAACCAAAATCAGGCTGATGAACACCTAACATATCCATTACAACTTTTGATGTAACACCAATTTTTTTACCAATAATTTTTACACCATCTTCATTTATTCTTCTTTGTATAAAATGATCTTGAATTGCATATGCATCTTCAATAGTAATATCTGCTTCTCTTGAAGTAATAGGTTCTATTGTAGAATTAGACTTTAATGCTTCGTAAAGTTCATTTCCATATTTTTCTATTTTTATCTTTTCCAAATTTTAATTCCTTACATTTTTATACATATATTTTTAAGTTCAGTATAGAATTCTAAAGAATGGTGACCACCTTCTCTTCCAATACCTGAACCTTTCATTCCACCAAATGGTGTTCTTAAATCTCTTAAAAACCATGAATTAACCCATACAATTCCAGCATCAATCTTTGATGCAACTCTGTGAGCTTTATCTAAGTTTTCAGTAAATACTGTAGCAGCTAATCCATATTTTGTATCATTTGCCATTTTAATAGCTTCTTCTTCTGTATCAAAAGGTTGTACATGACAACAAGGTCCAAAAACTTCTTCTTTTACAACTGTTGCAGTTTCAGGAAGTCCTGTCCAAATAGTTGGTTCAACCCAGAAACCATCTTTTAAATTATCTTTCATTTTAGGAGCTCCACCACCTAAAATAACATTAGCACCTTCTTTTTTAGCAATATCATAAAATTCTAATACTTTATCTCTGTGAATAGCACTTACAACTGGACCCATATCTACAGATTCATCATTATAAACACCAACTTTTAGTTTTTGAGCTGATGCTTTTAATTCTTCTACAAACTTATCAAAAATAGGTCTTTGTACATATACTCTTTCAGTTCCTAAACATACTTGTCCAGAATTGGCAAAAACAGATCTAGTTGTTTCTGCAACTGCTTTTTTCATATCACAATCAGCAAAAATAATTGCAGGATTTTTTCCACCTAATTCTAATGAGATATCTCTAACACCATTAGAACAAGCTTTCATAATCATTTCACCAGTTTTTGTTTCACCTGTAAATGTAAGAGCATCAACATCTTGATGAGCTGTAATTAAATTACCAGTAATTGAACCTCTACCTTGAACAACATTATAAGCACCCTTTGGTAATCCAACTTTTGTCATAACTTCACCTAAAAGTGATGTAGTTGTTGGAGTTACTTGTGATGGTTTTACTACAACAGTATTTCCACAAGCTAGGGCAGGACCTACTTTCCAAGTCATAAGTAATAGTGGTAAATTCCAAGGAGAAATTACACCAATAACACCTTTTGGTTGTCTCATTGAATAGTTCATTGCTATTTTGCCATCTGGTGTATCCATTCTATAAGCTTCATCAGCAACTGCTTTCATAGTATCTGCGAATACTTTGAAGTTAGCGGCACCTCTAGGAATATCAATATGTCTTGCAATTGAGTATGGTTTACCAGTATCTAAACACTCAGCTTCTAAGAAATCATCAAATCTTCTATCCATCTCATTTGCTATTTCATACATTAAAGCTATTCTGTCATTTAGCTTCATTTGTCCCCACTCACCTGTAAGTGCCGAACGTGCTGCAGCAACAGCAGCATCTACTTCTTGTTCTCTTCCTTGAGCAACTTTTGAAATTAACTCTGAAGTTGCTGGGTTAAAGTTATCAAAAAACTCTCCACACTGTGAGTCCATAAATTGACCATTAATATAGTGTTGTACTTTTTTCATTATTTATCCTATATATTATTAATATCTATTTTATCTATTCCTGCTTGTGCACATATAATATCTTCTTCTTCACTTCCACCAGAAACCCCAATTGCACCAACAAGTTCTTCATTACTAAAAAGTGGCAAACCTCCACCAAAAGGAATAAGTCTATCTCTATTTGAAAAACCTTGTTCTAAATGAGTTGCTTCCTTAAAAATGTCTGTCCATGTTCCAGAAGGAAATCCAAAACTAGCACTTGTATATGCTTTGTCTTTAGCTATATTAATAGAGTGGATATAAGAACCATTCATTCTTAAAAAAGCCAGTTCTAATCCAGCACTATCACATACACTTACATTAATATTTATATTTAATTCTACCGCTTTTTGAACAGCACTATCACAAGCAGCAAATGCTGCTTGATAAGTAATGTTATTAGAGTTTACAAGAACACTCATGATTTATTTACTAGCTATTAATGTATATGCACTTGTAAATGATCCAGCTTCTTCACCTGTATGATAGAAAATTCCTCTCCATAATTCATCTTCAGTCCATGTAATAGTAGGCATATCAGGTTGTACTAAATATCCTAATCCTGC
>Ga0105357_10000830_pt1 | contig 16583 bp, 17 predicted proteins | sample GOMGulsemesocosm_4_FD_83660 | JGI IMG/M metagenome (GOLD analysis project Ga0105357, IMG submission 83660) | Methane-oxidizing microbial communities from mesocosms in the Gulf of Mexico - GOM15B Gulf of Mexico | ecosystem: Environmental > Aquatic > Marine > Cold seeps | place: USA: Gulf of...
AGAAAAGTACAAGCAACTGCTCTATCTACTCCTAAACCAATATATTCAGTTTTAAAATCTAGATATTTTGTTATATCTTTTGCATGTGGGTTTACTTTTAAAAGTTTTTTTCTAGCTTTTTCATTTACTGATACGAAACAAATATCTTTTTTAAAGAATGGTATTTCTTCATTTATTGAATATTTTTTATGTTTTCCTTTTATCAAAAAATGATAAGTGCTATTTCCTATATCACATAAAATCAACTCTTACACTCCATTTATTATCTTCTAAATAAGCTTTTGCCTTTGAACATAAAGGGGAACTTACTAGAAGCTCTTTTTTCTTAAAGTTATGGCCTACATAAGTATTTAAGTTTTCACATATAGCCATTAACTCATCAGCATTTTTTCTAAGAAATCTACTTTTTGAGTTTACAATAAATATTGCATAATATTCTGATTTAATTGACGTTGCAGTATAGATTGTAATTTTTTTTCTTGAGCCTATTACTTTAGGTTCAAGAGTATTTATTTCTTTAAAAATTATATTTTTACTTGTAAAATACTGCGTTAGTTCTTTCAAATTTTCCCTTTAATATAAATGTGATTATAGCTATAAGCAACAGTCAAATAAAATCTCTTACAACAAGAAGAGTTCATCATAAACCTATTAATATATTAATAAAAAGATTTTAAGATTTTTTCTTTATCTTTCTATAATACCAGAAGCCAATAATTGCTAAAGAAACTAAAATTACAACAATTATATATCTTAAGTACTCTTTTACTAAAGCTTCATTATCTCCAATATAGTATCCAAGAAGTGTAAGAATCACAACCCAAATTGCTGCACCTAAGCTAGTATATATTGAAAATGTTAATAAATTCATTCGTGCAAGTCCAGCTGGAAATGATATATACTGCCGAACAGCAGGAATCAATCTTCCAGAGAAAGTTGATATATGCCCATGAGATTTAAAAAATTCTTCCATTTTTGAAATTGTTTCTTCACTAATAAAGAAGTATTTTCCATATTTAACTAAGAATCTTCTTCCAAATTTAACTGCTAAGAAGTAATTAAAAAGTGCCCCTGTAAGAGAACCTGCAATTCCAGATAAGATTGCAAAATATATATTCATCTCACCTTTATAAGCTAAATAACCAGCAGGAACCATTACAACTTCAGAAGGAAAAGGGAAAAATGAACTTTCTAAGAACATCATAATAAAAATACCTATATATCCTAAACTACCTACTGTATCTACTACAAAGTTAACAATATCATGAAGCATTAAATACCTTTATTTAATTAAGTTTTTCCACTTTAATATAGAATCATTTATAAGTTGGAATATTTGTTTTTCGCTAGGAGCTGTTTCATCAAAATAATCAGAAACAATTTTTAATATATAAAAGTCTTGAATATTTTCTTTACATGTTTGTCTAAAAAATTCTGCTTGCTTATCAACAAGTAATGTATTTAAGTTTTTATCTGTTTCTAGCGGCTTTTCAACTGTAGTAACATTTGCAAAATTAAGTCCATTGATAAATCTATTCGTACAAAAAAGTGTTCCTAAAGCAATTGATCCATCACTGCATGATGCAATACTTAAATCAAAAGCTTTAGAGATTTGGAAGTTTTCAAAAATATAATTTAAAGACTCTAAGATTTTTTCTTTACTTACACCAGAAACTATAAGTATTAAATCATCATTAGAATAAATTGTATTTTCAATAGGATTAGTTAATTTCTCTAAATTAAAGAAATTAACTATAGGGTGTGCTTCTATTAAAGAAGTAGTGTGAATTAATATTTTTGACATATTAATTAACTATAGAGCCTAAACTCTAAAGTTTTACTATCTTTTAAGTTCTTTAATTCTTGCAGCTTTTCCTCTTAATCCTCTTAAGTAATGTAATTTAGCTCTTCTTACTTTTCCTCTTCTTAATACTTCAAAAGTTTTAATTGAATCAGAGAATAATGGAAAAATTCTTTCAACACCAACAGAGTTAGCACCGATTTTTCTTACATTAAAAGTTGCAGAAACACCTTCACCATGTCTTGCAATTACGATACCTTCGTAAGTTTGAACTCTCTTTTTTTCACCTTCTTTAATTTCAATACCAAGTCTAACAGTATCTCCTGCTCTAAATAAAGGGATCTCTTTTGACTCTGTTTGTGCAGTTTCGAAACTAGCAATATATCTGTTTTTCATTGTTTTTCCTTATTAGGTCTATAGTATTTTGTCTTACAAATCGACATCTGGTTTTTTAAGTCGGAAATTTTACTATGATTTCCCTTTAGAAATTCTTTAACCACACTTAATTTTTGGAAAACTTCAGGTTTAGAAAATGATGGTGCTTCTAAAAGTCCATTTTCATAGCTTTCTACATCCAAAGATTGGGCATTCCCAAGAACTCCATCCACATTTCTAGAAATTGCATCACTCATAACTAATGAAGGCAATTCACCACCTGTTAATACAAATTCTCCTATAGAAAAAACTTCATTTGCGTATTTTTCTATAACTCTTTCGTCAATTCCTTCATATCTTCCACTTACAAATACTATGTTTTTCTTCTTTGCTAATCTCTTCGCATCATTTTGTCTAAATGGTTTTGCAGCAGCTAAAGGAAAAATAATATAGGCATCATTATTTTCTTCTTTAATTTTATCCAAACAATCAAATAGAGGTTGGCAAGTCATAAGCATTCCCGCACCTCCTCCAACCATTTGTTTATCAACTTTTTGGTGTTTATTAGTAGTAAAATCTCTAGGATTATAAAACTCGTAGTTTATAAAATTAGCGTCAACAGCTCTTTTTAAAATTGAATCTTGAAAATATGGTTCAATTAAATTTGGGAATAATGTAACAAATGTATATTTCAAATTAAATCCTATACATATAAAATGTATATTTCCTTTTCTTTTTTTGCTAGTTTAGCATAATCATTTTTATTTAATATTAAGGATATATTAATTATATTCTTTTTTAATAAAGGTTTATAAATGAAATCCTTAAAAGGTTTTGCTAGGAAATACTTCTCATTAATTGCAATTACAATGCACTCAACAGCAAAAAAACTGCATGACACTGAAATATTGTCAAAAAAAATATCTTTTAATCTTTCAACAAATACAAAAAAGGAAGAAGATCCTCCAGAAGAAGAACTCCTATTATTAAATACTTTTTATACAAATAGCATTAAACCTTGTCATTGTGACTGCTTATTTAAAATAAAAACCAAACTAGCAATTATCAACTTCAAATTTATACCAAGATGTTCTTTCTACAAAGTTTGTTTCGCATTCAGACGAACAGGCGTACACCCACCATATTCACTATCTTTTCAATAAACAATATAAACATATTATGAAATTTAAGGATAGTGGTAAATAAGGTAAGAGAAGAAATAGAATAGAGCTGTTAGCTCTATTTAAAATAGTTTTGATTAAAGTAAAAACTATTTTTAGATATTATTCAAAATAATAAATATGGAAAGAAAAATATGATAACACTAAATGATATAAAAGAAGCAAGAGAAAATTTACTTAATGTAACTATAAATACTCCATTAGCACTAGCTCCTATTTTGAGTAAAAATCTTAATGCAAATATTTATCTAAAAAAAGATAATTTACAACTTACAGGAAGTTTTAAATTAAGAGGTGCATTTAATAAACTTGCTCAACTAGATCCCGAACAAAGAAATAATGGAGTAGTAGCAGCTAGTGCAGGTAATCATGCACAAGGATTAGCATTTTCAGCACAACATTTTAATTGTGAAGCAACAATTTTTATGCCAGAAGCTACCCCACTTACAAAAGTTTCTGGAGTTAAATCATATGGAGCTAATGTTATTTTAACTGGAGCTAATTTTGATGAAGCTTATGAAAAAGCTACAAAATTTGCAGAAGATAATAATAAAGAATTTATTCATCCTTTTGCAGATGATAAAGTTATTGCAGGTCAAGGAACTATTGCATTAGAAATTCTTGATGAAATTAAAGATATGGAACAAATTGTTGTTCCAATTGGTGGAGGTGGTTTAATCTCTGGAATTGCAATTGCCGCAAAAACTATAAATCCTAATATTAAAATAATTGGTGTGGTTGCAAGTGGAGCAAAAGGAATGAAAGAATCTTTTGAATCTCATATGCCAATTGACTCAATATCTGTTAGAACTATTGCAGATGGAATTGCAGTTCGAGATGTGACACCAAAATTACTTGATATTATTTTAGAATATGTAGATGAAATAGTAGAAGTAACAGATAATGAAATAGCAAATGCAATTTTGTTTTTATTAGAAAACCATAAATTAGTAGTTGAAGGGGCAGGAGCAGTTGCAACAGCAGCTATTATGCACGGAAAAATAGCTGTTGAAGATACAAATACATGTTCAATAGTAAGTGGTGGGAATATTGATGTAACTATGTTATCTTTGATTATTGAGAAAGGTTTAGTTAAGTCTTCACGAAAAATGAATCTTATCGTAACACTTATGGATAAACCAGGAGCATTAAATAACTTAACTGCTATTTTACAAAGAAGTGATGCAAATATAGTTCAAATTGACTATGATAGAAACTCTGTTAAGCTGGAGTTTGGCGAGGCTCATGTAACTATTGCTGTTGAAACAAAAGGTGATAAACATCAAAAACTTATTCGAGAAAATTTGAAACAAAGTGGATATAGATTTAAACAAATTTAAAGTTAATGTACAATCTTTATATTCTTTTTAGAAAAGAAATCTTATAATGCATAGATAATTTAGTATTGAGAAACAAAAAAAGGAAGAAAATGGAAGGAAGACTATTTACATTCTTGGGATCAATTGGTGGTCACGGCCAAGAATGGATCATCTTATCACACTTTGTCCTAGTGATAGGAATAGTATTTTTAATAGCACGATCAGCTACAAAAAGATTACAGTTAGTACCTAGTGGTTCACAAAACGTTATGGAAGCATTCATTAGTGGAGTTGTAACTATGGGTGCAGATACTATGGGTGAGGCAAATGCTAGAAGATATTTACCATTAATTGGTTCATTGGCATTCATTATATTTGTTAGTAATATGATGGGAGTTATTCCAGGATTTGAAGCACCTACAAGTAATATTAACTTTACTTTATCACTTGCGTTAATAGTATTCGTTTACTATAACTATGTTGGTATTAAAATAAATGGTTTTATTAACTATTTTAAACATTTTATGGGGCCAATGCCTGTGTTAGCACCATTAATGTTTCCTATTGAAATAATTTCTCATTTATCAAGAATTATTTCTTTATCATTCAGACTTTTTGGTTCTATTAGAGGAGATGATATGTTTCTAATGGTACTACTTATGCTAGTACCTTGGTTACTACCACTTCCAGCGTTCTTCTTATTATCTGCTTTTGGTTTTCTACAAGCATTTATTTTTGCAATCTTAACTTATGTTTATATTGCGGGATCTGTTATGATGGCAGAAGAAGAACACTAGAACTTTTAGTTTTCTTAATATCAAAAAAAGGGATGAGTTTTACTTGTCCCTTTTTTTATGCCTAAATATTATATAATTGAATAATTAAAAGGAATTATATAGATGAATAATGAGTTAAAAACTTATTTAATAACTGACCCTAAATACTACTCTAATAATATTGATTTATTTAAAAAGAATTTAATAAAAGCATTAGAAAAAAACAAAATTGATATTATATGTTTTCGAGATAAAGAATCTTCTAATTTTGAAGAGTTAGCTTCAGTGTTTGTTAAAGTTTGCAAAGAATATAAGATTGCAAAGATACTAATTAACAGTGATTTTAAATTAGCAAAAAAGTTAGCGGCAGATGGTGTTCATTTAAATTCAATGCAATTTGCAAATATTAAAGAAGCTAAACAATTGGATTTATTTATAATAATCTCTTGCCATAATTTTACAGATATTGAGAAAGCACATAAATTACATGTAAATGCCATTACTTATTCCCCTATTTTTAAAACACCTGATAAAGGTGAGCCTTTAGGAATGACTAGATTTAAACAAGCACTTGATTTATATGAGGACATTAATATTATTGCATTAGGTGGAATTATTGATGATGAGCAAATAGCTACTATTAGAAAAACAAAGGCTTATGCTTTTTCTTCAATTAGATATTTTATTTAAACCTCATCAATTAAAACTTCATTTTCTTTTAAATATACTAAGTAAGAAAAAACTTCTTCACTTTTAACTATATGTTTTATAGCTTTTTTATAATACGAAACCTGTGAGATATGTTCATCTGATTTATCTTTAGTAGTTTTATAATCAAAAATATAATACTTATCATCTTTATATAAAAGTAAATCTATAATTTTTATTTCGCCATTATAAACTAATGCTTGTTCTGTTATAAACTTTGAATCCCGAACTAAATCATTAAATAATCTATTTTCTAAAAGAATTGTAATTCTACTTTTAATATTAATAAAATCATTCTCATTTAAATAGTTTGAATATCTTGTTTTCGCTAAATTTAAGCAATAATCTAAATCACTAGAAGTAAAATTATTCATCATTTCAAGACAGAAGTGAGTAGCAATACCAAAATACTTAGAATGAAGTCTATTATCATCTAGATTTTTTTCTTTTGATATTTGTTTCTCTTGTAATCCTAAATCCATAGGAACATAAACTACTCTTTCACTCTTCTCATAATTTTTCGATACATTAGTACTTTGTATAACTTGACCCAATTTTAAAGCTTTCATACTCAAAATATCAAAAACTGAAGATTTTTCTTTCTTAAATATAATCATATTATTTTTTGCACGAGTTAGTGCCACATAAAGAATATTTATTTCATCTTCTAAACTTAAAGATTTTTCTTTTGCAATTGCATTTGAATATTGCTTATTATAATTTTCATAACCTTTTATTTTATAAAAAATATTTTTTAATTCCACACTATCGTATTCAAACAATAGTGAGCTTTTATCACTATTTTTTCTTTTTATTCTGTCAAGTAAAATCACTGTATTAAACTCTAAACCTTTTGATTTAAAGATTGTTAAGATTTGTAAACCTGAAGACTCACTGTTTTCCATTACTGCATCTAATTTATCAATTTCATAAACAAAATCAACAATATTATTATAAATAATGCTTGACTCAATAAACTTAACAACATTTTCATCAATAATTTTTAAACTTGTTGCTATTTCTTTTATAATCTCTTGAACAGATTTTTTTCCAACTTCAAAATTTATAGCAATCTCAGTCAATACTTTATTTCCTACTAATGCATTTAAATTCTCTTTATAGATATCTTCTTTAAAATAAATATATTTTATTGCATTGATAACAGCTTTTACATTTTCTTGATTAATTAACTTAGATGTCATCTCTGTGGTAATTTTTAAACTAGGGAACTTATCTTTTAAATAGTTATATATATTTAAAACATCTGAGTTTGTATATGTTAAAATTGCAATATCATTTGAATTAACACCCTCTTTTATTAAAGAGGCAATACGAGAAGCTACAGTAGCAAACTTATCTTCTTCAATTAACTCTTTATCCTCAATGACCTCTACATAACCACCTTTTCTTATTGATAACTGGTCATAGTATTCATATGAAGGTAAATTGACAAATAAAGAATTTACAAAATTTATTACATTTTCACATGATCTATAATTGGTATTTAATACTTCAACTTCTAAGGCTTCATTTGTATTTGCTACATAATCAAAAAGTTCTCTTTTCCCACCTCTAAATCTATAAATAGATTGTTTCGTATCTCCTACATAAAAAAATGTTTTAAATTTAGTTTGATCACCTGATAAAACTTCTTTTATTAATGGTTCTAGAATTCTATATTGTAAAAGAGAAGTATCTTGAAATTCATCCATTAAAATATGAGAAAATTTTGAATCTAATCTAAAGTATAAAAACTCTTTATCAATTTTTGTTGATAATAGTTCATATACTAAATTTGAGATATCATTAAACTCTAAATAGTTTTTATTTTTATTAAATGTAAGTTTAAAATTTTTAAACATTAAATATAGTTCAAAAAGCTTACTTAAACTGTAACCCGCACGAAGTTTATAATATAATGCAACTTCTTCTTTAACTTTTACAAAGTATTCTTCTAAAGTTTCATTGGCACACTTCTTAAAATATGAATATTCACTCAACATTTCTTTGGTAAGCCATGTTTTAGCAAATAACTCATCAAAGTTTTCAAAATCAACTGCCTTTTTGGCAGAGTTACTTGCAAGTTCACAGTTTAATATTGCTTCTTTGATTTTGTAAGCACTTAATAGAACTTGTTCTTTTTGTACATTTATTAATTTTGAATCAATATCAACTATCTCAATATTTTCATTTTTTTCTAATAAGTTTTTGAATAAATCAAAGATTGAATTAAATTTCTTTTTCTCATATAATGAGAAATCTATTAAAGAATCAAACTGCCTTGAATCAAGTGATTGTAAGAACTTCATAGATAAAGACTCTATATCATCTTCTTTTATTTCAAAATCATCTGATATTCCAATATAACCACAAAATTCTCTTAATATATTATTTATAAATTTATCAATTGTGTAAATTGTTAGGTTTGCATTTGTAAAAGATTTTATTAAAAAGTTTTTCTTTCCTAATATCTCTTCTTTACTAAGTAAAGATTCTTCAATAATTGCATTTAAATAAGCTTCATCATCTCCTAAAGTTAGAAGAGTTTTATATATTCTTTCACTCATTTCATTTGCAGCTTTATTTGTAAAAGTAAGAGTTAATATTTCATTTGGTTTAGCATCTAATAGTAGTAATGTTATATATCTTACTGTTAATGCAAATGTTTTTCCAGAACCTGCGCTGGCTTTAAGTGCTAAAAAATTTTTCATAAAGAATAATACAACAGTAAAAATTATAAGTTACTATATTAATCATCATATTTGGTATATCTTTTACAAAAAATAGACTAATTAGATTATTATCTCTTTTTTCTCATTAAGATAACTTTAGATATAATCACTACTTCTAAAAAACATTTATAGGAAATATTATATGCAAAAAAAACATCAAAAAGTTCAGATTCTACTTGATGCAATTCCTTATATCAAAAAATTTTATGGAAAAACAATTGTAATTAAATATGGTGGTTCAGCACAAACTAGTACTAAATTACAAGAGAAATTTGCAGAAGATATTGTTCTTCTTTCACTTGTTGGAATAAAACCTGTAATTATACATGGTGGAGGTGCACGAATTTCTGAATTATTAGAAAAATTAGAAATTAAATCAGAATTTGTTGATGGACATAGAGTTACTTCAAAAGAGACTATGAGAGTAGTTGAAATGGTTTTATCAGGTGAAATTAATAAAAACTTAACTTCCTTACTAAATCACCATGGTGCCAAAGCCATTGGTATTTCTGGAAAAGATTCTGCAATAATTAAAGCGAAGCCAAAAGATGGTGGTAAGTTTGGATATACAGGTGAAATTACTGAAGTTAATGGTGAACTTATAAATAATCTTTTAAAAGAAGGATTTATACCTGTAATTGCTCCAATTGCAGATAGTGCAGAACCTTCACATCCAGGATTTAATATAAATGCTGACTTTGCAGCTTCTAAAGTAGCAGCTGCAGTTAAGGCTCAAAAAGTTTTATTTTTAACAGATACGATTGGAGTTCTAAATAAAGAAGGAACTCTACTTACATCTTTAGATAAAGCAGATGTTGAAAAATATAAAGCTGATGGAACAATTGCAGGTGGTATGATTCCTAAAGTTGATGCATGCATTGATGCAATACATGATGGAGTTAATAAAGCTCATATTATAGATGGAAGAGTTGAACACTCCATTTTACTAGAATTGTTTACAAGCGATGGTATTGGATCACAATTTTTAAAAAGAGATAATCCAAATAACGGAATAGATCTTGATAAATTATTAAACAACTAAATTTTAAAGAGTAACTCGTTACTCTCTTTAGAGTTTGTTTCTTTAAATGGAATTTACTTCCATTGTTAAAAGAAATTAGAAAATAAAGGTCCCTTCAAATTGGGACAATTTTAAGGAATATAATTATGAATTTTATTGAAACAAGAGGAAATGATGGTATAAAAGCAAAAGAAGTAACATTTAGTGAAGCTATACTAAATCCTAGTGCTTCATTTGGTGGATTATATGTACCAAAGGAATTACCTTCTTTAGAAAAAGATTTTCTAAAAAATCATATTGACAAAACTTATAAAGAATTAGCATATGATATTTTAAAAGCTTTTAAAATTGATATTGACGAAGACGAGATAAATAAAGCTCTTAGTCTATATGATAATTTTGATGATGCTTCAAATCCTTGTCCTGTAGTAAAAGTAAAAGATGACTTATTTGTACATGAACAATATCATGGACCAACACGGGCTTTTAAAGATATGGCATTACAACCTTTTGGATCAATTCTTTCTTCAATTGCAAAAAAAAGAAATGAGAATTATCTAATTTTAGCAGCAACTTCTGGAGATACAGGACCAGCAGCTTTAAATACTTTTAGAAATAAAGAAAATATTCAAGTAGCTTGTTTGTATCCAGATGGAGGGACATCTGATGTTCAAAGATTACAAATGGTTTGTGAAGATGGAGATAATCTAAAAGTAATTGGAATCAAAGGGAACTTTGATGATGCACAATCAGCATTAAAAAAATTACTTGCATCAAAAAGTTTTAAAGAAGAACTGCAAAGAGATGGAATTAAATTATCTGCTGCAAACTCTGTAAATTTTGGAAGAATTATTTTTCAAATAATTTACCACTTTTGGTCATATATTCAATTACTTAAACAAGAAGAAATCAAAATGGATGAAAAAATCTATTTAGTAGTACCTTCAGGAAACTTTGGAAATGTACTAGGTGCATTTTATGCAAAAGCAATGGGTGTTCCAGTTGAAAAATTCTTAGTAGCTTCAAATGAAAACAATATATTAACTCAATGGATTAATACAGGTATTTACGATATTAGAGGCAAAGAATTAAAACTAACAACTTCTCCTGCTATGGATATTTTAAAATCATCTAATATTGAAAGAGTTATGTATTCACTATATGGTGAAAAAAGAACAAAAGAATTATTAGAAGATTTAAATGAAAATAATATCTTTACAATGAGTAAAAATGAAACATTAAAACTTCAAGAAGAATTTTCAGCAATTAACTCAGATGATTCTTATGCTCAAAAAGTGATTAAAGAATTTTTAGATGATGGATATTTAATGGATCCACATACTGCTACATGCATAAAAGCATATGAAAATTTAAAAGAAAAAGATTTAAAAACGGTAATTTATTCAACTGCTGAGTGGACAAAATTCTCTCCTACTGTGTTGAATTCACTAAATCAAAATGACATAAAATACATTGATAAAGACGCACTTGATGAAATTTCATCAAAATACAATGCACATTTACCTCAAAGTATTAAAGACTTATTTAACTCAAAAATAAATCATGATTCAATTATTGATAAAGAAGATATTGAATCTGAAATTGTTAAATTTATTAGAGAATCATAAGAGACTCTAATAATTGACAAAAATACGCATTATCTTCATTTTGTGTATATATTTCTCAATTATTAGCATCAACATAACAATTAGTGACACAAGTCAATTTATTTTAAGAGAAAACACAATATAATCAATGGATTTTAATTTAAAAAAAAGGAAGCCAAATATGTCTAATGAAACTAATAGACGAGATTTTCTTGGTTATTCATTTGCTGCAGTTGCTGCAGTAGGTGGTGCTGCGTCACTTGTTGGTATGAAACAAGCATGGGATCCACTTCCAAGCGTTTTAGCTGGGGGGTTTACTGATGTTGAACTTTCTGGTTTAAAAGCTGGAAATCCTGTTACTGTTGAATGGAGAGGAAAGCCAATTTTCTTACTTAAGAAAACTGCTGCTATGGGAGAAGCTCCTAGAGATTTAATTATCGGTTCTGACAGATTTACTGTTGCAATTGGATTATGTACTCACTTAGGATGTATTCCTGCATGGAAGAAAGATAAATGGAAATGTGCATGTCATGGGGGAGAGTTTGATGCAAATGCAACTCAAACTTTTGGACCACCTCCAAGACCTCTTGATTTACCTCCGTTTAGTGTAAAAGGAACATCTATCACTTTAGGTGAAGAAGGTCCTGAATTCAAAAAAATCGCTGCTGCGATGATGGCATAAGGAGTAATCAATGGCAAAATTCGAAAAAGCTAATTCTGTTGGCGAATGGTTAGACCAAAGATTAAATACAACAACATTCAATAAAGTTATGATGACTGAATATTGGATTCCAAAAGATATTAACTTCTTATGGGCAATGGGTGTTTTATTAGCTACTACTTTTGGTATCTTAATCATCTCTGGTATTTTCTTAATGATGTACTACAAGCCAGATATTGGTTTAGCATTTGATTCTGTTAACTACACAATTATGCAAGAAGTTGCATTTGGTTGGTTATTTAGACATATGCATGGTGTTGCAGCTTCTGTAATTTTCTTAATTATTTATATTCACATGTTTACAGGAATCTACTATGGTTCTTATAAACAAGGTAGAGAAATGATTTGGATTTCAGGTATGTTATTATTCATGACATTCTCTGCTGCTGGATTCTCTGGATATATGTTACCATGGGGACAAATGTCTTACTGGGCTGCTATGGTTATTACAAACCTTTTTGGTGGAGTTCCTGTAATTGGTGATGCTTTAGTTGTATGGATTAGAGGTGACTTTAATGTGGCCGATGCTACATTAACTAGATTCTTCATGTTACACGTATTCTTATTACCTGTTACTATTATGGGTATTATTGGATTGCACTTCTATACATTAAGAATTCCTCATGTTAATAATCAATCTTCTGAAGAATTTGATTTTGATGAAGAAGCTGAAAAATATTTAGCAGGAAATAAAAAAGAGTCAAAAGTTATTCCTTTCTGGCCTGTATTTATTTCTAAAGATTTAGCCGTATTAGGTATTTTCTTAATATTCTATTTCTATCTTGTATTCTTCCATTATAATTTTGCAATGGATCCAGTTAACTTTGATCCTGCTGATAATATGGTTACACCTGCACATATTTATCCTGAGTGGTATTTCTTATGGTCTTATGAAGTATTAAGAGGTTTCTTCTTTGATATTGCTGGATTTAAAGCATTTGATATTGGATTAATTGCATTTGCATTTGCAAATGGTATTTTCCTTGTATTACCATGGCTAGATAGAGATCCTGCTATTTTACCTGCTCATCAAAGACCATTATTCTTTATCTGGTTCTGGGTTTTATTAGCAGATTTAATTGTATTAACTGTGTATGGAAAATTACCTCCTACAGGTACAAATGCATGGGTTGGATTCTTTGCCGCCGTAGCATTTATTGTAATATTCTTGGTTTTACCAATTGTTACAAAAATTGACGCAAAAAGAAGAGGGTCATTATAATGAGAGAATTAAAAGTACTAGCAGTAGTAGTAGCTTTAACACTTATTACTTACTGGGGAGTTGAGCCATTCGCTCACTCTCAAATGCACCCACACGTTGCTGAAGCAGATTTTAAATTTACTGATGTTGATGGATTAAAAGGTACAAAAGGAGATGCAACAGCTGGTGAAGCTCTTGTAACTGCTAACTGTACTGCTTGTCACTCAATAAAAACTAAGGGATTCCCTGAAGTTATGGATAATGCAAGTTCTGCAGGAGCTTATGGTGTTACACCACCTGATTTAGGATCTGCTGGGAAATTATATAATGCTGACTATTTAGCTGCATTTATTAAAGATCCTGCAAAAGCGTCTGATGTTTCACATAAGTTTACAGATGGACGTGCTCATCCAATGCCAGGTTATTCTTGGATGCAAGCTCAAGAAATTGCAGATATGGTAGCATATTTACAATCTATTGCTCCAAAAGAAATGACAAATAAAGAAGTATTTGTTGATGCTTGTCAAAGATGTCATGCTATTAAATATGCTGATATGCAAAAAGGCACAATGGCAGCATTTACTCCTGATGAAAATATTAAAGATTACATGGGTAAAATCCCACCAGATTTATCTCAATATATTAAATCTAGAGGTCATGGATACTTAGAAACATTTATTAATAATCCTCAAAAACACCTTGAAGGTACAGCAATGCCTAGAGTTGGATTAACTGAAGATTCACAAAAACAAGTTATTACTTATCTTGAAGAAGTTGGTGATAGCAGTAAAGAACAAAGAGAAGAATTAGGACCTAAATTCTTAATTTATATGGTAATTTTTGCTATATTTGCCTTCCTTTGGAAAAACTCTAAATGGAGAGAAGTTCACTAGAACTTCTTTTTATAAGATATAAAAAAAGCTTAGAAATTAATTTCTAAGCTTTTTTTTAAGTAAAAAATATTATTCTAAATCAGTATTTTTGAACTAGCACTTATAATTGCAGTTTCACTTCTTAATATTAAAGAAGAATTAAATCCTACAATATTATCTTTATTAAAAGTAAACCTTTCAACTTTTGAAAAACCACCCTCACATCCAATAACTAAAGTTTTAATATCATCTTTTTTCTCATCAATAAAAGTTGTTGAGAAATCTAAGAAATATGTATCATCATTTTCTTTTAAAAATTCTTCTAAACTTGTACTAGTTTCAATTTTTATAATACTTGATCTTCCACATTGAGAAGAAGAATTAATAAGTATTTTTTCTAGCTTTTCAATATTTAGTTTAAAATTCTTTTGAGAATATTCACAAAAGATAAATGTAATTTTACTAACACCTAATTCATTTAATGAAGCTAAATATTTTTCAACAGTTTTTGGATCAACTAAACACCAACCCAAATGTAAATTATTTTTATTCTCAACTACTTTTTCTTCACTACTTACTAATGTAAAAATTGCAGATCTTCTTGAAATAGATATAAGTTTATATAAATATATTAAATTGTCATTTAAATTTCTAAAATAAATTTCATCATCTATTTTATGTCTTCTTGCTTTTATTAAATATTTATATGTATCTTCACTTATTTCTAAGATTTTAGCTCCACAATTAATATCATAAGTAAATTGCATTAAAATACTTTACTTATAATATAAATAGAAACGATAACAGAAATCTCAATTATATAAATTTTTCTTGCATACGCATAAAATTCATCTTGAGCTTTAATATCAGCAAATTTAATTACTCTCATTTTCTTATATCTTTTAATTTCAATTACTAATAAAAAGATAGCAGCTGGTATCATTAAAAATATTGTAATACTCATCACTTGGGCATAAAATGCAACTATTGTTCCTGTATAAATCACCACGGCATTTGTTAAATGGTATAAAGGAGTCATTGTTTTTAGCCTTTTAGCTAATTTAATAAACTCTTTTTGTGTAATTACTGAATATAGATTAAATAACATTATTGCTAGAAAAAAATATATTACATAGACGTGTGTATCAATTGCGCTTTGCATTAATTCCATTATTGTTTATCTCACTTTTAAAAATTTTCGCTATTATATCTAACTTGTCATAAGTTTTTATCTTAAATAAATCAAAGGAATAAAATGGCTATTAGTGTAGATGCTGCTATAGATATTATTTCAAATATCAAGCTCAAGTTAAAATTCGAAATTATCGCTATTGAAGACGCTCAAAATAGAATTTGTGCTCAAGAAGTTATTGCAACAAGTTCACTACCAAAATTTAATAATTCTGCAATGGATGGCTATGCAATTAACTATAATGATAGAAATAATGAATTAAAAATTATAGATACAATTTTTGCAGGTGATAACAATCATACAATGTTAATAGAAAATACTTGTATTACAATAATGACAGGGGCAAGAGTACCTAAAAATACTACAGCAATTATTCCAAAAGAAGATACACAAACTACAAATGATGAAAAAATAAAAATAATAGAAAATGTAAAAGAATTTCAACATATACGATTTATTGGTGAAGATATAAAAATAGATGAAAAACTAATTGATATTGGAGATGAGTTAAATTTTGCAAAGATTACTCTTCTAGCTAGTCAAGGAATTTCCCATGTTAAAGTTTATAAGAAACCTAAAGTAGTTATATTTTCAAGTGGAGAAGAATTAAAACTTCATTATGAAAAAATAGAAGATCACCAAATATATAATTCAAATACACCCAGTTTAATAGCACGAGCTAAAGAACTAGGATGTCAAGTAACATTTATAGGACAAGCTAAGGATACTATTGAAGATATAAAAAGATTGGTATTAAATTCACTTGATGCTGATTTAATTATTACATCAGGAGGAGTATCAGTTGGAGATGCAGATTTTACAAAAGATGCTTTCAATGAATTAAACTTTGACACATTAATTGATGGAATAAAAATAAAACCTGGTAAACCTACTATATTTGGAAAAATTGATAATACACTTGTTTTAAACCTTCCTGGAAATCCACTTGCATCTGCCTTAATCTTTGAACTATTTGGAAAAATAATAATTCAAAAATTATTAGGTTCAAAGGAAATTAATCCATCTTTTATAGAGACAAAAATTAATGAAGAGTTTAGAATAAGAAAAGGAAGAATA
>Ga0105357_10000831_pt1 | contig 16580 bp, 14 predicted proteins | sample GOMGulsemesocosm_4_FD_83660 | JGI IMG/M metagenome (GOLD analysis project Ga0105357, IMG submission 83660) | Methane-oxidizing microbial communities from mesocosms in the Gulf of Mexico - GOM15B Gulf of Mexico | ecosystem: Environmental > Aquatic > Marine > Cold seeps | place: USA: Gulf of...
ATGAATTTGTGGCAGTATTAGCCAATTTAGTTAACACTGAAGATTGTAAGCCGGTATTAGAGCGGTTATTACTCGCTGCATCAGCGCCTATCACTATCGGTGATGTAGTATTAAATATATCAGCCAGTATTGGTGTCACCTTTTATCCACAAGATAATGTTGATGGGGATCTATTGATGCGCCATGCCGACCAAGCGATGTATATGGCTAAAGCATCAGGAAAAAATCGTTACCATTTATTTGATACCATGCAAGATGACGCAATAAAAACACAACAGGAAAGCCTAGCAGCTATTCGCAGTGCCTTAGATAATCATCAGTTCGTGCTCTATTATCAGCCTAAAGTGAATATGAAAACGGGTACCGTGATAGGTGTTGAAGCACTCATTCGCTGGCAACACCCAGAACGAGGCTTATTAAACCCAACAGAATTTTTATCTATTATTGAAAATAACCCCATGAGTATAGAAATGGGTGAATGGGTTATTGATACTGCACTAACCCAAATCAGCCAATGGCAAGCAATGGGGCTTAATTCCCATTTAAAAACGAGTGTAAACATTGCCGCAGTACAATTACAGCAACCTGATTTCACCCAAAAACTAACAACACTGCTAGCAGCACATCCGGATGTTGCGCCATGCCACTTAGAATTAGAAGTATTGGAAACAAGTGCCTTGGATGATGTAAACCATGTATCAACCATCATGAATGAATGTATGGCACTAGGGGTTAACTTTGCTTTAGATGACTTTGGTACCGGTTACTCGTCTCTAACTTACCTTAGACGATTACCCGCCAACTTGATTAAAATAGATCAAACGTTTGTTCGAGACATGCTGAACGATGAAGAGGATTTGGCCATTGTTGAAGGCGTAATAGCTTTAGCTAAATCCTTTAAACGAGAGGTTATTGCTGAAGGCGTAGAAACAATTGAACATGGCACAGCACTATTACAATTAGGTTGCGAACTAGCACAAGGTTACGGTATAGCTAGGCCAATGCCTGCGAGTGATATTCCAATATGGATTAGAGACTGGAAGCCAGATGCTAGTTGGTAGCTCTGAATAATAAAACAGCAAAGTTCAGCTTTTAATAGACATATATTGAAGTCATTTAGATAAATACTACTTCAAGTTAAGGAATATAAATGAAATTTTTACATACTATGGTGCGTGTTAATAATCTTGAGCTGTCGCTCAATTTTTACATCAATCAACTCGGGTTAGTTGAAATAAGACGCCATGATGTACCAGAGGGTAAATTTACCTTGATCTTTTTAGCGACGGCTAAAGGAGAAGCTGAAATTGAGTTAACCCACAACTGGGGCTCCAAAGAAGAATACAGCGTTGGACGTAATTTTGGTCATCTAGCCTTTAAAGTAGAAGACATTTATCAAACTTGCCAGCAACTGCAAGCAAAGGGTGTGATCATTAACCGACCGCCACGTTGTGGAAAAATGGCTTTTGTTAAATCACCCGACAATGTCTCTATTGAATTATTACAAAAAGGGGCTGCTTTAGCACCTCAAGAGCCATGGTTAAGCATGAAAAACATAGGCTCTTGGTAGTGCTACTTTAAAAAATCAATATAATAACAATGAAGCGCTTATTGATCTAATGCCTCTTTAAGCGCAGCCAAACATAAAAGAACATTTTCATTACGGGCGGCATAACCCATTAAGCCAATGCGCCAAGCATTACCAGCAAATTGCCCTAGGCCTGCACCTATCTCTAAATTATATTCATTTAATAAGAATTGACGTACCTTTGCATCGTCAACACCTTCAGGAATATGAACCGTATTTAGCTGTGGTAACCTTTCGCCTTTAGGTACAACAAAACTGATGCCTAGCGCTTCTAAACCAGAAGCTAACTTTTCATGTTGTGCTTTATGGCGTGCCCAACTATTTTCTAAGCCTTCGTTTTGAAGCATGACTAACGATTCATGTAATGCATATAAAGAATTCACTGGTGCGGTATGATGATAGCTACGCTTGCCTTCACCTGACCAATATCCCATGACTAGTGATTGATCTAAAAACCAGCTTTGTACTGGGTTTTCTCTACTTTTAATGATGTCAGCAGCGCGATCACTAAAACTTACGGGTGACAAACCTGGCACACAAGATAAACATTTTTGGCTACCAGAATACACCGCATCAATGCCCCACTCATCAACTCTTAATTCAACACCACCCAGTGATGTTACCGCGTCAACAATCGTTAAACAGTTATATTTACGCGCTATTTCACATAATGTTTTTGCATCAGACAACGCTCCTGTAGAGGTTTCAGCATGAACAAAAGCGACAAAGCTCGCTTGCGGCGTCTGCTTCAAAGTATCTTCTAACGCTTGTGGATCAACTGCCCTGCCCCAAGTACCTTCAACAACCACGGCTTTTGCACCAATACGTTCTACGTTTTCAATCATACGTGCGCCAAACACACCATTACGACAAACAACTACGGTGTCATTTGGCGTAATTAAATTCACAAAACAGGCTTCCATACCTGCAGATCCAGGAGCTGAAATAGCCATGGTATAGGTATTTTTAGTTTGAAAGGCATATTGCAATAATGACTTAACTTCATCCATCATACCAATAAAGGTAGGATCTAAATGACCTATGGTAGGTCTTGCTAAAGCGGACAATACACGAGGGCTAACATCAGAAGGACCTGGACCCATTAACGTACGTTGCGGTGGCATAAAAGATTGAATTGACATAATAAACTCACATATTGAGATGGTTTGACTATAAATAAATGCTACACCATAACATTAATAAAACTATTTACTTAATTAATAATTGTTATCCTAATTATTCATTTCATAAATGTAGTGGCAAGCACGCTACTTATTGTTATCATTCTTTTTATTGAATTTACTGATGGCGAATAGCTAATTATGGCATTAAAGGCAACAATTTATAAAGTAAACATTGAGCTAGCAAATATGGATCGTAATTATTATGATTCATTACAACTTACGCTAGCACAACACCCGTCAGAAACAGAGCAACGGCTTATGGTACGTTTGATCTGTTATATATTAAATGCGCATCCAGACTTACAATTTGGTAAAGGTGTTAGCGACGAAGATGAAGCGGCTATTTGGCAAATAAATTACAGTGATGAAATTGCCCTCTGGATTGAGTTAGGCCAATTAGACGAAAAACGCATTAAAAAAGCGTGTAATAAAGCAGCGAAAGTAAAACTGTATTGTTATGGCTCAAGTGCAAATACTTGGTGGTCGCAATCACAAACTGCTTTACAGAAGTTCCCTAAACTGAGCATTGAGCAATTTGATACCAGTACCACCAATGGGTTAGTAAAATTGCTAAGTAGAAATATGGAATTTCAATGTAGCATACAAGATGGTCAACTTTGGCTTAGTTGTGACAACGAAACATTGTTAATAGAAACAACGACTTTAAAGCCTTAAAAACTAACTCCTTCATAAATAAACTAATAATATGACTAAGAGCTTTGCTACTTTTTTAATAAAAGTAAGTATATTACTAACAAGCCTAGCCGCAGTTAGTTTCATTTCTTCGGCAACAAACAATATATCTTTAGCACAAGTCACTAAAGACATTACCTATTTATCAAGTGACGAATTAAAAGGTCGAGGTAATTATTCAGCAGAAATTCGTATAGCGGCTGATTATATTGCTCAACGCTTTCAAGAAAGTGGCTTAGTGGTTGCGGACGGTATATCAGGGGCTGATTTTTTACAAACATATCAAATAACTAAAACCACACCCAAAACACTTAACGTAACAATAAACGGACAAAGTATTGCTTCTGAAAGTATAGCGATGGTCAGCACGATAACGCATTTTTCATGGACAATGAACAATCAAGCTAAAAATACAGAATTTCAGATACATAACATAGGTAAAGACGATGATATGCGAGCCATCATTGGTACACTAAATAAACAAGGAGGAAAGCATATAGTTTTGTTAAACCCTAAACACAAAGCACTCTTTAAACGCTACCAAGGCTATTTTCAACACGGAACAACAAAACTAACGCAAGAAAATACTAATCAGTTTTCAGGTGGCATTATCGTGATAGTATTATCTGCCATAACAGCTGAAAAAATTATCACCTTGAATATTTCAGGTATTAGTACGATGAGTAAAAACGAGCTAGTTAATGTCGTTGCTATAATACCAGGAAAAACCAAACCAGAGGAGGTAGTCCTGTATTCTGCTCATTATGATCACTTAGGGATAAAAGCTGGCGAAGAAGGTGTTATTTATAATGGTGCTGATGATGATGCTTCAGGTACAACCGCCATTCTCAACATAGCACAGCACTTTGCCCAACAAGGAGATAATGCTCGAACGTTAATGTTCGCCGCTTTTAGTGCTGAAGAAATCGGCGGTTTTGGCTCTCGTTATTTTTCACAGCAACTTCAACCACAAACAATTACCGCAATGATCAATATTGAAATGATTGGCAAACCGTCAAAATTTGGTGCTGGCACATTGTGGATGACAGGTATGGATCGATCCAACCTAGGCGAACAATTAAATATAGAGCTAGCTAAATTTGGCAAAAAAATACATCAAGACCCATACCCTAAACAAGGTTTGTTCTATCGCTCCGACAATGCAACCTTAGCAAGATTAGGTGTTCCTGCTCATAGCTTTAGTAGCGCTCAACTTGATGAAGATCCGCACTATCATCAAACTAGCGATAATCTAGCCTCATTAAATTTAACGTCTCTCCAGCAGAGTATAAAAATACTTGCCGCGGCAACTCAACCTTTAGTTAACGGCAGTATTACCCCATCACGTATTGATAAAAATTTAGTTAATGGAAAAGGGCTTATATTTTAATTGAATGGGTATATTAGAAAGAAATCAGGCCGCAATCACGGTAAGTGGGCAACGCATTTGGAACTCTATCTTGTTTTTTCCTTCAATCTGAAAACCATGGCGTAAATAAAGCCCTCTCGCGGGGTTTTCCAATAAAACATTAAGGGTTATTGGTAATTGAAGTTGTAATGCTCTTTTTTTTACAACGGTTAGTATCTTACTACCAATGCCCTCGCCTTGAAATTCTGGCAATATTTGTAATTGTCGAATATGAAGGCTTTTTGTAGGGCCATTTACCGTAATCACCCCCATTTTTAACACGCCAATAGGTTTACGATCGCGTAGGATAATATGTGAATTATAGTAATGTTCTTTGATCCGCTCAAGGTGCTGTTCATTAGTTAACTTTATTTTTGCTTTAGTTAAATGTACAGACATTGACTTTTTTCGCAGACTTAATAAAAAGTCGATATCTTCATGTTTTACTTTTCTAAAGCCAATTGTAAATTTCATTAGAAGTTAACTAGTAAGAGGAAGAACAAATAAAAAGAGTATAGCAGAATTACGGCTAAGTGGATTTTCTTGATTAGTGTTTTAGTATTTAAAATCAGTTAAATAGCTAACTAACTTATCACTAGGCAATGGCTTAGAAAAATAATAACCTTGAATAAAGTCACAACCTAATTCAGTAAGTTGTTGTAATTGTTCTTTCGTTTCAACCCCTTCAGCAACAACTTTTTTCCCTAACGATTTAGACATAGCGATAATAGTAGAAACTAAAATGTTATCATCTTTATTGGTACTCATGTCTCTAATGAATGATTGATCAATTTTTATATAATCAACAGGAATACGGCGCAAATAACTTAACGATGAATAACCCGTACCAAAATCATCAAGTGCAATGGTACAACCAGCATCTCTTAGCTGATTAAAAAGTAGTTCGTTATTACGCTTATCAGGCGCTAACGCACTTTCTGTTAATTCAAAACAAATATCACTGGGGTTAAGTCCATGCTGCTTAATAACCGTCAGCCATTGATCATTTTCATTTTTATTTAACGGGATTTCATACACAGAACGATTTACATTAAAAACAACATTATTAAAACCTTGAGACTTTAATATTTTTAATTGGCGACAGGCTTCGTCTAAAACAAATTCTCCTAATGGTTTAATCAATGAGCATTCTTCTGCAATTGGAATGAACTCTTCAGGCGAAATCCATTGGTCTTTATTCTTCCAACGCACTAATGCTTCAAATTTATTAACTTTTTGATCTATAATTGATACAACCGGCTGAAACACAACACTAAGTGAATGATGGGTTAATGCTAAAGATAATTCTTTTTTCAAAAATAATTGTCGCTGTACATTTTTTTGCATATCTTCGGTAAAATAATTAAATGAATTTCTCCCATTATTTTTTGCATGCAACATCGCATATTCAGCTTTTTTAATTAATGTACTAACATCATCACTATCGTCCTTAAAGAGTACTGCTCCCATACTAAGCGTACACCGAATAGAAATATCATTTATGACAAAAGGTTCACTAAAACCTGAAAACACCCTAAGAATTATATTATTGATTACTTCATCATTAACAACATTGCCTAATAAGATAGCAAAGCCATCACCACTGATCCTCGCAACAATGTCTGTGTTCTTAATTAATGACAGTAAGCGATTAGAGGCTTTTATTAACAACTCATCACCAAAAGAATGTCCATGAACATCATTAATTTCTTTAAACAAATCAAGGTCCATAAATAATAACCCTGTAGATTCATTTTTATTAACTGAATTAACGGCTAGTGATAGTTTTTCCATAAAAAAAGAGCGATTCGCAATACCCGTTAGTAAGTCAAAATGCGCTTGTCTATATATTTCTTTTTCCGCTTGCTTTTGCTTTGATATATCAAAGAAAAAAGCGACATAATGATCAACATTATTGTCTTCATCAAAAATAGCATTTATAGACAAGTATTCAGGAAAAATCTTGCCATTTTTCTTTTTATTCCATACTTCACCCGACCAATTACCATTCTCAATGATCTCTTGCCACATGTGCTTAAAAAAGTTTTTATCATTTAACCCTGATCCTAAAATATTTGGATTTCTCCCTTCAACCTCTTTAAAACTATAACCAGTTATCCGAGTAAAAGCCTTATTGACACTTGTTATATTATGGAACTTATCACAAACAAGAATGGCTTCATTACTTTCTTCTATAATTTTATTTCTAGTACATAACTCATCTATCAGTGCCTGTTTTTCCATTTCTTTTATTATCATGCCACTGAAAAGCAAAAACAAGGACGTTACTTCAGTTTCATTTTTAAAAGCATTACGATACAACGCAACTAAAATGGCATTAGTTTCGTCCTGGCTGTTTTTTAAAGGAATGCCGACATAACCGACTATATTCATATCAATTAATAGTTGATCGTCAGGGTATGCTTCTTGTATGTGAGAAGTATGACAGCACACATCGCCTTCGCTAACATCTTGACATGGCGTAGCTTTTAAATCATAAGAAAAATTGTCATTGACAACACCGTCACTAGCTAATGAAATCGTAGTTGCAACCGTGTGTTCAGCGTTTATTTTTGCAATAAAAACGAAATCAGCCTTTATTGCTTTGGCTAAAGATAAGCAAATAACATCAGTAAAGTTATCCGATGCTGAATTAGATAAACTATCAATTATTGATTTTACTTTCTCTTCAACCACTGTTTTAATTTCCTTAAAAAAAGGTAAATAGCTAGTATTAGCTACATATTTAGCATTAATAATGCTACAACTTCACACATAGTGAAATTATATAAGTTTACTATTCTATCTTATTTACACCTATCTAGTTATTATAGTATGTATACCCACGCCACTTCAAGATGCAGGGTTCAGCGAGAATTTTAGAGTGTTGAACCTTTATTAATGTAGGACAACGATGACAGTATCTAAAAAACACGATATATCAACTAAGCTTACCCAGCGCCACCCTAAGTTGACCCATACAGAAAATATTAAAGTTATTTCTCATGTACAACGTGAATCTGATGATTGGCAACTTAATATATTAATGCTTGATGGTGTTGATGTTCCCTTTAAATATAAACGAAAAAAGCAATATAAAAACCTTAAAGGTAATAGGGTTAACGTAACTTATTACCCCGATAGCGAAAAAGTTGCTGGTTTTGATATTGAGATAATGAAAATAGTACGAATAAAGGTGACTTAACACTTGTGGTAAAACACCAAGACGTAAATACTAACCACCACCCTTATGTTATACCCTTGTTCTTCAAACAAGTCTTGACGAATACTCAGCTATCTCTCATAAATAAGGTATCGGTATAAAATAATTATCACTACTGAACATTTATTTAGCGAACAAAACTAAATAATTTATTAGGGGCTATAAGAGGAAGTAATTATGATATTAAATCACATTTGGGGATTATACGCTCACCCGAAAGATGAATGGCAAACAATTGAAAAACGTCATGAAAGTTTACTGTACAGTCTTATGCATATTCTAGTGGTGGCATTGATTCCCGCAATATGTAGTTATTACGCGGCAGCACATATAGGTTGGACTATTGGCGTTGGTGATCCCATTAAAATAAGCGTATCAAGTGCTAAAATGATGGCTTTCTCTATGTATATAGCTTTAGTTTTTGGCGTTTTTGCACTGGCTTATTTAATTCAATGGATGGCAAAAACGTTTGATTCTAAACCTAGCTTTATTCAATCGCTGGAGTTAGCTGCTTATACCGCAACACCTATGTTAATGGTAGGTATAACGACTCTGTTTCCTGTGCTTTGGTTTGTTGCTGTAGCAGGACTAGCCGCTGTGAGTTACTCAGTCTATCTATTATATTCTGGTGTACCTATTATGATGAATATTCCAGAAGAGAAAGGTTTTATTTATTCAAGCTCAGTGGTAACTTGTGGTTTAGTGCTACTGGTAGCTATCATAGCGTTGAGTGCAATATTCTGGACAATGGGCTTTGGTCTAGAATATGTAAGTTAGCTTCAAGTTGACTAGTAGCGAGTGACTAAATAACTCGCTACTTTTTCTAACGTTGTTTTTGTTCTTCGAAACTCGTAACCTTTCTTACTCTTCCCTATGGGTTTTAGCTATTCCGCCCCTTCGTTATACATATCGATAACCGAATCGGCGTTTTTATCTGACTCTTCTTTAGTACTATTATTTCTCTTCGCATCAAGTCTTTCTAGATAGGCATTATCAATATCATTGGTGATATAGTGCCCATTAAAAACAGAAGTATCAAAACGCTTTATATCAGGATTACCCAAACCAACAGCAAGAACTAAATCTTCAATCGATTGAAAAATAAGTTTATCTGCACCAATTAAACTACAAATATCATCAACATCACGCCCGTGTGCAATTAATTCATTAGCACTTGGCATGTCGATACCATAAACATTAGGAAAGCGCACTTCAGGAGATGCAGAAGCAAAATAAACTTTTTTAGCTCCAGCAGCGCGTGCCATTTCAATGATCTGCTCTGACGTTGTTCCGCGCACTACAGAATCATCAACAAGTAGTACATTTTTACCTTTAAATTCTGTTCCAATAGCATTAAGTTTTTGGCGTACAGACTTTTTACGTTGTTCTTGGCCCGGCATAATAAAAGTTCGACCAATATAACGGTTTTTCACAAAGCCTTGTCTATAAGGTACTTTTAATTGATGTGCAATTTGTAAAGCAATATCACAAGATGTTTCAGGGATAGGAATAACAACATCAATATCCACATCACCCCATTCTTTAGCAACTTTTTCACCCAGTTTAGTGCCCATTTCAACACGAGATGCATAAACAGACATTTTATCAATCGTTGAGTCTGGACGAGCAAAATAAACAAATTCAAAAATGCAGGGGCTATAGACAGGATTTTCTGAACACTGTCGGCTATGGATCTGACCATCTTCAGTGAAGAATATCGCTTCACCTGGGGCTACATCACGCACAAACTCAAATGAACAAGCATCAAGAGCTACTGACTCAGAGGCAATCATGTATTCTGTACCACTTTCAGTTTCACGCTTACCAAAAACTAACGGACGAATACCATTTGGGTCGCGAAAGGCGACCATGCCATAGCCAATAATTAGCGCTACTGTTGCGTATGCACCTCGCACTCGTTTATGCACATTAGCAACGGCAGTAAAAACATCATCAGGTGTTAATACAACTTGCGTACTTTGTTGTAACTCGTGACCAAAAATATTTAATAAGATCTCAGAATCTGACGTTGTATTTACATGACGTCGAGCCTCTTTATTCAACCATACTTTTAACTCGTCAGCATTAGTTAAGTTACCATTATGCGCTAAAGATATTCCGTAAGGTGAATTAGCATAAAAAGGCTGAGCTTCAGATGAGCTTGACGTACCCGCGGTTGGGTAGCGTACATGGCCAATACCAATATTACCTTGCATACGCAACATATGGCGCGTATGAAAGACATCTTTGACTAAACCATTGCCTTTTCTAAGACGAAATGTATTGTTATGAATAGTTACAATACCGGCAGCATCTTGTCCACGATGCTGTAACACTGTTAATCCGTCATACAAATACTGATTAACCGGGGTTTTACCGACAATACCAACAATACCACACATGAATTTTTCTCCGCTAGAAACTGAGTTAATTTAAATCAAACATATACCCGTGATACCTCAACATACATCCCCGTAGGGCTGGTTTAGAAACGTTTTATGCAGCGTTATTGAGTTCGACAATAGAACAACTATTATCTTCAATCAATGCCTTGCCTAAAGACGTTTCTAATTCCAACTGAATCCTGCATTTTGAAGTAACACGGGTATATAGACTACGTTAGAAAACTTGATGATTGCTTGAGGTACTCAAAAAACCACTCTACAACTAACCTAAATTCAGGTATTAATTGTGAACTTTTCCACCAATCACTTGTTGCTGCCCCCGTAAAAGCATCCATAAAAAATAGCACAGCGCTGATAATTAACACGCCACGTAAAGCGCCAAAGACCAGCCCTAACACACGATCTGTACCTGACAAACCAGTTTTACTGACTAATTGACCTATAAGGTAATTAACAAGTGCACCCAGTATTAAGGTAGTAATAAATAAGATCGCGATTGCAGCAGAATTTCGCAAGAATTGATCAGAAAAAGTAGTAAGAAGATTCGCTAGGTTGGCATAAAATGTACTAGCAATAAAAAAGGCGCTGATCCAAATAACTAGCGAAACAGCTTCTTTAACAAAGCCGCGTACCAAACTAATTAACGTTGATAACCCTACAACTGCCAAAATGGCGTAATCTATCCAAACCATGTTTTGATTTTCTCATTGATTAGAGGCGCGCATTCTATCAGAATAAAAGTAAAAATACTTACCTTTTTTAACAAAAAACAACTATTTTGTCGGATAAAAACGCGCTATTTTCCCTTGCACATTGGTCAATTTTTTCAACGCAGGTATTTTTTTTATCAATGTTGCTTTTATTAATTCAGGCCCAACAATGACCTTAGTCAAAGTACCTTTTTTTGTTTTAATTGGCTTGGTAAAAACGGTATAACCATTACGTTTCAATTTAGTCACTAATTCAGCGACGTTACTTTTGTACTTAAAGCTACCTAGTTGAATTACCCATGCTTCTTTATTCACTGATTTCGTTGGTTGTTGGCCTAATACTGGTTTAGTGATTACTGATTTAATCTTCACTTTTGAAGGTATATTAGTAATAATTTTTTTTATCTTGGTAGCGGGAGTGATTTTTGTTTTTTTACTACTTTGTTTACTCATTTGCTCGATATTATCTTTCTTCAACCGATAATCTTGCGCCTGCTCATTAACCATTATTACTTTGTCTTTTATTACCAGTTTTTGTTCTGGAAAAGGTTTTTTAATCATTTCCCCTGTAAAAGTAGGAGCGGGGGGCATCTTCTCAAAATCAGTTTGATTCGATTTTTTTTTACCATCAAGTAAATTAGGTAGAAAGATGATAACAGCAGCAGCAACGATAACAGTCCCAACAAGGCGATTTTGAAACGGTGTAGACATGTGATACTCCAGAAAAATAAGGATTGCGCTAAATCAGTTCAAACTAGTAACCGCCTAATTTCAGCTACCGTATAAAAAGAACCAAAAACAAGCATTAAGTCAGTAGATTGTGCTTTTTCACTGGCTATTTTAAATGCCTGAGTGATATTGTCAAAGCAATTGATTGAATTAGTGAAGTTTGCTAACTTCGCCGACATAACTTCAACTGATGCAGCTCTTGGTACACTTAACTGCGCTGTATACCAATCATCAACCACGTCACTAAAAGGTTGTAAGGTATTACTGATATCTTTATCTGCTAACATAGCAACCACAGCGATAATGCGCTGATATTTATTCTGTTGCTTTAACTGAGTCAGTTTTTTTGCTAAATATCGTCCTGCATGAGGATTATGACCAACATCAAGCATAACATCACAACTATCGACTGAATCATTGACAAATAATTCAGTCCTCCCTGCAACTTTAGTTTTTGCAATTAATGCATTAACTTTATCTGTTGTTAATGAAACACCAAGTTGCTTTAACACCATAAGAGCTGTGGCAACATTATCTCGAGGAACATAGGTATTGACTAAGTTTGTCAAACAGGGAGTTTTATCACTAGTCTCTGGACTATTAACATCCGAGTTATTCGCAGCAGTATTGTTAGTCTCAATATATTGCCATTGCCATAATTTTTGATTTTTACCAATGTTCTGATCAATAATTGTAAAGTCTTGTTCGCGAATTTTTATTTTATTTTTTACTGCTATCGTTAGTGGTTTGATAAGAGAATGATTGACAGTTTTCGCATATTCTACAACCGAACTAGGTGCATTGATGTCACCAATAATAATATGCTGATTGGCACGAAAAACACCTGCTTTTTCAAAACCAATAGTTTCTCTGTCATTGCCTAAAAATTCTTGGTGATCTAGATCAATTGTGGTAATTACCGCTACATCAGCATCTATAATATTGGTTGCATCCAGGCGCCCGCCAAGACCAACTTCAAGAATAATAATATTTGGCTTCACAGTCATTAATATAATAAAAGCAGCTAACGTAGTAAATTCATAATAGCTTAACGATATTTCCGCCCTTGCTAGTTCGATCTGCTCAAAAGCAGAGATAAAAGCGAGATCATCAACATCAGTTTTATTTATTCGTAGTCTTTCATTAAAACGTTCAATATGAGGTGATGAGTACACCGCTACTGATAATGTTTGTTGATCAATGCTTTCTTCAAGTAACGCATTTTCCAAAAAAGCACAGGTAGTTCCTTTACCATTAGTACCTGCAACCGTAATAACACGAGCGAAACCAAAATCAATATTTAACCGCTTAGCAACTTTGCCGATGCGAGATAAACCCAAGTCAATTTCGATATTATGAAGTGTCTCTAAATAACAAAGCCACTCGTTAAGATTTTTACAATCTTTAGAATGGCTTGAAGTGTTTTGTAGCATAATCTGGCAGAGTACCGAGTTTATAGTTGCGCGTTTTGAAGACACTTTTAACTAACGTTTAGTTTTTTCGTCACTCGCTACTTTTATTGCTAAAAATTCAACTTAAAAGAGGCTAGGTTGTCCCATAAACTTTCCTAACATACGTGCTAACGTTTCACGCATATTACGGCGATCAACAATCATATCAATCGCTCCTTTTTCAAGTAAAAACTCACTACGTTGAAACCCTTCCGGTAGTTTTTCACGTACTGTTTGTTCTATAACACGAGGACCCGCAAAACCAATTAACGCTTTAGGCTCAGCAACGTTAATATCACCTAGCATAGCCAAACTTGCCGAAACACCACCCATTGTAGGATCGGTTAACACAGAAACATAAGGTAAACCTTTTTCACTCATCTTAGCTAATGCGGCACTGGTTTTAGCCATTTGCATTAACGAAAAGAGGGCTTCTTGCATTCGCGCACCACCACTGGCTGAGAAACAAATAAAAGGTATATTATGCTCTAAACAGTATTCAACACCTTTAACAAAACGTGCGCCAACAACAGAGGCCATTGAACCGCCTAAAAAGGAAAATTCAAAAGCAGCAACCACCACTGGCATGCCATGAAGTTCACCCTTCATTACGACTAAGGCATCTTTTTCACCCGTAACCTTACGCGCGGCACTTAATCTATCTTTGTAACGTTTTGAATCTTTAAATTTTAAAACATCTTGTGCTTCAAACTCTTCACCAAGTTCTTGCCTATTGTCTTGATCAAGGAAGCTATCAATGCGCTTACGAGCACTAATACGCATATGATGGTCACACTTTGGACAAACAGAGATTTGGCGCTCTAGTTCAACTTTATATAATACTGCATTACATGCAGAGCATTTACTCCAAACGCCTTCAGGGATATTGCGTTTTTGAGTAGATTTTGCTTTTGGGAGAATTTTTTCTATCCAGCTCATAATTTTATTTTTGCCTATTGCAGCGAATACAAATCAACTTTTTAGTGAAAATAATCACTTCAATAGCCAATTTAAAAAAGAATGCTAATTTAACCATTAATTAGAACACACTTTAACCTATGTTTTATATAAAAAACTGGTCGGGCTTGTTATTTAAATACCTAAAAGTATCAATTATCTTAAAAAAAGTGGTCCAAAAGGCCTTTTAGGTAAGTTAAATTGCAGCGGATAATCCACCTCAACAAAGTATAACCCCTCAGGTGGCGCTGTTACACCCGCTAAACAACGATTTTTAAGCTCAAGTACTTCTTTCATCCAAGCAGGGCTTTCTTGCGCTTGCCCTACCCTCATCAAACTTCCAACGATATTACGCACCATATGGTGTAAAAAAGCATTCGCCTTAATATCAACAATTATATAATCTCCTTGACGAGTTATATCACAATGAATGATAGTGCGTATTGGTGAATGAGATTGACAATGTACCGTGCGAAATGAGGTGAAATCATTTTTTCCAATAAGATATTGAGCCCCTTGATACATCAATTTTTCATCGAGAGGAAAATGGTGGTGACTAATTCCATAGCTTAAAATAGCGGGACGTAATCTACTGTTATAAACAACATAACGATAGCGTCTGGCTGTAGCGCTAAAACGAGCATGAAATTCGTCATTAACCGCTTTAACCCAAGTGATTGCAATATCACTAGGTAGATGAGTATTTACGCCTAGCGTCCACGCGGTATCTTTACGAATTTTACTGGTATCAAAGTGAACAACTTGATTGGTCGCATTTACACCTGTATCTGTACGACCAGCACAAATAGTTTCTATCGGTTCGTTAGCAATTTTTGAGAGTGCTTCTTCAACCTTTTGCTGAACACCAATAACATTCTTTTGACGTTGCCAACCACAGTAGTTTCTACCGTCGTATTCAACACCTAATGCATAACGCATGTAAACCTCTTCAAACGCAGCTCTAATTGCCGCATTATCTATTATTTTCACCACTATGCCAACGCTTGTTAACTACAAGTTATCTAACAATTCTTGTGCTACAACTTGTTGCTGGGTATCTCCCTGTTTAATAACCTCTTGTAAGAGTACGAGCGCATTGTCATGATCATTAATTTCAATATAAACTTTAGCTAAATCGAGTTTTGCAGCCATACCGTTTTCATCGATATCTACGTCAACCTGATTAACACCATCAGTAAATTCTGGAAATTGATTTAAACCAACATCAATATTAACTTTATCATAAGGTTCATCATGGCTTACTTCATATAGACTTTCCGACAATAAAGAGTCTACAGAAACAAAATCTTGTTCCTTTTCTGTCGTTTTTTTGTTGTCATTCGAAGTGATAGTTGAAGTAACATTTGAGGTAATATTGTCGAAGCCTGCAAGAGAAAAATCATCACCAACATCTAAACCTTCATTGAAATCAACCGACTGGCTAGCAATAGTAGATTCTTCTTCAATATTTGATAATAGTTCATCGAAATCTAAACTGTCTAATTCTTGAATATCATTTATTTCAGTTGCTTCCGATACTTGGCTATTATCGATATTATCATCACTATCATTAAGTAAATCTGCAAGAACATTTTGATCAGAAAAATCAGGTGATAATTCAACAGTATATTCAGGAGCTTGATCACTTAATAACTCAGCCATAGACTCTTCATCAAATGCTCCCTCTTTTATGTCATCACCAATATCAAATTCGGTTTCTTTTGTCGCATTTTGTTCTATTATATTATTTTCAGCATCATCAAGAAGCAAATCAAGATCGTCATCAGCTTCTATTGAGTCTATCTTTGTTGCTTTTGCTAATATATCACTAAAGTCAGCGGCTAAAAGAGGTGCAACATATTCCTCTGTTAAGTTTTCAATATTAGCCTTATTTGGGCTTTTATCTTGTTTTCTTTTTTCTGTATTAACAGCTTTTTCTTCAGTGTTATTATCACTACCTGAACCTTCAACATCCATTGAGGCTAGTAAAGCATCAATATCATCGGGATCGGACATTTCAGCTTGTTCGTCATCCGAAGCTAAAGGCTCTTCTGTAACTGAAGGCGCTTCGTCCACTGACATGGATTCAAGCAAGGTATCGATATCATCGGGATCGGACATTTCAGCCTGATCGTCATCCGAGGCTGAAGGCTCTTCTGCAACTGAAGGCGCTTCGTCCACTGACATGGATTCAAGCAAGGCATCGATATCATCGGGATCGGACATTTCAGC
>Ga0105357_10000835_pt1 | contig 16568 bp, 17 predicted proteins | sample GOMGulsemesocosm_4_FD_83660 | JGI IMG/M metagenome (GOLD analysis project Ga0105357, IMG submission 83660) | Methane-oxidizing microbial communities from mesocosms in the Gulf of Mexico - GOM15B Gulf of Mexico | ecosystem: Environmental > Aquatic > Marine > Cold seeps | place: USA: Gulf of...
ATTTAAATCTAAATTATCTGTTGTTTTTAATATAAAATTTAATTTTTCTTTTTCTACTTTTTCTATATTTGGCTGATTAGAGTTTTCACTTTCTGTTTTTGAATCACATCCAGTAAATACTAAAATTGATAATATTGACAAAAATGCTAATGTTTTAAACTGCATTTTAATTCCTTTAGGTAAAATTATTTGTTGGGTAGGAATTTTACCCAAGTGAGGCTTAAAAATGGAATTAAATCACAAAAGTGATTTTAGAAAATCGTGTATAAAAAGATTAAAATTTACAAGTGTCATTTCAAAGTATTATAAAGACAAAATTGTTATTAAAAAATTAGAAAGTTTTATAAATAGAAGCAAAGCAAAAAATATTTTATTATATATACCATTAGGTATTGAAGTTGATGTTAATCCGTTAATAAATAAATTAAGAAAAAATAAAAATGTTTATGTTCCTTATATGGAAGGTGACAGTTTTAAGATAGTCAAATATAGATTACCTTTACACAAAAAGAAATTTGGAATTAGAGAAACAAATAACTCTTTTTGTAGAGCAAAGAAAATTGATTTAGCAATAGTACCTGTTGTAGGAGTAGATGCTATTGGTAAGAGAATAGGCTATGGTAAGGGAATGTACGATAGATTTTTTGGTAGATTGTCTTATAAACCAACACTAGTTTTTACACAATTAATACTTTGTCAAAGTGACAAAATTTTATCTGAAAGTTACGATATTCAAGCAGATTATATAATTACTAATTAAGGTTTTGAATATGGAATATATTATGGGGTGTGTGTTAGTAACAATTGTTACTGCTATTATTAGTACAATTATCGTTAGAAAGATTGACAAAGCTAAGTTTCAAGTGTTTATTGAACAAGCGAAAGCAAAAGCAAAAGTAATCGAGCATGAAGCTGAAGTATCTTTAAAAGATTCACAATTAAAAGCAAAAATTGATTGTGAAAGGGAGTTTAAAAATGCAAGACATGATTATGACACCATGCTTGCAAAAATTGAAAAAAAAGAAAAAGAATTAAACGAACATCTTGAAACAGAATTAAAAATAATTAAAGCTGAAAAAGAAGAAATTGTTGAGAAAAATAAAAAAATCACGACAATTAAAGAGGGTTTAGAAAAACAAAAAAAGACCTATGAAGAAAAAACACATGAAGCAATTAAAATTCTTGAAAATGTATCTGGTCTTACACTTGATGAAGCAAAAGAGTTAATGCTTGCGAAAGTAAAAGAAGACTCAAGAGCTCAAATCTCTTCTATTTTTAGAAAAAAATATAAGATTGCTGAACAAAATACAAAAAATGAAATAAACAATATGCTTTCTCATGCAGTTACTAGATATGCAGGAGAGTTTGCAGCAGAGAGACTTATCAATAATTTACCTATTAAAGATGATGAAACAAAAGGAAAGATTATTGGTAAAGAAGGGCGAAATATTAAAGCTCTTGAAATGTTATTAGGTGTTGATGTAATTATTGATGATACGCCAAATACTATTACTATTTCTTCATTTAATCTTTATAGACGTGCGATTGCTACTAAAACTATAAAAGTATTACTTGAAGATGGAAGAATTCAACCTGCAAGAATTGAAGAAGTTTATTCAAAAGTAAAAACAGAATTTGAGAATAATATTCTAAAAGAGGGAGAAGATGTAATTTTAGAACTTGGTATAAAAACTATGCATCCTGAGCTTATTAAGCTTGTTGGAAGACTTAGATATCGAGCTTCATATGGTCAAAATGCATTAGCACATACTTTAGAAGTATCTCATTTAGCTGGATTATTAGCTTCTCAAATGGGTGGAGATGCAATACTTGCACGCCGTGCTGGATTATTACATGATATTGGAAAAGCTTTAACTCATGAAATGCCAGGTTCTCATGTAGACTTAGGTGCAGACATTTGTAGAAGATATGATGAACCTGCAACTGTGATAAATGCTATTTATGCACATCATGGACATGAAGAACCTATAAATGTTGAATCTGCCGCAGTTTGTGCTGCAGATGCCTTAAGTGCGGCACGTCCAGGGGCAAGAAGAGAAGTATTGGAAAGTTTCTTAAAGAGAGTAGAAGAGGTTGAAAATATTTCGACTTCTAAAACAGGAGTATTAAATGCATATGCAATTAATGCTGGACGTGAAGTTAGAGTTATTGTAAAAGCTCAACTTGTAAATGATGATGAAGCAGTTATCTTAGCTACAGAAATTGCAAAAGAGATTGAAGAGAAAGTTCAATACCCAGGTGAGATAAAAGTTAATGTAATTAGAGAATTACGAGCTCAGTCTTATGCTAGATAATAAATAAAAAGATATAAGCGAAAATGAAAAGAAATATACCAACAACAAAAATTATAGCAGGTAAGTACAAAGGTAAAACTATTGAATTACCTTCATTAGATGTTACAAGAAGTTCAAAGTCAAGATTAAAAGAATCATTATTTAATGTTTTACAGTTTGATATAATTGATAAAGTATTTATAGAATCCTTTGCAGGTTCTGGTTCTATTGGACTTGAAGCAGTTTCAAGAGATGCTAAAAGGGCATATTTTGTAGAATTAAATAAAAGTTCATATAGTATACTTATCAAAAATTGTAGAGCAATAGATATGAATAAATGTGAGACACAGTTAGGTGATACCTTTGTTCAAACACCTATAATTCTTTCATCTTTAAAAAGTTCAAATGATGAAATTATTCTTTATATTGATCCTCCGTTTGATTTTAGAGATGGAATGGAAGATATTTATGATAAGTCTTTTAAAATGATTGAAGAAATAGAGAATGAAAATATTTTTATGATTATAGTTGAACATGTATCAACTTTAGCAATCCCAGATACTCTTGGTAAATTTTCCTTATCTAAGACTAAGAAGTTTGGAAAAAGTTCTCTATCATATTACGAATATTCATAAGTAGAAAAAATGTTTAAATTTGCAGTATATTTATTAATTTCATTAATTGGATTAGTTTTTATATTACCATTTTTTTACACTATATCTGCATATGAATTAAATCCTTTAAAAATACTAACAAGTCCATCTTTTGAACATCTACTTGGAACAGATAGATTAGGAAGAGATGTATTTGCTAGAATACTTCAAGGTGGTCAAACTTCACTTATTATTGGCTTTTTAGCTGCAGCAATCTCTTCTTTAATTGGTTTATTTATTGGAATTAATGCAGGATACTTCAAGGGTAATATTGATAAAACAATCACAATCACAATTGATTTATTTTTAACTTTTCCAACATTCTTTTTACTTTTAGCATTAGTCTCATATATTCAAGCTTCTTCTGTAATTCTGATTATTGTAATTTCAATTACTGGATGGATGGGAATGGCAAGATTAATTAGAAGTGAAAGTTTTGCAATTGGAAATAAACCATATATTAAAATACTAAAACTATCAAATGTTTCAACTATAAAAATCATCTTTAAATATTTTGCTCCATTATTGGCACCTATCTTTTTAATCTCATTTACATTTGGAGTAGGTGGATCAATCTTAGCAGAATCAGGCCTTTCCTTCTTAGGTCTTGGAATCAATCCTCCTGAGATGTCTTGGGGCTCACTCTTAAGTGATGGGAAGAGTGTAATTGATATTGCTTGGTGGGTTAGTTTTTTCCCTGGTTTAATGATATTTCTAATTACCTTTTGTCTTATACAAGTTTCTGACTACTTACAAAGTAAATTTAATACTAAAGAGATTCAAGATACATAGATAAATATTTAATCTAATTATGTTAATATTATAAAAAATAATTAGGAAACTTATCATGAATTATGTATCAAAAATTATTCTTCTTTCAATTACTTTACTCTTTACAGCTTGTTCTTCTAAAAATGAAATTAAAATAAATGAACAAATGAACTCATTCTCCTTATATAAAAATGTAGTTATTTTATCTGCTCCAAAAACTGTACCTAGTCCTTTTTCAATTGGTTTAGGAATGGGAGGAAGTGTCTCAAGGCATGTTGGAATTAATGTTGGTACTGTTATTCGACCAGATATCCAAAATGATGAAGCTTTAGATTTAGAAAGAAGTATTGCCGTACATAATATATCATTAGAAGATATGATAAAAGAAGAATTCTCATCTTCTATGGAAAATGATAATTATTATAAAAATAAATACGTAGCTTTTGGAGCAGATTATACTGTTCGTTTATTTATTCCTAAATATATAATTGATAAATTTATGTTTACTTCAAATGCTTATATAAAAGTTTTTATTGATTTAGAAATAGTAAATAAAAACGGTGATGTTATTTATAGTGATAGTGCAGTAAATGAATCTAGATATTATCGTGAGGATAGTTTATTAAATAACAAACTACTTTTGGAAGAAGCGTTAAGAAGTTCTATTTTAAAATCAATTAAAGAGTTAATTTTAAATATGAAGAAAAGCTAGGCTTCTCTTACATTTTACTTAGGATTTTATCCATAATAGAAGTAGATAATATTCTTTTAAAGAAACCTAAAAGATATGTGGCTTTTGTTACATAATATCTTGGTCTTGGTTTTGAACTATTCATAATATCAAATACAACATTTGCAACTGAAGATGCTGGAAGATTAAAAGGAGTTTTATCTTCTTTTGATTCTAGTCTCTTTTTTAATTCTTCTGTATATACTTTATTGAAGTAACTATTTTTAATATCTACATTTTCATTAAACTTTTTCAATGCATTTGTTCTAAACTCTGAAGTAACGGGTCCTGTGTTAATTGTACTAATAAATATATTAGAACCCATTACTTCTTGTCTTAGTGTATCGTTTAGGCCTTCAATTGCATATTTACTTGCATTATAAGAACCTCTAAACTTTAATGAGATAATTCCTAAAACAGAACTATGTTGTATTATTTTTCCAAAGCCTTGTTTTCTAAAGATTTTCATAGCTTGAATTGTAACTTCATGTAGTCCAAAAACATTTGTTTCAAATTGTTCTTTTAAAACCTCTGTTGAAATATCTTCAACAGCACCTGGTTGTCCAAATCCTGCATTGTTAAATACTGCATCTAATTTTTTATCATTTTCTAAAATTGTAGTTAAGGCATTTATTATGTCTTCTTTATTTCGAACATCAATTTTAAATGTTTCAAATCCAAGGTTTTGAAGTTTTGTAACATCTTCATCTTTTCTTGCACTTGAATATACTTTAAAACCATTGTTTTTTAAAATTAATGCAGTTTCTAATCCAATACCTGTCGAACATCCTGTTATTAATATATTATTCATTTAACACTCTTTTATTTTAATTGTTGGTATTATAGCTAATCAAAAATTGGATGTGTAATGAATAGTACAAAAGAGCTCTTAAATAAAGAAGTTTTAAATAGAAATAGTAGAAATGAATTATCATATGATAAGCCAGACCCTCTTCTAGTTGCAAGTAGATATAAAGACGAATATATAATACTTCTATGTGCACTTTTTGCTTATGGAAAAGCCTCTATGATAGTAAAGTTTTTAGATACTCTAGACTTTTCTCTTTTAGATGCAAGCGATGAAAGAATAGATAAAGAATTAGATTCTTTTTACTACAGATTTCAAAATAGCGAAGATATTAAAATAGTATTCAAAACATTTAAAAAGATGAAAGAATCTTTTTCTTTAAATGAACTATTTTTAAGTGGATATAAAACAAACAATTCTACTTTAGAAGGTTTAGATGCAGTAATCACTAAAATACATGAAGTTGCAAATTATAAATCTCAAGGCTTTACCTTTTTAGTTTCAAGTCCATTGAAAAGAGATAAAGAAGGAAAGATAAAAGAAATCGGAAATGCACCATATAAACGATGGAATATGTTCTTACGTTGGATGGTTCGATCCGATGAGCTTGATATGGGGTTATGGAGTGGAATTGATACAAAAGACTTAATTTTGCCTTTAGATACACATACTTTTAAAGTATCACAAAAACTAGGATTACTGACAAGAAAGACTTATGATTTAAAATCTGCATTGTTAATTACAGAGAAGTTAAAAGAGTTTGATATTAAAGATCCTATCAAGTATGATTTTGCCCTATATAGAATAGGTCAAGAGAAGATACTCTAACTACTTAAAACTACTTCTAAACACTCTATCTAGCCCTTAACTACTGTACTCTAAGAAACTACTTAAGTATAACTAGATAGAGTTATACATAAATAAAGACTTAATTAAAAAAATGGGTGCTTACTTTTCTGCTTTTTCTTATATTTGATCAAATAAAAATCCACTAAATTCAACTTCAAACTTTTACTCAATCTGTAGATTCACATTAGAAGTGCAACGTTTAGAAAGTTAAGATACTAAATTTAAAGATTATTTATATATATTGCCATATCATGTAGAACTTCTTTACTATTTATATTAATAAATCTTTTTTTCATACTTTGAATCATAATCATAGATGGTCTTGTTTTTGATGCATAATCATACATAGCTTTTTCAATTTCTTTTACGGACATACCTCTAATTTCTTTTGATCTTCCCATAGCTTCTTTTGTCCCATCTATACCATGACAAATCCCACATTCATTCTTATACTGAGTTTTTGTTGAACCCCAAGCTAAAACTGATGTTATTACGATTAAAAAAATTATTTTTTTTAATAACATTAAATTTCCTTTATATTAAAATATATGACTAGTTATTTTATTATATAATTCTATTTTTGAATGGACATTATATTTATTAAAAATGTTTTTCATATGAGACTTAATAGTATTAATAGATACACTTAAATCTTCAGATATATCTATATATGATTCACCCTTAAGTACTCTTTTTATAATAGTCTTTTCTTTTTTGCTGAGTGTATGAAAATATCTATCTATTCTTACACATCTTGGAAATAAAATATTTTTATCACTATCATACATAGGTTGAATTAATGCTTCAAAGAATAACTTTAACTCTTTTAGTTTTTCAATTTCATATGTATCTTTTTTATCAAAAATAAATGTAATATATGAAATTCTCTTTTTAAATTCAATATCATATATTGGCATAATTACAAATTCTTGCATTGATACATTATGCTTTAATTCTTCTGCTTCTTTTTTTGATAGAGCACTTTTATATACATCATAAAAACTTTCACTTATATAATGAGTCTTATTTTTAGGTAAACATTTTTCATAATTTCTAATGATAGAATTACATTTAAAATTCTTTTTTTGAAATAAATACTCTTTTATATTATGTTCAAAAATTTTGTCTTTCTCAAAAATATGCTCCATATACATTTTTTCACTTTCTACAACACAAATAGTAATTATTTTTGCTTTAGAAAAGTTTAACCACGAGTATTGGTCTAAATGTAAAATAGCTCTTAATCCCCTACCTTGAATAATACATGCTTGAATTTCAATAATTTTTTTTAAAAGGTCTATATTTTCAAGATTCATTTTATTATTTCCTTATATTTTAGGTATGTATCAAAATTTAAAGAGTTTCTACACTATTGTATCAAACATTCATTTATAAAGTATCACCTTTTTGGGTGAAGAATAAAATTAATTATTAGATTACTATATTGTAATAGGAATATAGATTTAACTTATTTAAAAATAATAAGTTCTAATTATTCATTAAAGGAAGGAGAAGGTTATGGAAAAAATAAATTAAGTACTTTTATTACTGTAGTTACAGTAAGTTTAATTATTATAATAAATAATTAAATAAAATTTAGTCTAATTTTATTACACACAAGGAAAAAGACAATTATGAAAAATATAAAACATAGATTAATTCTAGGTAGCGTATTACTTTTAACTACTTTCTCAAGTAATGTTTATGCTCTACCAATGTTTGAGAGACAAACAGGTTTAAGTTGTAAAGCATGTCACTTCCAACAGGATCCAAAACTTGGTAAAATTGGAAGAGATTTTCTTTTATCTGGAATGACTATATCTGATAAAATATCAGATACAAATAAATCAAATTCAGATATTCAAGCCTCTATCATGTTTAAATCAAGATATGAGAAAACAAGTGATAAACCAGATTCAAAAGGTGCTATTAGTACGGAAAGTCCATTAAATGAAGGATTATCTGCTATTCCTAAAACGGCGTCAGCTTTAATTGGTGGAAGAATAAGTGAAGATTTAGGTGTATTTATAAATGCTTCTTACAAAGATGAAGAAGATCATTCTCTTTCTGGAAGATTAATGTATTCTAAAAAATTAGATGATGGCTATTTAGGGCTTTCTCTTTATTCTTTTGGTAATTTTGGTCCATTCTCTGGTATTGAACTTTATAATACTGGATTATATAAAGCAAACAGAAGTTTTGAAGCTATGAATTTATCAAATATAAATCAGATTACTAAAATAGGTTCGGGTAAAGCTACTGGATTACAATTATATTATGTAAATGATTTTCTTTTCAATAATCAGGATAGATTATTTACAAGTATTGGATTATACACTCCATCACAAGATAATGCTGATATTGAAGTATCAAGTAATTTTATACCATTAGCAAGAATAGCTTACGAATATAAATTAGGTGATTTTAACTTTATTTTAGGAGGTTATGCTTTAGTAGGAGGTTCAACCAGTTCAAGTACTGGTAGTTTACAAATGGAAAGAGAAACATATGGCCTTGACTTTCAAGTAGAAGGAACACTTTTAGATAAAGAAGTTTCTTTAACTGCCACAAAAGTACTAAAAAATGATGTTAATTTTACAGGAATAGGGGTTGGAAGTGATGAAGACTCTGAAGATATTTTAGGTGAAGGTTTTTCTATTGATACACATGTAAACTTAACTGATGATTTTGGACTTAAATTAGCATATTTAAGTTATGATGATAAGTATTCTTATGATGATAGTCTTAAAGATGATGTAAAAGATATAGATACTGCAATTACTGTAGGCCTTGATTATTCATTTAATTATGGTACACCGATGAAAGTTAGTCTTGAACATTATTGGGCTGATACTGGTCTTGATAGAGTTGAAGATTATAAAGGTTTTGTTGCTACATTAAATATCTTATTTTAAACTAAAATGAATATTTAAAAGGTGATAATATATTTATTATCACCTTTTTTTATGCTCAAAAATAGAAGGTAGATTAGATGATTATCGAGACCGTTATAAAGTCTGTGTCAAGTCACCTAAAGCAACAAATATACATTTGTTACAACTCTAAATAGTTTTCCCATCTTCAAGTTTAACTTGATTTCTACCATTTTCTTTCGCTTCGTATAAAAGCATATCTGCTTTTTGAATTGCACTATCATATGATTCATGATCAGATCTTATTGCAACACCAGCTGAGAATGTTACTTTTATTTCATGCTCTTTATATCTAAAATTATTTGCTGTAACTATTGCTTTAATTCTTTTTAAATATTGTAAAAGTTCTCTATTTAAATTAAAATGTACAATTGCGACAAATTCTTCTCCACCATATCTGCCAACAATATCATGGTCTCTAGTATTCTTTTCTAATATTTTTGCAAATGTAGATAATATAACATCTCCACATTCATGTCCATATGTATCATTCACTTTTTTGAAGTAATCTAAGTCAAAAAACACTACTGCATATTGAGTATTATGTCTTTTATAAGAACTTTCAATTTTTTTGATTTCATCATTATAAGCTCTTCTTGTAAGTAGACCAGTTAAATGGTCTTTCATACTTTCATTTTTTGTTTTAGTAAGTTCTTCTTCTAAAGAGTTTACTTTTTCTTCTAGTTCTTGAACTTTTGTTTTACCACTTTGTAATTTGTCACTTACTGTATTCATTTCTTCTTCTATTGATGAAGCTGCATCTATAAGTTCTGTTTGTAAATTAGATAATTCTGCTAATCCATCATTTTTTAGATCAATTGATTGTATTTTTTCTTTTATATCTAATACATTTTTAGACCCAGACCCTGAACTATTAATTGCATCATTTAAGTATTGTCCCATTAACGTAACAAATTCTGAGATATCAGAAGTTTGTTGTATTACAACTTGTTTATCTCTTTCAAATCTTTGTTTAATAAATAATTGTATTTTTTCTTGTACTTCTTTATTAAATAATAAATTTGTATTTTTATCTATCTTTTCAAAAAGTTGTTCAATTTCATCATCAGTTTCAGGACAGATTGAAGGTAATACTGATTGTTTAAGAAGAGAAGCTAATTTTTCAATATTTTCTGTTGAAACTCTTTTTAATAGAAGAGGAATTATTCCTAGGGGGTTTTCAATTTTATCTTTGCTTACTTCATTTTTCTCAATTATTGTTAATTTAGAAAATATTTCTTCAAATTCTTTACTCATATTTAATCCTAAAATATTATTAAGCTAAAAGTTTTTTAACCATTTCATTTATTCTTTTTCCATCAGCAATACCGGCAAACTTTTTACTAGCAGTTCCCATTACTTTACCCATATCTTTCATAGATTGTGCATTTACTTGGGCAATTATTTCTTTCATTCCAGTTTCTAACTCTTTATCACTTGCTTGTACTGGTAAATAAAGTTTAAATACTTCAATTTGTTCGGCTTCTTTTGCAACTAAATCATCTCTTGATGCTTCTTTATATTGAAAAATTGCTTCTTCTCTTTGTTTAATACCTTTTTGTATTAGTTTAATAATATCTTCATCAGATACTTCTATTCTTTGATCAACTTCAATTTGCTTAATCATTGTATTTATTGTTCTAATTGAATCTCTTTTTACTATGTTCTTTTCTCTCATAGCTGTTTTAACATCATCTTTAAGTTGTTGTTTTAAACTCATTTCAATCCTTGTATCTTTTAGTATAAATTTTGCTATTATATCTTTTTAAGAATTAAAACTTTCAATTAATTCTTCTAGTTCTAAAAATCTTTCAACTTTTGTTTCATAATTTGATTCTACATCTGCAAGCTCTTTAGATACAGCAACTATTCCCTTCTGTTCATAGCATTTTACATCCATAAGACAGTTGTTGATTTCTTCTATTTTTTCTTCTAATGCTTCTATCTCAGCAGGAAGCATTTCATGATCTCTTTGATCTTTATATGATAGTTTCACTTGTTTCTTTTTTGTTATTTCTTTATTCTTCTCATTTTCTTCTTTTTTTATACTTTTTTCTAGTGAACCTAAATCTTTTAGTTCTTTTTCAATTTCTAAGTATTCACTATAAGGTTGAAAACTTTCTTCTACTTGTCCATTTGCACCTTTAAAAACAAATAGTTTTTTTGCAATTTTATCAACAAAGTATCTATCATGAGATACAAATATAATTGCACCTTGAAAGTTTTCTAAGTATTCTTCTAAAATATTAATTGTTGGTAAATCTAAATCATTAGTCGGCTCATCTAAAACTAAACAATCAATATTTCTTGTAAATAAAAGTGCTAAAGCAACTCTATTTTTTTCACCACCACTTAATACACCAATTTTCTTTTCTAAGTATTCTTTTGGAAATAAGAAGTTTTTTAGGTAACCATATACATGCATAGTTCTACCATCATTTAACTCAACTAAATCTCCACCATTTGGACAAAATGTATGCATAATAGTTTGATTGTCATTTAGCATTTCTCGATGTTGATCAAAGTATCCTACTTTAAAATCACCTTTTTTAAATTTTCCTGAATCAATTTTAAGTTTTTCCATGAATATTTTTAGCATTGTAGATTTACCAGTTCCATTTGGTCCTACAATTGCGATAGTATCTTTTTGTAAAATTCTAGTTGTAAAATCTTTAATTAAAAGCTTATCACCAAGAGAGATGCTTATATCATCAAGTTCAAATAGCATCTTTTTTTTATTTTGAGTTCTTGTTTCCTCACTATTAAAAGATTTTTGTTCTCTTTGTAGTTCAACACTCATTTTTCTAATTGCTGCTGGATTTGATTTTACTCTTTGTTTTAAATCTAAGTATTCTGCTTTTCTTCTAACATTTCTTTTTCGTCTAGCAGTTACGCCTCTTTGCATCCAGTGAGCTTCTCTTTTGAATAATCTAATCATATTATGATGATCTTTTTGCATATTCTCTAATAGTTGCTGCTTTTGGTCTAAGTAAGATGAATATCCACCATGAAATTTACGTAATGTTCCATCTTCAACTTCAATAACAGAAGTTGCAATATTATCAATAAAATATCTATCATGTGAAATAAATATAAGAGTGAAATTATTTTTAATTAAAAGTTGTTCTAAGAACTCAACCATGTAAACATCAAGGTGATTGGTAGGCTCATCTAAAAGTAAAACATCAGGTTTTTTTAAAAGAAGACCGGCGAGTGATACTCTTCTTTGTTCCCCTCCTGAAAGAAGATTAACATCTTTAAATTCATACTCTTTTAGATGAAACTCTTTTAATACTCTCTCAATCATATTGTCTAAATCCCAAGCATTATGGAATTCTAAGAATGTTGATAGTTCACTTTGTCTATTTATTAATTCTGTATTCTCATAATCTTCAACAATTTTAAGAGATATTTCTTCATATTCAACTCTTGCGTCTTTCAACTCTTTTAATTGATTTTCAATAGCATCACGTACTAGTAAATTATCATCAAACTTTGGATGTTGTGCTAGCATCTCTATTTTAATAGATTTGTCAATTGCTTTTATACCATCATCAGGTTCAGTTTCACCTGTTATAATTTTTAAAAGTGTTGACTTTCCTTGACCATTTTGACCAATTACAGCTATTCTTTGGCCTTTATTTAAAGTAAAATTTGCATTCTTTAAAATTACTTTTGTATCATATTGTTTTGAAATGTTTTGTAAGTCTATTAATGCCATTTATTTTTAGTTCTCCCGTAATATCGGTATTCTTAGAGTTTTAAATAGACCTGTAAAACACGAAAAAGTATCGTAAATCGTAAAAATATGATACTTTGGTGAAAATTATGATTTTAGTAGCATAAAATTATAAGTCTATACATATATTTTTCTATTTTTCGCTTTTATAAGTTTGGATAATACCTAAAAACTGGTTAAACCTGATTTATGTTTTATTTATACATGATATTTTGGAAATTTTTATTAAATAATAAAATTATTAATTAGTTATATTTTAATAATTTTATTAGTTGACTATTGCTACTATATCAACTTCAGAAGGAAGAAAGTAATGAAAGTTATATATTTCAGTTTGTTTTTTTGTATTATTTTCTCTGCTTGTACGGGAAAACAAATGAAAAGATATGGTGGAGAACTGGCACTAAACGGAGGCGGACATCCAATAGGTCTTGCTTTTGGTGCCTTAGTCGGTGGTACTTTATATGGAGTAGGTTCATTAATCGAAAAAGATGAAGATACAAAGAAAGAAGAAACTCAAATATTTAAGAAAGAAAATTTGGAAAATAAATTTTAATAAAAAGGACTGGAATGAATAAAAGAAGTATTTTAGAAATAGGAATTAGTGTATTAACTGCAACTGTTATCTTATCAGGTTGTGTAGCTTCAAAGCCTGTAACAGTTAGTAAGTTATCAAATAATGTAATAAACACTGTAGAAGTAAATAAAATAGCACCTAAAAGACAGTTAGGTGGAGTAATGTTTAATGGAGAGCTTATTACTGATAAATTAGGTAATGTATCAACTTTTGGAAATATTGACAATCAATTATTTTATGTAGTTAAAGATGAAAAAAATGACTTTTACTATATTAAAAATCAAGATAAAAAAATTATAAAGAAAATACCTTTGCTTGAAACCATAGCTATAAAACATTATGTAAAAATCTCACAAGTAAATGATAAAGAATTGTATATTTTTGAAGAGTATGGAAATATTTATAAAAATATAGAATCTTTTGATGGTAAAAGTTTTAAAACCATAACAAAGAATAAAGATATTCATTACAATGAATATGTAAAAGGTAAATTTCTTTTCTTTATCCCGACAAACTCTTTGGGACCTACAGGAACTTGGTATCAAAACTTAGAAAATGATACAAAAAAGGACTTAACACAAAAATTAAAAAGAAAAGATTCAAAAAGTGATATGAGAATCTTCCCAGTTTTGACTGTAAATGATAATATTGTATATATCTATAATGATTCTGCTCTTGATGTAATTAATACAAAAACAAATCAAGTTAAAACTTTAGCTAATAAGGATTCAAGAATTCAGTTTTTGAGAAATGGACATAAACATTATTTAAGAATATTAGATAATCCAAAAGAGATTGGTATTTGGTCTAAAGAAAATGAGTTTGATAAAAAAGCAAAAATTATTGACCTTGAAACTTTATCTTATGTAAAACTTTCAAGAGAACAATTAGAACAGTTAGAAGTATTAAAATTATTAAAAAAGAAAAACTATGAACTATCTGTTTATCCAATTGAAGAAGTAGAAGACTATTTCTTTAAAAGGACTTATGGATATTCTAATCCTGTAGGGTTCTTATACTAAATATATTGGCTTTATGCCAATATATTTTACATAGATAGGTATTTTTTAACAGTTCTTCTATTAAGCCCCGTTTCTCTACTTAAAGAAGACATAGTAACCTTTTCATTTTTATTTTGAAGTTCAATAATTACATCTAAAACCAATTGTTGATTTTTTTCAGCTCTTTTAATATTAAAATCTCTTTTAGCTTCTAATAATTGAATTTTATTTTTTTCTTTATCTCTAATTTCTAAGGTTCTTCTTGCTGATGATTCTTGTCTCATCTTTGTTTCAATTAAATATTCATCATAAGATAGATTTCTCATTTTAGAAAAATTCATAGCACCTTCATTTATATCTTTTTTCTTTGTGTTTGAACCAAATAGAATTTTTCCATTTTGCCAATATTTAAACACAGATTTTGATATTTGAGTTAATTCACTTTTTGGTAAATCAAGCTCTTTATCTGTATTAATATCATCTAAATAGTTACATATATCATCTTTTGTTAATAAATTTTGAGCTTTTGCAAATCTCATAGCATATTTAAATAAAGTATTGTTTCTTTGCCCTAGAATAAGCTCTTCATCATTGATGTTTACTTCTAATTTTACAGACCTATTTTTATATTCAATTTTTGGAATAAAATCTTTGAAATCTGATAACTCATAATTTATCTGTTTTGAATAATAATAGGGATGTAATAAAGGGTTTCTCCAAACACCATGAAGTCTGTGTGATGCTATCTCATCACAATTTATAAGCTTAGTTATAGCTCTTTTTATATCAAGTAGATATTTTAAAGCTTTTGGTTGATGTGTGAATATATGATTTTTCAGATGATATCCAAAATGAAAACCTTTTTGAGTTTCAAGTATATAAGTAGGTTCTAATCCAATTTTTTCAGATATAAATTCAAAGAAGCCATCAATATTTTTAAAGTATTCTTTTGCAATTTTATCTTTAAAAGTATCAATATCAAAAATCATTAATGAGATTCTCTCACTAGTATTAAAATTAATAAATTTACATCTATCAAGTGCAATAACTGTTTTATATTCAAATACATTTGATAAATGCTTCTCATTACCAGCTTTTATTTTTGGAGGTAAGTTCTTAATTAAAAGTTCTTTTAGCTCTTCTCGTTCAGTTTTATGTTGTTGTAGTGTTGTCATTTTGGTTACTCCTTGTGACTTTGGAGTAACCCTTGAAGGATTAGAAAAGATTTATTTCATATATTGTTTATATGTAATAAGAACAAGATTTCAAAAAAGTTTAATTATGAAAAAGAATTTTGAAATTTGTCCATTCTAGATGGTCTAACTGTATTACTTCCTCCTAACCTTTTAATATTGAAGAAAATATTAGTAATACATGAAGATATTTATAGATATAAATAGAAATTGTGAATTTTGGATATAAAATCCAAAAAAAGGAATATTGAATTGATAAATCAATAATTAAAAATTCTTCTTAACTTTTTAAATTTATATTTCATAACAGAAGAAAAACTTTTATATCTTTCTCTTCTCAATTTACATCTTTCATTAGTTCAGCTTTTTTTTCACTTCATTTTATTAGATTGATTTCCTGATATATAAATAAAATTCTCATACTTCTAATTTCTATTTTTCTCTAAGTAAAAATCTAAACATTACAATCTATAAAAAGCCCGATGAACTAACGAGAGTGAAATTTGAAAGAAAAAGAGATAAGTTTTTTCACTTCTTTAAATTTAAAAAAGAAGAAAAAAGACAAACCCTTAAAATCTTCAAAAATGAAAACATTAAAAAAGGATACAAGATGACAAGAGAAGATATTTTAAAAGAGTTTAAAGGTATAGAGGGGATTAATGAAGCAAAAAAAATCTATAAGAAATTAGCTCGTAAGCTTCATCCTGATGTTGGAGGTAGTGAAGAAAAGTTTAAAGCTTTAAATGCCATTTATACTGATTTAATCGAACATAAAATCTATTTCTCAACTGATATTAAGATTGATGTTGAACTTGAAAAAATTATAAGTCTAATTTTACATTTTGAAAATATTACAATTGAATTAATAGGGTCTTGGATTTGGGTTGGCGGTGATACTGATATAGCTACCCTAAATAGGACATAGAAAAGTTTACTCTATGATAAAATAAAAACCTAAAAGGGAAACAGATGGCAAGTAAAAAATATACGCAAGAATTTAAAGATTCAACAGTACAATTA
>Ga0105357_10000840_pt1 | contig 16527 bp, 14 predicted proteins | sample GOMGulsemesocosm_4_FD_83660 | JGI IMG/M metagenome (GOLD analysis project Ga0105357, IMG submission 83660) | Methane-oxidizing microbial communities from mesocosms in the Gulf of Mexico - GOM15B Gulf of Mexico | ecosystem: Environmental > Aquatic > Marine > Cold seeps | place: USA: Gulf of...
CTTGGATTTGGCACAATTATTCGTTTATATGCGGCAAACGTTTCGCAATACGTAATACTGAGCTACGCGAGCGCACATTGACTTCTACTTCATTTTTACTCGGCTTTAATTTTCGACCGATTAATAGCAGTTTTTTACTTTTATTTAATTCTTCTTCACTAATAGGCATCCCACGAGGTACTTTTTTACCTTGAGAATGCTTTCTCATAAATTGCTTAACCAAACGATCTTCAAGTGAGTGAAAACTAATCACTACTAAACGGCCACCTTCAGCTAACATAGTTAAAGAAGCAGCTAAAACTTTTTCAATTTGCTCAAGTTCACTGTTGATATACATACGAATGGCTTGAAAACTTCGCGTGGCTGGGTGTTTTTTAATTTCACGTTGTGGTGCTGTGATTTTTATCAATTTAGCTAATTGGCTAGTGCGAGTAAAAGGAGTTTCAACGCGCGCATCAACAATAGCATTAGCAATACGCCAAGCATGTTTTTCTTCGCCAAAATTTCTCAACACCCAAGTAATATCTTCAACATCAGCAACCGCAAGCCACTGCTGTGCTGTTTGGCCGCGACTCGTATCCATACGCATATCTAACGGGCCATCTTTCATAAAACTAAAACCACGTTCAGCTTCGTCTAATTGAGGTGAAGATACGCCTAAATCTAATAATATGCCGTTCACTTTACCGACTAAGTTATGTTTCAGGACTATGTCAGCTAAATTGGCAAACCCTTCGTGTTCAATAAGAAAACGTTTATCTTTTTGGAATTTCTCAGCTGCTGTAATCGCTGAAGGATCACGATCAATGGCTATCAATCGCCCTTGCGATGATAGTTTAGAAAGGATCAACGACGAGTGACCGCCACGACCGAAAGTACAATCGATATAGCAGCCATCGGGATCGATGTCTAAACCTTCTATTGCCTCAGCTAATAAAACAGAAATGTGTGTTTTATCTGATTCCATATTGTTATTTTTATAACCTTTTATATATAAATCGTGTGTTTAATGCATAAATGTATAGTTAAAAATAGACTACAAATATTTTATAGAGATAAATCAAGTAATCGGTCTGTTAATTCAATTTCACCTGATTGTATTTTACTAATACCTTGCTGCATTTGGGCTTGCCATGCTGACTCGCTCCAAATTTCAAACTTTTTCAATTGCCCTACTAACATCACAGATTTTTCTAGTCCCGCATGTTGTCTTAAAGGACCATTGAGTAATAAGCGCCCATTTTTATCCATGTCACAATCAGTAGCATTTCCCAGTAGAACTTGCTGTAATAGTCGCTCTTGTGGATTCATACTAGACAAACTACAAAGTTTTAATTCAATTTCTTCCCATTCAGGCAACGGGTAAAGTAATAAGCACTGGTGTTGAATATCAACCGTACAGATCATCTTTCCTTCGCAATCAGCAAATAGCTCTTCACGAAACTTAGTGGGTATCGTAATTCTATTTTTGCTATCAAGCGTAATTGCGCTAGCGCCTCTGAACATAATATTTACTTATATCAACTTTGCTTTTATTTAATATTTTGCAGCAATTGATAAACCCCCCTGAATATTCATCAAGATCCACAATTACCCACTTTTTACCACATTGATACAGTTTAGTGACTAAAGCAAAGTTATGTCAAGCAAAGTTCGGGGAAATATCAGTATTATTACTGGTCAAAAATTCAGTAAAATTAAGGGCTGGGAAAAGAATTTTAGGAAGTGAATGAATTTGTAGACTTTTGTGGATCTATATCTCAATAAAGTATCAATTCAGCGTAAAAATAATTTTTAGGGAAACAAAAACATTCAAAAAGTGGGGTAGTTGAGCAGTATTATCCCAAATAAAAAACCCCGGCACAATCAGCAGGGCTTCACTAGAAAACTTAATGGTCTAAAACAACTCATCATCAATAGCGTACAAACAAGCACTGCCCGATTTTGCTGAAGCAAGTAACGACAGTCTACGTGGTAATAAACGGGAAAAGAAGTATCGAGCCGTATGTAGTTTACTTCGATAGAAGCCAGCACCGCTTTCACCATCACTCACTTGCTGTAACAAAGAAACCTGTGCCATTTTCGCCCAAACAAATGCCATTGCCGTATAACCAAACACATGTAAATAATCATTTGCCGATGCGCCTAACTCATTTATATCAGTTTGTGACTTAGATAATAAATCAGTCGTTAATTCGGTTAAGTCAGTTACCGCTTCTGCTAAAGGAGTTATAAATTCATTCATGGCTTGATCATCCTTGCTGCTTTCGATAAAAACACTCACTTCATCAGTAAACACTTTTAACATAGCACCTTTTGAGCCTGCCACTTTACGCATCAATAAATCCATGGCCTGAATACCATTGGTGCCTTCATATATTTGGGTAATTCGAGCATCACGTACCAATTGCTCTTGGCCCCATTCGCGAATATAACCATGACCACCAAATACTTGTTGCCCCGTAACCGTATTTTCAAATCCTAAATCGGTAAAAAATGCTTTAGCGATAGGTGTCAACAATGCCGCTAACGTTTCACCTTTAACTTGGTCTTCGCCTTCACCATAAGTGGCATAATCAAGTTGCATAGAAATATAGCTTGAAAGCGCTCTCGATCCTTCGTTTAGTGCTTTCATATTTAAAAGCATACGACGAACATCTCCATGTACCATGATGGAGTCAGCTTCTTGATTAGAATTTTTAATACCATTTATTTTACTATCAAGTGCTCGACCTTGTAATCGGTCTTTCGCGTACTCTAATGCATTTTGATACGAGCGTACCGCAGCGCTTAACCCTTGAATACCTACACCAATACGTTCAAAATTCATCATAGTGAACATACAAGCTAAACCTTTATTTTGTTCCCCAATTAAAAAACCTTTTGATTCATCAAAATTCATCACACAGGTTGATGAGGCATGAATACCCATTTTATGCTCTATAGAACCACAACTAACATTGTTATGCTTACCGAGTGTTTCGTCATCATTGATAGTAAATTTTGGCACTAAAAATAAAGAAATACCACGGGGTCCTGCTGGCGCACCAGGTAATTTAGCTAACACTAAGTGAACAATGTTTTCAGTAAGATCGTGCTCTCCACCGGTAATAAATATTTTATTACCGGTAATGCTATAACTTCCATCATCTTGTGGAGTCGCTTTTGTTCTAATAATACCTAAATCAGAACCAGAATGTGATTCAGTTAAGCACATAGATGCCGTCCAATCGCCAGCATACATTCGCGTTAAATAACGTTGTTTTAATTTTTCACTACCATGCTTGGCTAATAACAGCGCCGCACCTGCGGTAAGTATCGGATAAAGTGCGAAAGAAATGTCTGCGCTATTTAATATCTCTTCGTGCATAGCGGTTAATATTTTTGGCATACCCATGCCACCATAATTAACATCACCACCGAGTGCAGCCCAGCCGCCTTGTGCATAAGTTTTATACGCGTCTTTATAACCAGGGGCTGTGGTAACTGCACCATATTTAAAGCTCACTCCAATTTCATCACCTTGTCGAGCAATAGGATCAATCTCTTGTTCAGCGATTTTGGCACACTCTTGTAAAATAGCTTGAGCTGTATCTTTATCAACTTGCTCTGCTAATTCCGGTAATTTTTGCCACATTTTATCCGCTTTAAAAACTTCATAAAGCAAAAAACTCATATCTTTCAACGGAACTTTATACTTTGCCACAATAACCCCTACTATATTTATTAAATGGTATTTAACTAATTGTAATTCACTTTTTTGCTTCATTGTAAAAATCAAAGAACTGTCGATTAAAATAGCTTTTGAATAATTGTTTGAGTAGTTGTAAATCACCCTATTATTTGAATCTAAGAGCTTAAAAGTAACGTATTAACCAAATTAACCTGCGTTTAACTTGATATTTTATCAAAATTTGCGTTAATGTTAATAAAACACTAAACAAAGTATAGATAACTTGTACAAAACTGCGATGAAAACATTCTTAAGTTTACTTTTTATACCTTTATTGCTTTTAACGGCTGCGCAAGCTAAGCAATTAAGCTTCACAAAACAAGAACAAGGGAATAATTACAACTTTAGTTATCAATGGCTTGATCATAATAAAGTGCGCCAATCAATCCGCTTTAACTTAACTAAATCTGCATTATTTGAACACTTTAGAATGCTTAAACCTTATCAAGGTGAATTTGCGCAAAAAACAATTTTACGCGCAATAAAAAAACAACTTAGGCGGCAGCCATTAACCAATGCTCGCGCAGTTTTTACACAGCAACAGGGTAAAACAGTTATTCAAGTAGAAGGACAAGATAATGAAAAGGTTTCTGCTGCGTATAAAAAAATAAAATTAGTAGAGCAAGATGTGACTAAAAAATACTTTCGAAAAAATTACTATCAACGTTTTACTACGCATGATCAGCAAACGGGTATAAAAGTAGATCACGTTAATATTGCACTGGATTCTGTTGCTGACTTTAAGGTTATTAAACCAATAATTTTAGATATAGTGTCCATTGAGAATATTCGTAAGGTCACCAATTATGTACTCGGTTTTGTACAAAGTATTCCTTATTCAACATTAGAGTCTCGTCTTACTTCTTCAGGAGCTGGTTTTAATTATCCTGCGAAATTGTTATGGGAAAACCAAGGTGATTGTGATAGTAAAATGGTGTTAACAGCTACGATTTTACGCGCGTTAATGCCAAGAATAGATATGGCGATGATATTTATTGATCAGCATGCATTTATTGGTATTGCAATTCCCGCAGAGGCTAATGAGGTAAGTATTGAATACCAAGATGTTATTTACCTATTAGCAGAGCCAACAGGGCCTGCTTTATACAAATTAGGAACCTTAGCCCCTGAATCTGAATTAGCAATCAATCAAGATCGCTATGTTGTTGAAGAGTTTCATTCTGACGGTAGCTATTAAATTATTTTTTATTTTGTTAATTTAATAGCTATTTTATAACAAGGTTTTTCCTGCTTTGATGCGAGAAATATAGTGAACAATGCTGTTTTGAGAGAAATATGATATAAGTTAAAAATGATATTTCAATGTTATCCTTCTTTGATTTAACCCGTTCACCTCTTATAATTTTTGTCAACGCCATTTATTTGCTAACAATAACTATTGCCAACCGTAATTAAAAGTTAATTTATTTTTCCGCTTGAAACACTTGTGATTTGTGAGTTGTGAGTTAGAAGCACTACACTAATAAGACTTTTACACCTATTAATATTAAAGTGACACCTCCCAAAAATTCAGCTTTACTCTCGAGCCATGTCCCACTCTTAGAGCCGATAAGAACGCCTAACCAACTAAAGAAAAAGGTAATAATACCAATGATAAAACAAGCAACAAACGGGTTTACATCTAAAATAGTTAAGGTGAAACCAGCCGCCATTGCATCGATACTTGTAGCAATGGCAAGTATTAACATAACTCGATGAGTTATTTTTGCTATATCTTCTTCTATACCCTCAGAGAAAGACTCGTAGAGCATCTTGCTACCTATTAGTAAAAGTAATAAAAAGGCAATCCATGGGGCATAAGATTCAATCCAACCTAAAACTCCTTTGCCTCCAAGATAGCCAATTAAGGGCATAACTCCTTGAAATAAACCAAAATATAATGCCGACATTAATCCAAGAGAAATTGTTTTACTATTATGCTTTGCACCCAGCCCAATTGATACAGCGAAAGCATCCATACTTAATGCCACAGCTAAAATTAATACTTCGATCATTTGAAAACTCTACTACTTAAATTGAATACAATAAAAACCAACTGTATTTTGTTCTGCTTGAAACTCTTGTGTACGCCCAGTATAGGCATAAATATTGAGGTAAAATGCCTCTAAATGAAAATTATCATTAACTTAACCTACTGTTATTAAACGTTAGCTACTAGTGAGTGGCATGGATTGTTCCGTAAGGACTGATCTAGAAGGAGCCGCTAAGCCATCAGTTTTAATGCTATATAAGGCACCAAATTAAAAATGAAAATTCCTATTTTGTAATTTGCCATGAATGAAAAATACAACGTAGGTAACTTTGAGGCACTTACGCCAGTCAATTTACTGTGAATATTGATAGCCAAACCGTTAAATAGGAAAAGGAATATTGCTGAAAAAAGCAAAATACCCATATTTAAAGCAGTGCACCAACCTAAGAAAACCGTAATGTTATGAACATCCATAGTGGGTTAATTTCCCGTAAATTTGGTTTAACAAACCGCCACAATGTACGGCTGATAATGTTTTACTAAAATGTGCAGCGCAGCGAAAACGAGTAAACTGTTAGCAGTCAGGCTTGTATGCTAGCGCATGATAAGTATAGTTAACCACTTTTGAGAAAGCTATACCAACTATTTCAATCTTCTAGGAATAATAATATGGATGTATTATTTTGATAACCAACAACATAACTTGCCATGAAAGTTAGTAACGAAAATTGTCCATTCACTCAGCAAGTCAGTTTTTTAGACATAGAGTTAGTTTGTATTTTATATTAGAATAAACTTTGCGCTTATCGTTTAATAAGTACTTATCGTTTAACAAGTATTATATTGATTTAATTTTATAGGGATTTACAATGAAAAAATTATTAATTGCTTCAACATTATTGATTTCAACATCAGTTTTAGCCGACGCACCAGGTAGCCAAACCTGTGGTTGGGGTAACATGCTTTTTAAAGGTCAATCAGGCACGCCAAGTCACGTTCTTGCTGCAACAACCAACGGTTCTACTGGTAATAATACTTTTGGTATGACTTTTGGTACAAATGGTTGTTCAACTAATGGTACATTGACTTACGGCGGCAAAGAAATGATTGACGTAAGCATGATTATGGATGAATTTAGTGAAGATGTTGCTCGTGGTGACGGCGAGGCATTAACTGCCGTTGCTGTTTCATTAGGTGTTGTAGAAGCTGACCGTACACTATTTAAGGCTACAATGCATAATAACTTCAATGCTATTTTTCCATCTGAAAATGTAACAACTGAACATGTTGTTAGCACTATGTTTACGCTGATGAAAAACAATAAAGCACTAGTTAAATATACGGTATAGTATTTTTTGGCTCTGTTGTAGTTTATTGTTGTCGCTTAGGTTAACGTTAACCTAAGCGTTATGTAGCGTGTTATTTGAGCTATTTGAGTTAAAAAACTAAATTCCCTCACAGTTCTTTAAAAATAGAGTGATCACAGAACGACAGCAGTGTTCTACAACAGAGCCTATTTTTTAGTGTTCAAATAAAGGCTACTAACTAATTGGTAGCCTTTTTTATTTAATATCTTTTTTCTAATACTTTTATATCTTATGCCTTCTAAATTTTGATTATGACCGTTAAATCTATCTTACTATTACTCTTACTAACAACTATGTCGCTTGTTAGCGTTACTAGCCATGCCCTTGTTCCTATTTCGATTAGAGCATTGGCACAAAGTGAACAATGGCTTGCGTTGTTGCATATTAAACCGCATAAAGATGCTAGTGATTTACAAAGTTATGTTGATGATTACAATTTCTTTTTAGCTGCTGATGGTGCAACCAACCCAGAAAGTGAATTATTAGCCAGTATTACCGCATTAAAAACAGACAAACAAACGCAATGTAGGTTCCCGGCAAGAACTAAATTATTACTAAGTCATATTGAAAACTTAATCAATGAAATCAGTGAGGTAGAATGTACTAAATACAATACATGGTTAAGACAATTAGATACGTCTTCTGTGGTGCTTGTTTTTGCTGCGGCTCAACTTAACAGCCCGTCATCAATGTATGGTCATACTTTTTTACGATTTGATCCTGAAAATGTTCAACAACATTCAACGTACTTATCCTATGCGCTGAACTTTGGTGCAACAGTTTCTGATGGTGATACTGGTTTTTTATATGCGGCAAGGGGAATAACCGGTGGCTATCCTGGTAATTTTGCTGCCAATCCATATTTCGAAAAAATTAAAGAATACAATCGGTTAGAAAATAGAGATTTATGGGAGTATAAGCTTAACCTAACGCAAGATGAAATTAATATCATGCTGGCGCATATGTGGGAGTTACAGAGGATCAACTTTGATTATTATTTCTTTGATGAAAATTGCTCTTTTCGATTATTAGAGTTACTAGATGTTGCCAGACCCAAATTAAAGTTAGTCGATAATTTTCCTGTCACAACTATCCCCCTTGATACCGTTCGTGTTGTTGAAAATGCTGGTTTAGTGTCTAATGTTTTTTACCGAGAATCAATACTAACCGAATTAGAAAGCCAATTAGCGCAACTGTCACCGCCAGAGCGGGCATTAGTGTTAGCGCTCTCAGAAAATGAAGCGTTACTAACCTCAAGTCAGTTCACTACGCTTAACCTAAACAAACAACAGATTGTAGTAGATAGTGCTTACCGATATTTACGTTATCAAAATACGTTTAATGGTCGTCAAGAAGACATAACCAGAAGAAGCTTTCTTTTATTAAGACACTTGAATAAGAATACTGTCGATATTAAGCGAAATACGGTTACACCAGTAAGGCCCGATAAAGGGCATAAAACAACGATGTGGAGTGTTGGGTTAGGGGAAAGAGATAAACAGCCCTACCTGCAGCTACAATATAGAGCTAGCTATCATGACTTACTAGACCCTTCCGCTGGTTATTATCCGGGTATGTCGCTTAACATGGTGAATGCAGTCGTTAGAGTTTATCGTGATGACAAACTTACATTAGAAAAAGCCGAGCTACTAGACATTGTTTCTTTATCATTAAGAAATGACTTTTTTACCCCCTGGTCTTGGAAGGCTAACGTAAGTATTGAGCAGCAGTGGACAGCCGGAAAAGACACTCTAGTTACACAAGGCTCTGGTGGTGGTGGGGTAAGTTACCAACCACTAAAAAATAGTCATCTGTTCTTCTTAGCAACAGCGAGATTAGAGTTTAATAAAAAATTAGATACCTTAATATCTATTGCGCCAGGGCTGCACATTGGCTTTTTATACCATTGGGAAAATGCAAGTTTGCAGTTAGAAGCTGAACATTACCAATTTATTGTAGATCAAACAAAACGTAGCCGCGTAAGCATTCAACAAAGTTGGCAATTAGCAACGAATGATAGCTTAAGATTTTTAGCTGCTTACCACAAAATTGATGATAAGCAGTCCAGCAACTATAGCTATCAAGAGGTTAAAATAGAGTATCGTCATTACTTTTAATTTACCATGCTACCCTACACTGTTTTAACAGTGTTTAATTGAGCAAAGTGAATGCTTACCTTATCTTTAACTTGCCACGCACAACGTGTTCCTTGTGGAATAAAGAGTGCATCACCACGTTTAAAATAATGTGAAACACCCGTATCATCGATGCAAATAAGGCTACCTTTATGAATAAAGATGACTTCATGATAAGGAAAATCAATTAAATTAGTTGTCAAAGCATTACTTTGCCAAACACCCACAGTAAAGCGTTGGTTGTTACTTCGGTAGAGTATTTTTTTTCGTTGGCCGCCTGATGTTTCTTTCCATGAAATATCACTATTTTCATCAATAAAAACAATCTGTTCCGTGAACGGATTTGCTAGTATTTCTTGGGGTTCATAAATCACATAAAATTTACGTAAATATCCTTGTTGACGCCACTGGCAATTAACCCCCTGGGGAATTACAAAACTTTCACCTGACATTATAGTTTCAATGTCACCGGTTTTATTATTTTTAATTTCCACCCTACCGTCGATGATGATCATAAATTCATTATAGGTAGATGGTAAAGCAGTTTCTATAATATCAATGGTATCGCAAAAACCAATATATAACCCTAATGTTTCATCTTTAAAATCGCTATATTGAGCTTTTAGAGCTAACTGAGTTGGTTGAACTGACGGAGCTATTTCAAGCTTTGCTGTATCATGCTCATTGGCAATGTTACTAAAACAAGCTATATTTTGGCTTAACTTGATAATCTTTTTTTCTGACATTTATTGCTCGGCTTACCTGGTTTTTTCTGTTCTCATTACACTAACACCCACCCACTACAGATGATTGTCAGTTTATAGCTCTTCAACTGCTCGTTTATCGAGATCAAGATGAACTAAGCGACTTCATTCGCTCTAAGTTTGTTGAAAAATCACTAAAATCACAAAACAGCTAGACTTTACGACTCATTATTTTTTACCTGATGAATATGTACATCTCGTTGTGGAAACGGAATAGTAATATTCGCTTCATCTAAAGCAGAGTAAATTTTGGCATAAGCTTTATATTTAGTCGCATACAAGTTCACCGTAGGAGTCCATAAACGAATGGCAATGGTTATGGCACTATCCGAAAACTCATCAATACCCACTTGTAACTTTCTATTTTCACCAACAATGCCTAAAGACATTATCGCTTTTTCTAACAGCTTGGTAACGTCTAATGGGTTATGACTGTATGAAATACCAACCTTTAACTCGAGTAACGAATCATGTTTGGAATTATGAAGAATTTCACCCACTATGTGCTTATTAGGAATTGTGATAGTGACATCATCTTCATTTTTTAATACCGTATAAGCAAGTAACACTTCTTCAACAACACCCGTAACACCTTGCACACTAATAGTATCGCCAACAACAAAAGGTCTAATAATAATAATATTAAAACCGGCCGCATAGTTAGCCAATAGCCCTTGTAATGCTAAACCAGCCCCCAAAGAAATTGCGCCAATAGCGGCAATAAACGGTGTAACGCTGATCCCCAGTTTACTCAACGAAACAATAGCGATCATAATCACTATTAACATTTTTGTGGTATTTGCTAAAAATTGACTTAATGTAATATCTAATTTATGTCGTTGACATAACCGTAAAACAAAAATAGATATTTTTCCCGCAAGAACGTAACCAATAATAAAGATGATTAATGCGCCAATTAATTGGAAACTATAATTGGTAAAAAATTCTATGATAATATTATACATGTTAGTGACTTGATCTAATTCTGCTTTTAATAAGTCAGCAGGATTAACCCCTTCAATGACTTTTTCTGTCTTATCTGTTACTGGAGCCTCGAACATTATAATTCCTTAGTAATCTCGACGAATAAACAGAGGATAACAGATTGTAAATAAATGTGATCTTTTAAGGTAAATATTATTTTTTACTGTTGAAAAGTGTATTTAAAGCACCATAATTACTTGCTAACATTTGATTGTTTTTCATTCGGTAACGTTCAAGGCAAAACCATGTCGTATGCATTAGAAATTAAGTCTCTAGAAAAAACCTACAAAGGTGGTTTTCAAGCACTTAAAGGGATTGATTTAACAGTAGAAAAGGGCGACTTTTTTGCTTTACTAGGTCCTAATGGAGCAGGTAAATCTACCACCATAGGGGTGATAACGTCTTTGGTTAATAAAAGCCAAGGTCAGGTAAAAGTTTTTGGCTACAGCATTGACACTGACTTAGAAAAAGCAAAAAGTTTTATTGGTTTAGTGCCACAAGAATTCAATTTCAACCAATTTGAACCCTTAATGAGCATTTTGGTGAATCAGGCGGGCTATTATGGTGTTGAGCGTAAAATTGCCATAGAACGTGCCGAAAAATATTTAAAAAAAATGGAATTATGGGATAAGCGCGATGAGGCTGCGCGTATGTTATCTGGCGGGATGAAACGTCGATTAATGATAGCCCGTGCTTTGATGCATGAACCACAAATATTAATTTTAGATGAACCAACTGCCGGCGTTGACATTGAAGTGCGTCGTTCAATGTGGGATTTTTTGCGCGAGTTAAACAGCCAAGGGATTACCATTATTCTAACGACCCATTATTTAGAAGAAGCAGAAATGTTATGTCATAATATTGCTATTATTAATAATGGTAAAATTGTTGAAAATACCAGTATGAAAGCTTTATTAGCACAACTTGATGTTGAAACTTTCGTTTTAGATTTATCACCCCATGACAAAAAAGTCACCTTAAGTGAAACTAACTATAAAGAGATTGATGATCATACCTTAGAAATTGATTTGAATAAGAACCAAAATTTAAATTCTATTTTTCAGCAATTAACTAAGCAAAATATTAACGTGCTGAGTATGCGTAATAAAAGTAATCGCTTAGAAAGCTTATTTATTAACCTAATATCAAAAAAATCATCAAATAAAGTATCGAATAAACAACCGAATAAAACGTCAAACAAAAAGGTTAATTAAGATGAATTACGCCATTGCCCTAAAAAGTATTTTAACGAAGGAAGTTCAACGTTTTTTGCGTATTTGGGTACAAACCTTAGTGCCTCCAGCTATTACCATCAGCTTATATTTTGTTATTTTCGGCTCACTTATCGGCTCTCGTATTGGCGAAATGGGCGGCTTTGATTACATGTCATTTATTGTACCTGGCTTAATTATGATGACGGTTATTACTAACTCATATTCAAATGTAGCCTCGTCTTTTTTTAGTGCTAAATGGCAGCGAAACATTGAAGAGATGTTAGTAGCACCCGTGCCAAATTGGGTGATTGTTGCCGGCTATGTGGGCGGCGGTATGGCCCGTGGTATTTTGGTAGGTTTAATTGTCACCTTGGTTTCACTGTTGTTTGTTGATATTCAAATTCATAATTTCTCGGTAATCATAGCAACGGTAGCGTTAACCTCAGCAACATTTTCTTTGGGTGGTTTGATTAATGCTATTTTTGCTAACAGTTTTGATGACATATCAATCATTCCCACGTTTGTGCTAACACCATTAACCTATCTTGGTGGGGTATTTTACTCTATTAGCTTGTTACCTGAATTTTGGCAAAATGTGTCACAAATTAATCCCATTGTTTATATGGTTAATGCCTTTCGATACGGTTTTTTAGGTATTTCTGATGTTAACATTGTTACGGCATTTTTAGTCATTGGCTTTTTTATTGTTACCCTATTCACTATTGCTATGGTATTGATCAGTAAAGGTATAGGGTTAAGATCTTAATGAAGATGACTTTAGTTAAAAAATGGTTGAAATAAAATGAGTGAACAAAATAATGCGTTAGGTGATTCTAAATCTATTATTACCAACCAAACGGGAATTCACGAAAAGCTAAATGACGTAGTAGCAAAGCATTTATCTCATCCTTTCAAAAAACCTTATCAGCCGCATACTCTGCAGGCTTTTCAGGAAATGGATACATTAGTGCAAGCCTTTTTACAGGCTAATCCTGAAGGAGAAATTATTTTAGATGCGTGTTGTGGTGTTGGCAAAAGTAGTCGAATTTTAGCGCAGCAAAATCCACAAGCACTTGTTATTGGTGTCGATAAATCAGCGCACCGAATAAATAGAAATATAGAAGGCTTTGCACAAAAAAATGGCTATAGCGCACAAAATTATCATTTAGTACGAGCTGATTTAAATGATTTTTATCGTTTGGTTCAATCGGCTAATTGGCCTGTATCTAAGCATTATATTCTCTACCCTAATCCTTGGCCTAAATCTAAACACTTACAACGTCGTTGGCATGGCAGTTCAGTATTTCCACAAATGACAAATATTGGTGATGTGTTAATATTGCGTAGTAATTGGCGCTTGTATTTGGAAGAATTTCAACAAGCAGCCAAACAAATACCATTGCATGGAAAGCTTTCTCAAGTTAACGTAGCAGTAGAACAAGCACTGACACCATTTGAAGCTAAATACCAAGCCAGTGGTCAAGTCTGTTGGCAGTTAACCCTATATAAGTAAAACTAAATACAAGTAATTACTAAAATGACGACACCTAAGCGTATAGCACAAGCAACAAGTGAATCTTTACATCGCATATTTACTGTTGCCGAGGCTCCCGACTCTACTTTAGGACGTATTGAACAAGAAATATCACAAAATTTAACAGGTTTTCTCAATGATCATATTGTTGCGAGTAAAAATGCCTTAAGTGATATTGAACACAATTTCATTAGTGCTCAGATTCCTGAAGAGCCCCAGTTTGTTTCTGATCATATGCACCATTTACTTGATAAACTAGTCGCACATTCAGTACATACTGCTAGCCCTAGCTTTATTGGTCATATGACGTCGGCGTTACCCGCTTTTATTTTACCATTGTCTAAGTTAATGGTTGGTTTAAATCAAAACCTAGTCAAAGTTGAAACATCTAAAGCGTTTACCCCATTAGAGCGTCAAGTACTAGGGATGATGCATAACTTAGTTTACCAAAGAGATGACGCTTTTTATCAGCAATGGTTACATAGTCCCAATCATTCTTTAGGCGCTTTTTGCTCTGGTGGTACGGTCGCTAACATCACCGCTTTGTGGGTAGCTCGAAATAAATTACTAAAAGCTGATGGTGTCTTTTCTGGTATCAGTCGTGCAGGTTTGTGTAGTGCCTTACAACATTATGGCTATAAAGGTTTAGTAATTTTAGTATCAGAACGTGGCCATTATTCTTTAAAAAAATCAGCTGATATCCTTGGAATTGGACAAGACAGCGTTATCGCCATTCCAACAGATGAAAATAACAAAATAGATTGTCAAAAACTCGTACAGAAGTGTCGCCAATTAACCGAACAAAATATTAAAGTGCTTGCGATTGTTGGTGTGGCTGGTACTACTGAAACAGGCAACATTGACCCATTAAACGAAATGGCTGATATTGCAGAACTTTACCAATGTCATTTTCATGTTGATGCCGCTTGGGGTGGTGCTACGTTACTATCTAATAAGTACCGTTATTTACTTAATGGCATTGAGCGTGCTGACTCAGTGACTATTGATGCCCATAAACAAATGTACGTGCCTATGGGTGCGGGCTTAATATTATTTAAAAACCCTTCTGCCGTTGATGATATTGAACATCATGCTGAGTATATATTGCGCAAAGGTTCAAAAGATCTAGGTAGTCACACCTTAGAAGGCTCTCGATCTGGTATGGCTATGCTAGTTTACGCTAGCTTGCATATTATTAGCCGGCCAGGCTACGAAATGTTAATTAATCAAGCGATTGAAAAAGCAGAATATTTTGCCGAAATTATTAACCTCCATGAAAATTTTGAATTGATTACTGAGCCAGAATTATGTTTATTAACCTATCGTTATGTTCCTAAAACAGTACAAACTTTTCTTGCTCAAGCTGGAATTAACGAAGATTACAAAGTTCAAGATGAGATAAATTTTTTGTTAGGACAACTCACTAAGTTTATTCAAAAACGCCAACGAGAAGACGGTCGCTCGTTTGTTTCACGTACGCGTATTGAAGTAGCCCGATACAGAGGTGCAAAAGTGATTGTTTTTCGCGTGGTTCTTGCCAACCCGTTAACCAGTAAAGAAATCCTTCACGATATTTTGGCTGAGCAATGTTTACTAGCACAAGAAAGCGAACTTTATTTACCGCAACTAAGAACACAATCTAATTAATAATAACTAACGATATGCTACAATTACCCCATATTTTCAGATAATTTTACCCCATACGGATTTATTCATGGCTAAAAAATCGCTTTGTATTAGAGAAAAAACTATTTTTGACGGTATATTTACTAAATATTTTTTAAAATCGTTATTTGCTTTATGGTTTAAATTAGCTGGTTGGAAGGTCTGTAAATTACCCCCTGAAGGCGCTGGCGTAGCTATTGCCGCACCGCACACCTCTAATTGGGATTTTGTTTATGCCCTTGGCGCTGCCATTTTACAAGATGTAAAAATATATTTTTCTATTAAAGACAGTCTATGTAAAGTACCGCTATTAGGAAGATGGCTAATGTGGCTTGGTGCCATTCCAATTGATCGCAGCTCAAAAGGGGTTGGTCAAGTACAACAAATCAAAAAATTTATTGAATCGCAAAAAAAACAGTCCAAAAATGGAAAAAGAATATTTTTCTTATTTACACCAGAAGGTACTCGTGGCGTAGTAAAAAAATGGAAAGCTGGTTTTTATCATATTGCTCAAGGCTGTGAATTGCCAATTTTTCTCGCTAAAGTTGATTATTTAAGTAAAGAGACAGGGGTATTTCATACCTTTCAACCAACGGGGAATAAAAAAGATGATATTAGTGCAATTCAAGCCTCCTATGAAAGTGTTCAAGGCAAGTATCCAAAATTACAATTCCCTCATTATATAGGCTGCTTGCCGAAAATATCTGACTCTGAAGCAGCAATTATTCGAGCACTCTATTCACTTAAAGGGGTGGCTACCAAAATGGAAATAGGTACCAAAGCTAAAGTAGCAGAGTTATCAAGCACTATGCTTACCTTGTTGATAGAAAAGGGATTGTTAGAAAAAAGCATTACTAATAATACAACCACCTACCAACTCACTTTTGCAGGTAAAGGCTACTTTTTACATTTATCACCCATATCTTAAAATGACTTTCAAGTTCTTGAACCTAATTTAGTGTACCAAAACATAAAGTGTTGCCTAATAGTTAACTCAAGTCAATGAACAATAGCGTTAACTCAAGTCCGCTTTTCTTTTAAATCAATCCCACTTTTGCTTATACAAAAAAAAGACCCTAGTAAATTAATGCTAGGGTCTTTTTAAGTAACTTCTTTAAAGTTAAAGTCTAATTGAGTA
>Ga0105357_10000846_pt1 | contig 16469 bp, 13 predicted proteins | sample GOMGulsemesocosm_4_FD_83660 | JGI IMG/M metagenome (GOLD analysis project Ga0105357, IMG submission 83660) | Methane-oxidizing microbial communities from mesocosms in the Gulf of Mexico - GOM15B Gulf of Mexico | ecosystem: Environmental > Aquatic > Marine > Cold seeps | place: USA: Gulf of...
GACTGGCTTCGCATGATGGCGGCCCTGATGATGAACCAGCATCAGTGGTCACAGGTTGACGATCTGCACGACTGGTTGCTCGCCAACCGACTGGACGGCATGGGTAGGCTGATCCGCAGCGCCAGCAAGGATGACGCAGCAAAACAGGCTATTCTGACGCGCATGCGTGAAAACTCAGCCCCAGCGATGATGAAACTTCAGCGCTTTCTGACTGAAATCGACTAACCACTAGAACAGGCCAAACCATGCAGCAATTTCAGATTCGCAAAGACAACTTCATGACCCGCCAACGGGTGACCCTCAGCGCTGAAGAAGAACAGGCGCAACTGAGTGACGGCCAGGTGCGCCTGGCCGTCGACAGTTTCTCCTTCACCGCCAACAACATTACCTATGCCGCTGCCGGCAACAAGCTGGGTTATTGGCAGTTCTTCCCACCGGTTGGCGAGCAAAATGAAGGCTGGGGTGTGATTCCGGTGTGGGGCTTTGCCGATGTGACCGAATCGCGCTGCGCCGAGCTGCCGGTGGGCGATCGCCTGTTTGGCTACTTCCCACCGGCCACTCAGTTGATCATGCAGCCGACCCACGTGTCCGACACACGGCTAATGGACGGCAGCGCGCATCGTGCTCAACTGCCGCCGGGTTACAACAGCTACAGTCGCGTACTACACGAGCCGAACTACGACCCGGCAAGCGAGCCGGAGCGCATGCTGCTGTGGCCATTGCACATCACCTCGTTCTGTCTGTGGGACGCACTGCAGGCCAAGGGCTGGTACGGCGCGGAGCAGGTGATCATCCTCAGTGCCTCAAGCAAAACCAGTATGGGGCTGGCGTTTGCCCTGGCGCAGGACCCGAGCGCACCGGCAGCCATCGCCCTCACCTCCAGCCGTAACCTGGCGCTGGTAAAACAGTTGAAGATTTACGACGCCACCGTGGATTACGCGCAACTCAGCAGCATCGACAACAGCATTCCCAGCGTTATCGTCGACATGTCGGGCAACGGCGCCTTGTTGCAGGCGCTGAACCAGCACCTTGGCGAAAAGCTGGCGTACTGTATCAACGTGGGCCTGACCCATTGGGACGAAAGCCAGCACGCCTCCGGCATCAGCGCTGAGCGCAGCGAGTTCTTCTTCGCGCCTGGCCATATTCAACAACGCCTGAAGGATTGGGGCCCAGAGGGGTTTGCCGAACGCAGCCAGCAATTTTTACATGCTTCGGCCAACTGGAGCCGCCAGTGGTTAAAGGTCAAAACACTAGAGGGGCTGGATGGCCTGGACGCGATCTACCCCGCCGTCTGCCAGGGTCAGGTCGCCGCTGACGAAGGCGTAATCATCCAGCTCAAGTCAGCCGTCTAAATACCAGCGACGGGGCTCAAACGCTTATGCCGCAGAATAATGGAAGCCGATAATGCTGTACCCCGGCTGCAGCACAAGCGCAAATTGGGCTCCTTTGCGGCCAGCCCCAAAACCCATGACAAGGAGCACAACATGAGCGAGTTTGCAGGCAAGACCATCGTCATCAGCGGCGGTGCCGAAGGTATCGGCTTTAGTATTGCCATGGCCATGGGCAAACAGGGTATGAAGGTGGTGCTGGGTGATATCGACAGCAACCAGCTGAAATTCGCCGAAGACAAACTGCAGCAGGCCGGCATCGAGGTACTCACGGCGCAGATGGACGTTACTCGTCTGGACGATTGGCAGGCCCTGGCCAAACAGGCGCTGGCTCGCTTCGGCAAGATTCACATGCTGGTCAACAACGCTGGCGTCGGTGGCGGTACCGGTAGCATCGAGCAGACAGACAACAACCAGTGGCGCTGGGTGATGGATGTCAACCTGATGGGTGTCATCAACGGCACCCAGGTCATGGTGCCGCTGATCAAGCAGCACCATGAAGGTGGCTGGCTGCTGAACGTCGCGTCCATGGCCGGCATGGGCGGCGTGCCTTACGGCGGCGCCTATACCGCCAGCAAGGTCGCAGTGGTCGGCATGTCAGAGAGCTGGTATGCCGAGTTGCAGCCACACAACATTCAGGTGTCAGTGCTCTGCCCGGCGTTCGTCAAAACCCGTATCAACCTGTCCAGCCGCAACATGCAAAGCGATTACAAAACCGAGGCCACCCAGCGTGAGGCCACCCCGCAGCAGGCGGCGATGGCGGCGCACATGCAGAAGATCATCGACAACGGCCTGCCGGTCGAGATCGTCGGTGAGCGCGTTGTTGAAGCACTGAAAGCCAAAGAGCTGTACATCTTTACCCATCCCAACTACCGCCCGAGCACCCAGGCACGCGCCAAGGCCATTGACGCCGCGTTTGAGCGCGCGGCCGCCAGCCCCCTGCTGTCAGGCGTGCTTGACCAGGAGGTCATCCGCTTCGGCTAAAGCTGCTGCGCGCCGGCGGCGGCCGGCGCCAGACTATTTTTCTCTGCGCCACTTACCGCCCACTTGCCGCCGTGCGACACTGGCTCGCCTGAATCCCAGGCGTCACCGCACGCGAGATCGACCGCATCATGGAATGGCTTTCAAGCCCGGATATCTGGGTTGCTTTCCTCACCCTTACTGCCTTGGAAATCGTCCTCGGCATCGACAACATCATCTTCATCTCCATTCTCGTCAGCCGCCTTCCCAAGGCGCAGCAGCCCAGAGCACGCTTCATTGGTCTGGCACTGGCAATGGGTACGCGCATTCTGTTGCTGCTGAGTATTGCCTGGGTCATGCGCCTGACCGCCGATCTGTTTCAGGTACTGGGCGAAGGCGTCTCCGGCCGAGATCTGATCCTGTTTTTCGGCGGCCTTTTCCTGCTGTTCAAGAGCACCACCGAAATCTGGCACAGCATGGAGGGGCCCGAGCACAGCGCCACAGGCGCCACGCCCAAGGGCGCTGGCTTTGTGAGTATCGTGCTGCAGATTGCGATCATCGATATCGTGTTTTCGCTCGATTCGGTGATTACGGCGGTGGGGCTGGTGGATGAGGTGGCCGTGATGGTGGCGGCTATCGTCATTGCGGTGCTGGTAATGATGCTGGCGGCCGGCAGCATCAGCAATTTCATTGAAAAGCATCCCTCGCTCAAGGTACTGGCGCTGTCGTTTCTGATGGTAGTGGGCACCCTGCTGATCGCCGAGGCCTGTGACGTGCATGTACCCAAGGGCTACATCTACTTTGCCATGGCGTTTTCGCTGGCGGTGGAGGCCATCAATATTCGCGTGCGCACCGCGGCGCAGCGCAAGCGGTTGGCGGAATAATCATCTGCGCAGCCGGGGGTACCCGGCTGCGCAGATGGTCGGTTCAGAAGCGGTAGCTCAGACTCAGCTTGGCGTTGCGGCCTTGCGAATAGGCGTTGTCACCCGAGAGCGCTGGGCGATAAAAGCGGTCCAGCACATTGTCGACGGTCAGGTTGACACTCACGTTCTTGAGCGCGCCGCGCTGCGGCGCCCAATCGGCAAACAGGCGGTGTACGTCATAACTGTCGTTGCCATAGTGATTCCAGTACAGCTCGCCGGTCTCGCTGTAGAGATCACTCGGCAGGCGATCGGTCTTGCGCACAAACTCGCCCTGCCAACCGGCGTGCACGTCAATCTCCGGGATTTTCACCCCCAGCAGCGCCACCCACTTGACCGGTTGAATATCCCGCGCCCAAACGTCCGCCGCCCAGGGGTTGCTGTAGGCGCCCTTGTGTTTGCCTTCCATCCAGGAGTAGGACAGGCTGGCGAAAATGCGGCGGCTGTCGTAAAAACTTTCTACCTCAAAGCCTCGAATGGTCGCGCCTTCCAGGTTGCGGTAGTTGGACAGCGGTAGCAAATCGCCGCAGTTGTCGGAAATCGAGCCACCGTTCTCGGCCTGCGCGGCGCAGGCAACCGAGCGGAATTTGAATATCTCGTCCTCAATCTTGTTGTGGTACGCAGTGGCGCGAATCTGCAGGTTGTCCCCGCTGACAATCAGCTCCGGCAAGCTGACCACCGCCCCGGCCCGCAGCCCGCGAATTTTTTCCGCGTCCAGATCGCGGCTGGTGCCACCAAAGGTAGAGCTGCTCTGTACTTCGTACTGCTCATCCAGCACCGGAGCACGCCAGGTTTTCGCGTAATCGAAGAACAGTCCCAACTGATCGGTGGCGCGCCAGAAGATCGCCAGCCTTGGCGACCAGCCGGAATAGGTTTGCGAGCGGTAATCGTGATTCAGGTCCGGGTTGTTATAGCGCTCAGCCAGGTTCCGCTCGCCCTGGTTACGCACATGATCAAAGCGCAACGAGGGCGTAATGGTCACAGCGCCAAGGGTGATGGCGTCCTGCAGGTAGGCGCTGCGCGTGTCCTGTTGGCCTTGCGGCATGAACTGCGGCTGGTACCAGCCGTAGTTGTAGTCGGGGTTGCTGTCGTAGGTGGGCAGGTACATGAGCACGTCGCGCGTGTGCTTGCGCCACTGAGTCCCCACCGTCAGCTCGTGCTCCAACGGGCCGGTGTCGAACAGGCTGATATTGCGCGCTTCCAGCACCTTGTCGCGGTAGGCGGTGTTGATGTACTTGCCGCCGGTCGACGAGCTGTAACTGGCATCGTCATCGCGGGTATCGGTCTGCTCGGTATCCGACAGCGAGTAGGTGATCTCCAGGTCCACCAGCGGATTATCCACCGGCTGATACTGGTATTTACCCGCCCAGGTAGTATCCACCAACTCGCGGTTGGACATCAGCCGGTTCATCGCCGCCTCAAGGCTGCCGTAGCGGTCAATCGAGTATTTACTGGGCACCAGGAAGGTCACCGCACTGAATGGCGAACGCAGTTCGCTCTTGGTACGGCTGTAGGTCAGGCCAAAACTGTGTTCCAGGGTCGGGTGGAAGTTACCCTTGATCAGTACCGAATCCTGGTTCTGCGCGGTAAAGGGATAGCGTTTGGGGTAGAGGTAGCCTTCATCCTGGTCGATGTGCCCCGCCAGCTTGATGTCGTCGCTGTCGCGGTGGCTGAGGTAAAACAGGCCATCGAGCAGACCGTCGTCAGTGCGCCCATAGACCGCGCCGCTGTGGGTCTGCTGCTGGTCGTTGCTCTGGTACCCGTACTTGACCAGCGCGCCAGTGTTGCGTCCTTCTTCCAGCATATCGGTGGCATCACGGGTTTCCATATGCACGGTGCCGCCAAAGCCACCGTTGCCGCTGAACACCGAGTGCGGCCCCTTCTCGACCTCGATGCTCTTGATCAGCTCCGGCTCGATGAAAATCGTGCCCTGCTGGTAACGCTCAAAACCGCTTTTCTGTGCGCCATCCAGGGTGAAGGGCACATCTTCGGCATCACCCAGACCCCAGATGTTCAGCGTCTGCCCGCCGGGCTTGACCGAGCCGCCCATGTTGACGCCGGGCAGCGTCTGCAACAGCGCCGGCACATTGTTGGCCTGTTGTCGCTCGATGTCGGTCCGCGTCAGGGTGGAGCGCCCCACATTGCTCGAGTTCACCTGCACGCCGTTACCTACTACCGTCAGCGCCTGTAGCGTAATCCCGGTACTGGTATCCGCCAGCGGGCGGACCACGTAACCCTCGCCCGCCGGCACCAGTTCAAAACCGGAACCCTGCAGTAGGTGCTGCAACGCCACAACCGGCTCATAGGCACCCGCAAGCGCCGGCGCCTGAACTTGGCGTGTCTGGGTTTCGTCAAACAGCAGTTGCATACCACCCTGGCGCGCCAAAGCGGTAAGTGATGACGCCAATGGCTGGGCCGGCAGGTCCAGGGTAATGGGAGCGGCTTGCAGGCTGCCACTGATCAACAGACCAGCCAGCGCCAGCGGTGATAGTCCAAAGCGGGTATTGCGGATGCTCATCGCACTCTCCTGATGTGATGCTCAATTGCTTTCATCCAGAGAACGCAACAGCGAAGGAAACCCACACCTGCAAATGAAAAATATTTTCATTTAGATTAAGGCGACCGCATCGGAGCGCGGCCCCAGCCATCCGCAAAGCAGCTAACCTAGCGGGCTTCGACCGTCACACTGCCATCGTCTGCGCTGCTCACCTGTACCGGTAACAGCAAGGGCAAGGAGGCCAGAAAGTCCTGGGGGCGGTAGATATCCAGGCTGCCTGACAGCGGATAATCAGCCAGCGCGTTGGCGTTCAGCCGCACCGGCTTGCCCAGATAGCGCGACAGCTCGTCCAGCAGTTGCGCCAACGGGCGCTGTTGAAACATGAGTTGCCCGCTACGCCAGCTAGCTACCGTATCCGCCGCGATTGGCCTCATCTGCTGCTGACCTAGACGGTAATCGGCGTGCACCGACTCGCCCATCGACAGCAGCACCGCAGGCATACGCGGGGAGCCGGCGTTCACCGCGACCTTGCCCTGCTCTACCGCGACATCCAGCGTATCAGCGCCCTGCCGTACGTTGAACCGGGTGCCCAGCACCCGCACTTCGGCACTGCCCACCTGGATGACAAAGGGGCGTGTCGCATCGCGAGCGACCGCGAAAAAGGCCTCGCCTTGCAGACTGACTTTGCGGCGGTCATCGAAATAGCGAACCTGCGCGCTGGAGCCCATGTTCAGGGTGACCTGGCTGCCATCAGCCAGCACCAACGCTTGCAGCTCGCCCGCCTCAGCCTGCACCGTCAGCTGATATTCGGGCCGCTCTACCAGCAGCGTGACCGCCAGCAGGCCGGCCAGCAAAACCACACTGGCGGCAATCGCGCTAAAGCGCTGTGGCCAGCGACGCCGCAGGTGAACAATATTGTTTGCAGAGGCCTCTTCGACAGGGCTCTGCTGCGGGGGAGCCATGCTGTCCATGTCGCGCCAGATCAGCTCCAGGTCGGCATAGGCCTGCGTGTGCGCATCACTGCTCTGCAACCAGGCCTGAAACTGGCTTTCATCTGCCTGACTGAAGCGCTCACCACGGCGCCGGGCAAACCACTCCGCGGCTTGCTCGTCGATCTGCTGCACAGGGTGCTCACCCGGTCTCGACATGCTCAATCTCCCTGCCCCGAGACACGGGACTGGGCGTGACGACGGCAGTGCAGCATGGCCAACGCGATGTGTTTTTCTACCATACTCAAGGAAATCCCCATCTGCCGAGCCACTGCCGCCTGCGACAAGCCATCGAACTTGTGCAAGACAAAGGCCTGTTTGCGCTTAGGCGGCAGATCTTCCAATGCTTCAGCCAGTCTGTGCAAGCGTTGCTGTTGCTCTACCATGGCCAACGGTCCTTCGGTTTGCAGCGCATCATCCTGCTCGGCCTGCTGCTCATTCAGCTCGACCAATCCTGTACCGCTGCGTATCTGCTGACGGCGCCAGTGATCAACCATCAGGTTGCGAGCGATGCGAAACAGCAATGGCCGCGCCTGGTGCAGTGGCTGCGTTGCCGTGCTGTCCAGCCAGCGCACAAACACATCCTGCGCCAGATCATCGGCATCGGCGGCGTTGTTCATGCGCTTACCCATGAAACGTCGCAACTCCATACGCAGGCCGCCAAGATCCTGGCTAGCCATAGGGCTCGATGTGTCGGTCACAACAAGGCTGCCGAGTGCAGGTAGGAAAGACTGAACAAAAGTACCTCCGACATCGCACAGCCAGACGGCTACGCACGGAAACAAGAATAAGTATCAAACGATAACTATTATCATTATTTGTTTGACTTGGCCGCTATTGTCAAGCAGCAAACAGCCACCTCACAGGGATTGACAGGGCGGAACGGATCGAACAGCATAAATAATAACTATTCTCATTTGAGATGAAGATACCTTACGGATGCCATCAACATGACCGCTCGCGACCCTACCTTGCAGCACCACATGGATCAGCTCTATCGCGAGCATCACAGCTGGCTATCCGGCTTCCTGCAACGACGCTTGGGCTGCTCGCACAGTGCCGCCGACCTGGTGCAGGACACCTATTTGCGCCTGCTCACCAACGGCAAGCTGCCACCCGCCGAACATTCACGCGGTTACCTCACCCGTATAGCCAAGGGCCTGATGATCGACCTGTATCGGCGTCGCCGCATAGAAAGCGCTTACCTGGAAGAGCTCTGCCGCCAGCCCGAGGCGGTGCATCCCTCTCCCGAAGTACGCGCCCAGACCGTCGAGGCACTGATGACCATCGACCGCCTTTTGCAGGGCCTGCCAGTGAACGTGCGCCGCGCCCTGCTGATGCGTCGTCTGGATGGCATGAGCTATCGCGAGATCGCTGAAGAGCTGGAGGTATCGGTTTCGTCGGTGGAGAAATACGTCGCCCGCGCGCTGCAAAGCTGCCTGCAAGCCGCACTGGAGATGGAGCAGTGAATCGCGGCGATCGACTGTCGCCGGACCAGATCAGCCAGGCGGCGCACTGGATGGCACGCCTGTGGTCTGACAACGCTACCGCGCAAGACCATGCTGCCTGCGCGCACTGGCGTCAGGCCGATCCGGCCCACGAGCACGCCTGGCAGCAACTGCAACAACTACAGCTGCGCTTTGATGCGGTACCGACCGACGGAGCCAGCCGTATCCTCGGCCGCCGTAACGAGGTGTCCCGCCGCCGTATGCTGGCCATCGCCGGACTCCTGTGCAGCGGCGCCGGGCTAGCAGCCATGGGCAGCCGGCAGCAATGGCAACCGCTGACCGCCGACCAGCGTACTGGCACCGGTGAACGCCGCGAGCTGCAGCTGGCCGACGGTACCCGGCTGCTGCTCAATACGGCTACCAGCCTCAACCTGAAGAGCAGCGCCGGCGGCCATCAGCTACAGCTGTTGCAGGGCGAACTGCTGGTAACCAGCAACACCAACGCGTTGCCATTACAGTTGCATTGCCGTGATGGCCTAATCACCCCGCAGAGCAGCCGCTTCTGCCTGCGCCAATATGCCCACGACAGCCAACTGAGTGTGTTCAGCGGCAACGTACAGATCAGCTTGGCAGCAACCGGCAGCAGCGCCGTACTCGCAGCCGGCGAGGCCACGCGTTTCTCTCGTTCGCTGATTGCCACGCCGCAGATGGTTGACCCTACCGCCCTGGCCTGGACAGAAGGCAAGTTGGTGGCCGAGCGCCTGCCACTCACCCACTTCATTGCCGAGCTGGGGCGTTACCGCCCAGGCGTGCTGCGCATCGATCCGTCATTGGCCGTGCTGCAGATCACCGGCGTGTTTTCCCTGCACGATACCGATGCCACCCTGGCTCGCCTGCCCAAGGTACTGCCGGTACGAGTACGTTATTTCAGCCGTTACTGGGTCAGCATCGACACAGTCTGAGTTCCCCTTGAACAACTTCAAATAAAAATACTTCGCATTTGCGTTACGGGTTTCGCACGCTCGTTCGGTGTACAGGGAAACACTGCCAACACCAAGCACACGAGAAAGGGAAGCGCCCCATGTCACGCGGTTCAGTATTACGCCACACACCTCTTGCACTCGCCTTGCACATAGGCTTGAACGTCGGCCTGGCCTTTGGCGCAGGCAGCCTGGCCACCGCAGCTCAGGCACAGAGCAGCGCCACACAGTCATTCAACATTCCCGCCGGCAACCTCGACCAGGTACTCAACCAGTTTGCTCTGGATGCCGGCATTGAGCTTTACCTTGATGCCTCGTTGTCCCGCGGCCAGCAAAGCTCCGGCCTGCAGGGGCAGTTCAGTATCGATCAGGGTCTCGCTGCCCTGCTCGCCAACAGCGGGTTGCGTGCCCAGCGTCAAGCCGACAACGCCTGGCGCCTGTACCGTCCGCAGATTGATGCCAGCGCCATTCAACTGGCGCCGCTGAACGTGCAAGGCACCGCGCTTTATCTGCCAAGCCGCGATGAAGCCGGATACGACGGCATCTACGATGACAACATTTCCAGCGCCTATTCCGGCAAGGAACAAATCGAGCGCTACAAAGGCACCAACCCTGCCGATGTGTTCAAGGGCATGCTCAACGTCTACACCGGCGATGCCCGCAACAGCGGCGCGCTCGACCCCAACATCCGAGGCATTCAAGGCCCCGGCCGAGTACCGCTAACCATCGATGGCACCGAACAGGCGATGTCGGTCTGGCGCGGCTACAACGGCGCGTCCAACCGCAGCTACATCGACCCCAACCTGATCGGCGGCATCAAAGTCATCAAGGGGCCCAACATCGAGCGCAACGTCAACAGCTCGGTCGGCGGCGCAGTCGTCGCCAGCACCATCGACGTGGACGACATCCTGGCCGAGGGCGAAAGTTTTGGTGGCGAGCTGAAGCTGGAGGCCGGCAACAACACCACCAGTCCGCGCATCCCTGAGCTGCACAGCGGTGAAAACTTCTACGAAGTGCCGGGCTTCCCCATGAACCCGAGTGTGCCCAGCAGCGACCCAACCTTGCGCGTCGACCTCAAGACCAGCCGCGATGACAAGCTGCTGTCGGGCAACGATCACGCCTATCGGCTGGCGCTGGGTACCCGCCAGGAGCAGTTCGAATTGCTGGGCGCGTACGCCTTTCGGGAGCACGGCAACTACTTCTCCGGCAAGAACGGCGCCGGTTTTTACTCACAAGAAGACACCGGCGAGCGCACTCAGGAATACTCGCAAAGTATGGCGCTGGACTTTCATCCCGGTGATGAGGTGCCCAACACCTCCAGCAAAATGGAATCCTGGTTGTTCAAGGCACGCTGGAAATTTGCAGACAACCACCACCTGACTTTTGGTTACCGCGATACCGATACCCTCTACGGCGAGATTCTGCCCACCCGGCTGGCCAACGCCGACGACAAGGGCGCGGTGCAATGGCCGCTCAGCCATGTAGAGGCCAAAGCCTACAACATGGAGTACCAGTTCAATCCGGACAACCGCTGGGTCGACCTTTACGCCAACCTCTGGACCACGCGCACCGAAAGCGATACCTACAGCGCCGGCGGCTTCCCCAACTACGCCACCTGGGCAGACCCGGTGCTGCGCAATACCGCCGTAGCCAACGCCGATCAGAACCGTGTGGGCATTACCCTGAGCAACCAGCTGGCGCTGGCCAGCAGCCTGGACCTGACCCTGGGCGGCAGTTATCAACACGAAAAACTGCGCTCCGGCGATGTTTACAACGGCGTCGACGACGGCTGGCGCATGTTCCCGCGTGCCGGCCGCCGCGCCGAGAGCGAGTTCAACTTCAACTTCGACTGGCGCCCCACCGACTTCCTTACCCTGGATCTGGGCGCCCGCTACTCGTCCTACTGGGCCAAGGATGACTTTCTGGCCGAGCAGCAGGCAGCGGGCAACTTGATCAACACCGTGGTTCAAACTCACTACGAAGCAACGTATCGCACTATCGAGACGTATACCGACGAAGAAATGGAGGCGCTTCGAGAGAGCACAAGGCCGCAATTGGAAGATTTCGGCTTCTCCGAGGCTGAAATTGCCGACATTCTTGCCAACCTGAGCACCACTTACACAGCCACCCATCGAGTTGATTGGTTACCCGACAGCGAAGGTCGCTACAGCCGCGATACCAATACCTGCCTGAACGGCACCCTCGACAATATCGACAACCTCACCGGCGGCTGCACCATTGGCGGCGGCACAGGCACAACGGCAGTTGTGGCCACACCAGTCAAAACCCGCCGTGGTCATGATTGGACCCCGGTCGCCTCCGCAGCCCTTCGCCTGACTGACAATAGCCGCGTTTACCTGCGCTACAGCGAGGCCGTGCGTTACCCCAGCATGTTTGAAAGCACCCTCGGTTTCTCTGCCTCACTTAACCCGTTTTATACCCTGGAGCCGGAGCACGCTTACAACTACGAGATTGGTTACGTACACAACCTAACCGACCTACTCAATGCCGAGCGCTACGCCGACGCCAAGCTCGCCTATTACCAACACCGCACCAAAGACGTAATCGAGCGCAGTACCAACTTCCTGTTCTACAACATTGATCAGCAAACCCTGCGCGGTATCGAGCTGCAAACCCGCTACGACAACGGCGGCCTGTTTGGCGACTTTAGTCTGGCCTACAACCTGGAAAATGAAGTCTGCGACGAGAACTCCGCCGTGCTGGCCGACCCACGCTTTGGCTCGGTATCCGATTGTGTGGATAACGGTTTCATGGGCGGCTATCTGATCTCTCACGCTATCCCGCGTTATTCGGCCAACCTCAATATTGGCGGCCGGCTGTTCAACGACAAGCTAGAACTCGGCAGCCGCGTCACCTACTACAGCAAGCATGAAAACAGCGACCTGGACGACTACAAGACCAACGCCGAAACCAACAAGCTGGCCATCTACAACCTGCCACTGTCCTGGGGCAGCGTGACCACCTACGACGCCTACGTCAGCTTTCAGCCCAAAGACGACATCACTCTGGAACTGGTCGGCAGCAACCTGACCGACGAGTACTACATCGACCCCACGTCGCGTTCCGCCGTCGCGGCCCCCGGCCGCGCGCTGAAACTGAGCCTCACGGCGCAGTTCTGATTCAACCCGCAAACAGGAGGTACACCGCCACCACCCAAGAGCAATAAAACAACCAAGCAAGCGCAGTACAACTCATATATCAAACATAAGGTGATTCACATGAAAGCAATGTATCTGTCTGTTCTCGCCACCAGTCTGTTGAGTGTCAGCGCCCTGTCGCAGGCCGCCGTTATCGGCGCGGAAAGCGACGACACCTATATCGAAGTTGGCACCTCAATCGTGCCATTCGGCCCGCATACTGCCGGCTTGCCTGGCGTTGGTGTTTACACCACTGGCAAAAGCGCAAAAGTCGACTTCGCGGGCCTGAGTAGCTACAGCAGCACGAGCAACGGTGTCTACACCCTGAACGCACCGATCAATGTGAACGAACCCGACCACAGCGGCATGGGCGTTTTCAACTTCGCCAAGGTCAGCAGTGCCAACGTCTACTTTGGCGAGTGGTCCCAGACCGGTGCCAACGGCGACAGCAGCCGCACGGTGTACTACGTCGGTGACAATAGCGGCACCAGCGTGCCTACCAGCGGCACCGCCACCTATAGCGTCAGCGGTATCAATGAGTACTCCGGCAGCAATCTGATGAGCGGCACCTTCACGGCTAATTTCGGCACCAACAGCCTGACCGGCTCGCTGTCCAACAGCAGCCTGGCGGTGAATATCGGCAGCGCCAGCTTCGACAGCGCAGGCAATATCAACAGCGCCAACGCCAGCGCCAACGGCGCAGCAGGCGTGGCTACTGGCGGTCAGGTTACTGGCAACTTCTTCGGCAGCGACGCCGCCGCACTGGCCGGCATCGCCACCTTCAGCAACCGCGACTACGACACCGCCTTCGGCGGCACCAAAGACTGATCGCGCTTACCTGCCTCCGTCCTGGCAGGTGCTGATACCGGGCCGGAGTCACCGCTGCAGAGGTGGCTCCGGCGCTGCCCGTTCCGGCCGTGCAACATGGCCAGCCAAGCAAGAGCATTTATGTTACGCCGCTATTCGCTCGGGATTTCCACTCTACTCCTGCTGCTCGCCAGCGCGGCGCTACAAGCCGCCGATGAAGACACCAACCTGCGACTCAACCAGCGTATTGAAGGCAACGCCAGCGCCCAGGAACAACAGCTGCTGGAGGGCGAGCTGGATGAGCAGCCCAGCATTACCCTCAATGGCGAAACCCTCACCATCGGCAACAACGCCAACGACCTGGGCCGCGCGCTTTACCTGTCGCTCGGCCATCAGCAGTGGCAGGCCGCCAGCGCTTTTTTGCAACGCTACCGTGCCCTGCCCGACGCCGACCCCCTGCTACTGGCCTACGCCGACGGCATGCTGGCCCGCGTGCGCGGCGAGTTTGCCGAGGCAGAAGCGCACTTTCGTCATCTGCTACGCCTGCACCCAAGGTTTCTACCCGGCCAGCTGGAATTGGCCCGCGTGCTGTTCGAGAACCAGCAAGACCGTGCAGCAGAAGACCTGTTCCGGCAGATTCAGGCCGAGCTACCCGCAGAGGATCCGCAGGCAAACGGCGTGCGTACCAGTGTGGGCCGCTTTCTGGCTGCACTGGAGCAGCGCCAGAGCTGGCAAGGCTCTATCAACCTGGGGCCAACCTGGAGCGACAACCTGAACCAGAGCTCGGAAAGCGATACTTGCCTGCTGGCGACTACGCTCGGCGCCTGTATCGTGCGCCGCACCTTGCCGGAGGCTGTTAGCGCCGCCGGGCTGGATTACGAGGCCACCCTTAATCGCCGCGTTGCACTCAGCGGCCATCACGGCGTCTACGCACGCGCGCTGTTGTATGGCTACAGCTACAACAACTACAGCGAATACAACGAAAGCACGCTGATCACCAACCTGGGTTACAGCTACCGTAGCGCGCGCAACCAGTATTCGCTCGCGCCCTCGTTTGAGACCAACCGCATCGGCAACGAGAGCCTGTATTCTGCCTGGGGCGCACGCGCCGAGTGGCTGCATCAACTCAGCCGACGCAGCGCCATCAAGCTGGAAGCGAGCTACCGCGACATGCGCTATCAAGACACCCTTTTCCGCTACAACGATGGCAGCAGCAGCGCACTGCTCGCTACTGGCTGGCACGTGTTGTCGCCGCGCTGGACGCTGTTTGGCGGGCTAGATCTGACCGATCGCCGCACCGATGAAACAGCCTACGGCTACCAGCAAGGCGGAATACGCCTCGGCGCGGCACTGACCTTGCAAAGCGGCTTTCGCGCCAGCCTGTTCAGCTCGTTTCGTCACCGCGAATACGAGCAATACAGTGCGCTACTGGGAGACCTGCGGCGCGATGACGAAACCAATCACACGCTAATTGTTGGCGTTCCCCACCTGGCCTGGCACGGCATTACTCCCAATCTGAGCCTGAAATACACCGAGGTTCGCAGCAGTATTGGCTGGCTGTATTCCTACCAACGAACTCAGTTGAGCCTGCGCTTTGAAAAGTTGTTTTGATCAATGCCAGCTACTGACGAACCCGAATGCAAAAAAACACACTAATTGATTACGGGATCAGGGCTGCTCGTTCGTTGTGTAGATATAAACCGCAAACAGGCATAACGCCGTTGTCTGCTGATCACGCCCGCCCCCAAGGATTCGTCATGACCCAGGTCGTTACCCCGCCCCTCCCGCTGAGCAGCTACCTCAAGGAGCAAACCACCTCCACCCACGAGAGCCTGGATCGACGCATTATGGCCCTGGCGCCGTTCTCCAGTCGTGAGCGCTTTGCCTGCTTCCTGCGTATGCAGCTGCGTTTGCACTACGCCACCGCCCCGCTGTACCAGAATCCGGCGCTGCAAGCACTGTTGCCGGGCCTGGCCGAGCGCAGCCGGCTACAGGCGATCATTCTCGACTGTGCCGACTTTGATATCACCGCCGAGCAGCAGGAAGCAGACCGTAGCGCCGGGTGCGCAGCCCAAAATGCCAGCACCATCGGCGCCATCGGTTGGCTTTACACCCACGAAGGCTCCACCCTGGGCGCGGCCTTTCTGCTCAAGCATGCCCGTGAGCAACTGGGGTTATCCGAAACCTTCGGCGCTCGCCACTTGGTCGGCCACAGCGATGGCCGCGGGCTGCACTGGCGCGAGTTCAAGCAGGCTCTGGACGCTCTGAATCTCAGCGCCGCCGAGCGCGACCAAGCGGTTGCTGGTGCGCGCGACGCATTCGCCTTTGTACGTGCCTCGGTAGAAGAGCTGATGGCCGACAATCAACCGGCTGCTGCCAGCTGATGCAACTGCTGATCCGGCTGGGTTGGCGCCTACTGGCGTTCGGCTTTGTCACGCTGGGCTTGATTGGCGTGGTACTGCCCGGCATGCCCACCACGGTCTTTATGCTGTTGGCGGTCTGGGCGGCCAGCAAAGGCTGGCCGCCGTTGGCAGACTGGCTGATCACTCACCCACGCTTTGGCCCGCCGATTCAGCAGTGGCAGCAACACCGGGCCATTCCGCGCCGCGCCAAGTGGTTTGCCGGCATCAGCATGTTCATCAGTATGCCGCTCATCTGCCTCACCGCGCCCAGCCCGTGGATACAGTGGTTGATCCCCAGCAGTATGTGTCTGGTACTGCTTTGGCTGTGCACCCGCCCGGAACCGCCCTGCCCGCAACCCTGACCGACGCACTCAACGCCAGGAAGCCTTCACCATGCGTTTTTTCACCCTGATCTGCACGCCCCTGCTGGCCATGGCGCTCAGCACAATCGCCTTTGCACAGGCGCCGGTAACCGCCGCCGACAGCCAAACTGTCGCATCGCCTGAGCAAAGTAACACCGCCATCGCGCAGGCCGATAGCGCAGGCACCGCAGCCGCGCCAGTGATCCCCGAGCTGCCCCATGACCTGTCGCCCTGGGGTATGTACCTGGCTGCCGATTGGGTAGTCAAATCGGTGATGATAGGCCTGCTGCTCGCCTCGCTGCTGACCTGGTCGGTCTGGGTCGGCAAGCTGATTCAGCTGGCGCGGGCGCGCCGTCGCGCAAATCGTCTACTACACCTGCTGGTGGAAGCAGAGCACTTCGCCTATGCACAGCAGCAGAGCGGCGAGCAGCGCGGCGCTGGTATGGATCTGCTGCACGCCACCGCACATGAACTGGCGCTCTCGGCACGCGGTCCAGCCAGCGACGAGGGCATCAAGGAACGCATCGGCGCGCGGCTGGAGCGGGTACAGCTTCACGC
>Ga0105357_10000851_pt1 | contig 16447 bp, 11 predicted proteins | sample GOMGulsemesocosm_4_FD_83660 | JGI IMG/M metagenome (GOLD analysis project Ga0105357, IMG submission 83660) | Methane-oxidizing microbial communities from mesocosms in the Gulf of Mexico - GOM15B Gulf of Mexico | ecosystem: Environmental > Aquatic > Marine > Cold seeps | place: USA: Gulf of...
ATAATTCGAACGTCTACCTTCACGGGTACGTGCCCACCTACACGGTAGAACTCGCCATCAGCTAAAACTCGTAATAAACGGGTTTGGGTCTCAGCTGGCATGTCCCCGATTTCATCTAAAAACAGAGTGCCTCCGTTCGCTTGTTCAAATCGCCCTTGACGTTGGTTACTTGCCCCAGTGAAGGCGCCCTTTTCGTGGCCAAATAACTCAGATTCCATCAAGTCTTTAGGGATGGCAGCCATGTTTAATGCTATAAATGGTTGTTGGCGGCGAGGGCTATGACGATGTAAAGCTTGGGCTACCAGCTCTTTACCAGTGCCCGATTGACCATTTATAAGAACGGTAATGTTCGATTGCGACAGGCGCCCAATAGCCCTGAAAACCTCTTGCATAGCTGGCGCCTCGCCTATGATTTCCGCTTGGCTACCTTGGCTTTCGGGGAGGTTATTAGTTTGTTCTGCCGCTTGTATCAATGCTCTTTGGGTCATTGCTACAGCTTCGTCGATATCAAACGGCTTTGGTAGGTATTCAAAAGCACCGCTCTGGTAAGCCGATACGGCGCTTTCCAGGTCAGAGTGCGCCGTCATAATAATGACCGGTAAATTAGGGTGTTGCTGCTGAACGACATTTAGTAAGTCGAGTCCGTCAGTGCCCGGCATGCGGATATCGCTGATAATAACCGCTGGTGTTTCATGTTTGAGCTTTAGTAGGGCATCGTCAGCGCTTTCAAAGCTGACGATGCTTATTTGAGCTTGTTGAAGGGCTTTCTCTAGTACCCAGCGAATACTTCTATCGTCGTCGATGATCCAAACAGTTTGATTTTTCATTGTGCGACTCTATTAAGTGTTTGTCAGGGGTAGGTAAATTGAAAACATAGTGCGGCCGGGTTTACTTTCACATTCAATTAAACCCCCATGCTGGCTTATGAGCTGTTGAGATATTGCAAGCCCCAGCCCTGTGCCGTTTGCACGGCCGGTAATCATAGGATAAAAAATATGATTGAGTAGCTCGGGGGCAATCCCAGGTCCGTTATCAATAACATCTATTCGAACTACCAAGCGGTGGTATTGTTGGCCAATAGTGAACTGGCGCTGCACCCTTGTTTTTAGCGTGATCTTTGGTGGCGCACGATCATCTGCACGGTTTTCATCCAATGCCTGCACAGAATTATTCAGAACATTGAGCATTGCCTGGATCAGCAAACCTGGGTCAGCGGGAATGTTAGGGATGCTGGGGTCATAATCTTTATTTAATAAGATTCGTTTCCCAACGTCCGCCTGCACAATGGCCACAACGCGCTCTAGGACGGCATGGACATTGGTATCGCTAAGCTGGGGAGGGTGGTTGGGTCCGAGCATCCGATCGACGAGATTTCTAAGCCTATCGGCTTCATCAATAATGACTTGGGTGTAGTCTTTCAATTCGTCACTGTCGAGTTCTTTGGATAACAATTGGGCTGCGCCACGAATCCCGCCCAGTGGGTTTTTAATTTCGTGGGCCATGTTCCGGGCCAGGTTGCGACTGGTTTCTTGGGTCGCGAGCATTGATTCTTCTCGGGAGATGCGTAGCAGCCTATCTAAGGGCTGAACCTCAATAGCCAAGCCTTTTTGGGCGGTTAATGGCGTGACGCTATAGTCAACGGTCACGCTTTGGCCGTTCGGAAGCTCCCAGAAAGCTCGTCGCTTGGTGTACTTATGGTGCTCATTCAACGCATGATGCAGGGCTGATATAGCATCCTCATCTTGGTTGAAAAAGCCTAGGAAAGAGCTTTTTGCGACCTGAGTTCGACTTACCGCTAACAAATCTTCGGCAGCAGGGTTCATATGCAATAACTGTAGTCTTGCATCGACAATTATTATTGCTGTACTAAGGCTATCGAATAAGTGTTGGTAATTCAGCGTGGCAGCTATGGCCATTAGCTCTCCTGTTGTTCCTTGTTAGGGTTTGTTGCTGGTAGAACTCTTTTGAAGAAGGTTTGTTAGGGTAATAGTGGTGCCCATGAAGCCTTCCGCAGATATAGACCTTACATAGAGCAAAATCCAAACCAACTGTAAAAAAATATTCGAGGAATACGTCAAACCCAGGCGCCATGGGGCCCTAAGGCCTTGTGGAATAATTAAAAAGGCGTTGGATAATATAAGTTTAACGTAAAAAATGTAGTCGCGCACCAATGTGGTGCCTTGCGTTTGCAGTCGAGGCTGCTATTTGGGGCGACGAATAATAGGGCGATGGACAAAAAAGGTAGTAGGGGCTGATTGGCTTAATATTTTCCCATTTAAACCACGCAATTGTGCTTCAACAGTGTGTTCACCCCGGTAAATCTCTTTGAATGTAGCGCTACCTTTACCGTCGCTAGGGATGACTTTACCATTTAGAAGTATCTCAATTTTTCCGTTGGCCCGTGCTTCGTTGGCCGCAGCCAGAGTCGCACCAGGCTCTATGCTGGTGGTTTGAGCTGCAACCTCTAAATCGGTTGTTACCACTAAGTCTCGTTGATCAGCCATTAAATGACTGCCTTCGGCGGGTTTGGTGATAGTTAATTTATACTCGATATTTGTAGAATCGACTTGCCGTTTTTTTGTGGCTACAGCTTTTAAATCGAGCCCCGGCGTAGTGTTAACGGGCGCGAGTTCAATTTTTTCTTTTGTGATGCCATCATTGGGCGTGTCGGTGTAGCTCACGTTGCCATTCTTGTCGGTGGTCTTATAAATTTGAGCGTGGCAACTCAAACTACAAAGCAACAGGGCGGCGGCGTAGGTTGCGGATATCTTCATTTAGCGGCAGACCTCTGGTGATGGTGTTTGAATATTAAAAACCCAGTTGATACAGGTTTTAGTGTGACGTAGATTATCGCTAAGCTCAAATTAAACTAGACTGAATAGCATTGTTATATGCGTCAGGCCCTCAGTGGTCAGACCTTTCATGTAAGGGGGCTTTCACAAATTGCTGTAGTGTTGGTGGCATAGAGTCGATATCGGCGCGTTCGGCAAGGCGGCTAACATCGGCAGAATTGTAGGTATGCCAATACAGTATATTCTTATCGGCTTGGGCGGCACATAGGCTAAGAGCCGCTGCAGCAGTTTTGGCGGTATAGGTACTGTCTAGCTTCACGTCGGTTTGTTCAAATATTTGCATGGCCCAATTCCCTTCCGGGCTCGGGCGGCCGTAGCCCGAGCCGAAGTGGCTGTCATCCAAGTGTATTTCAGGCAGCTGTTGGTCTTTTTTCAGGCTTGGCTCGAGTTGGCAGAGGTGTTGATAAGTTTTCGATTGTAATTTGGCAATACTGCCGCGAGTACACGCGGGGATGGGGCCGATATGCGATGGAGCTACGCGAATACCGATGAGTTTAGATTTTAGCCCCGCCAAGCTACAGCCTAAACTTAAGCCGGCCAGGGTCGAGCTTGAGCCAACGGCAACGCAGATAATGTCGGGCTCTGGAACTAGGCCAGCTTCTATTTGTTGGCGTAATTCAAATGCAGCGTTTACAAAACTAAGGCAACCGGCCACGTTCGAACCGCCGGCGAATAAATAATAAGTGTCTTTTTGCTGGCGTAACTTCTGCCAGTAATAAGCAAGTACAGTTCTGAGTACGGACCCTTTGTGAACTAACTCTGCATTAAAACGGTGCATCAGCTTGAGATTTTGCTGCACACCTAAGTTGACCGGTTGATTGAATAAAAATAGCTTACAGGCAATGTCTATTTGTAAGCAATAGATGGATGTAGCTACACCATGGTTTGTACCAATAGCACCAAAAGTGAGAAGCTTCTTTTTTTTCGACTGGATGACATCCGCTAAAATAAACTCTAATTTACGAACTTTATTACCGCCATAAAGAGTATTGGATTTGTCATCTCGCTTGACCCACAAATTGGGTGCGAGTTGGGGCAGCGCCTCTATTGGGGTTGGCAGCTTAGCGATCGCCATATTGGGGATCTTTCTCTTTAGGCCTGGAAAGGCTTCAAATAGAGGTCTTTTCATGAAGTAGTGGAGTGCCCGCACAATAGAGTTAAATGTACTGGCGCTGATTATACTTAACTAGGGAAAAGGTAGTAGTAAAAGCTGGTTTATTAATGGTTTAGTTGATGTGTATGGACAAAGCTTATAAAGCATGTTTAATCCGCAGGGGCCGCCTTATAATAGTCAGCGACCTCGAAGTGCCATCGCTTCTGTTGCTTGGTTGTTTGAGTTCGCGTCAGTATTTGGCTTTGTGATTGGCTGATCCAGGTTTATTGGTAGCAGAATTTCGAATTTAGCGCCCACTGGAGCACTGCTAACACAATGAATTTCCCCGCCTAAGCTTTGAGTCACTAAGTTGAAGACGATGCTGAGGCCTAAGCCTGAGCCACCGTTCCCTCGTTTAGTGGTAAAAAAAGGCTCATAGATTTTTCTCTTAATATCTTCTGGAATACCAATGCCATCATCGCTATGGGTGATTATGATTGAGCTCTCATCGTGCTTTCTTATATCAATGGATATAGTTCCCCCATTGTTTGGCTCACAGCCGTGATGGATCGAGTTGTTGACGAGGTTGGTAATAAGTTGAGCTAGCAAGCCCGGGTGACTGACTAAATTAATGGCCGATTCACATCGGAGGTCCACTATACAGTTCGCCCCTTTGATGGCCGGCGACAAGGTATTCAGTATTTGAGCGAAATAGCTTTTGAGCTCAATTAGTGTAAGCGTATCATTGCTTTGATCTACCGATATATTTTTAAAACTCTTAATTAGTTTTGAGGATCTATTTAAATTGGCGAGAATAATGTCCGTGGTTTTAATTGTCGTGCTTAGGTATTGATTTAAAATATCTTGGGTTAGAGATCCATCTTCAAAGTTTCTCTGCAGTAGTCGACTGCTGTCATTTAGGTGTGAGGCGGCTGTGACTCCAATTCCAAGCGGCGTGTTGACCTCATGTGCGACTCCGGATACAAGCTCGCCAAGCGCTGCCATTTTTTCTTTTTCAAGTAACTGTTCCTGAGTATCCATTAGCTCGTCGAGCGCATCCCCCAGCTGTTTGCTGCGTAATTCTAGGTCATGGTTCTTATGGTTGAGCTCTTGTGTTCGGGCTGAGACTAAGTTTTTTAATTCGGCTTGCTTCCGTGTATGCTGGCGTGTTCTGAGGCGATAAAACCCCATTAGTAACAATACGAGCAGGAAGGCTACTAAGGTCTTGAACAGAAGGGATTGATACCACTGAGGCAGTACTTCGATGTTAATTCTTTGAGGCGTGTGACTGTAAATATTCTTACTGTTCTTCCCCCGAATATAAAGGGTATAGACCCCTGGAGCTAAATTACTGAACAGTATGCTGCGCTGACCGTCGGGGATATCTTGCCATTGGCTGACATCGCTTTGTAAATTATAACGGTATTGATTTTGACTTGGCGCTGTAAAATCGAGTATTGATATTTCAACATATAGTGTCGATTTGCCATCTTGCATCTGAATAGTTAGGCCTTGTTCGAATAACACTTCTTGGTTGTCTAAACGAATGCCGCTAATAGAAAGTTTGGCTTGGTGTCTGACAGGAGTGAACTCGCTTGGGATTATAGACATGATTCCATTGGGTGTTGAAAATAATAGCTCTCTGTTACTTGAGTGTATAGCGACAGTTGACTGGATTAAGTTGTAGCCATCGGTTTTATCAAGGGGGTAAAATTGCTTGTTCTTTACGTCAAGGACTCCTTTGCTACCCCATAAGCGATTACTGTTGTCTTCGATGAGTACGTTTCGAAAAAATGACCCCTGGGGGGCATCCACTATATTCGAGACGACACTAAATTTTGTTGCTTTGCCGATGGCCTCGCTGCTGTATAAACCATCACTCGTGTCAGCCCAAAATTGATTGTTACTGTCGACATGAATATTAGTTACATCTTTGTTTAGCAGGTGTGTTGCATATACTGTGGCACTATCGTCTGCTGTACTGGCTTGGTCTAGTGTAAATAATCCATGTTCAGAGGAGATCCATAGCGTGTCGGTTTTGTCGATAATGATTTTGTTCGTATAGCTGTATTTGATGTTTCCTGGCGACTGTATATTGAATTTTGTATTTACCCCCGTCGTTATGTTTACTCGCATTAATGATAGGGCGTTACAGGCAAGCCAAACGTTGTTGCCTATAATTTCCGATGCGCCCATCGATTTACAAAAGCTCTCGACTTTTACTTCAGCTAAAATCTTGCTGTTTATATTGTATTTTTTTATTCTTCTATCTTGGTAAACAAAAACGATTATTCCGTTATCATGATCTTTTATTTTTTTGATCTTGACTTGGTTGTTGCTGGAGGCCTTAAGTTCTTCATCAATGCTTCGCAAGTTTTCAGGTAGGGCGATGCGTTTACCGTCTTCGCCGATTAAGTTTAAACCTTCCCCTGAGAGTAAGTAATTGCCGTTTGTTAATTGGCTAATGGCGGTTGTTTCTTTTATGTCCAGTTCCCGGTCGTCATTTGAATGGGTGTATATTATTCGGCTCGCACGAGCATTACTGTTTACGACGCTGAGAGGTTGGTTGCCAGCTAAATATCCAAGCCATATAAGGCCGGAGCTGTCTTTGAACATTGTTTGCACGGTGTTATTCGCGATGCTTGTCTCGACGCCTCGGTGATTAGTTAACGCTCGCAAAAATTTACCGGACGTTCTATCAATGACAGCTATGCCCATGCCATAAGCCGAAGCCCAAATCTCATCTTGGTTGGCTTGGATGATGGTGCGAATCACAGAGCTTGGCAGTGCTGGGAATTGTGCGTGGCTAGGGTGGCCACGAATAATGGTGCGATCATCTTCGCCGAACCACATAAGGCCGTGTTTGAATGAGCCAATCCAAATCTTACCGTAAGAATCTTTGAAAAAATTATAGGCGGTAATGGTTTTGATGTTGTCGTCGTTGTAGTGGAGCTGGCTGACAGTCTTTGTGGCAGGGTCTAGTATATCGATCCCCGCGTCGGTAGCGACAAGGAACTTGCCATGTTTGTCCTCGACCACATCGTAAACAATACTGTGGCTTAAGCGTGACTCTTTTGGTCCTGTAGTGGTATAGCTTTGGAATTGCGTCTGGCCATAAGGGAGGTGGCTAAGCCCGCCAAATGTTGACACCCAAATTCCACCCTTTTTATCTTCATAGAGCCGGTAAACTTCGTTGTTAATTAGGCTTTGAGGTTTGGCTATGTTGTGCCGAAAAGCTTTGAACTTTCCAGTTTTTGGATCGTATACCGATAGGGTGGCTTTTGTGCCAACCCATAACCGGCCATCGCTGGCGCTCAGTAAGGTATAGATCTTGTCTTCGGCGATACTGTGTTTATCACCAGGGTCATGACGAAATTCTTTGAAGTCGTAGCCGTCATAACGGAATAATCCGTGTTCACTACCAATCCATAAAAATCCTTGGTGATCTTGGGTAATGGCTCGAACTTTGGCGCTACCTAATACGCCATTATCATGAAGGTGGGAGACTATTTCTTGGCCGTTAGGGAACATCTGGCCGGCCGCAATGCTATGGCAGGTTATGGCAATAAGAAGAACGGTAATCCAGCGGGTAACGAAGCGCACTTTAATCCCTATTAGCTGAAATGAATTCAGAAAGTCTTAGTTATTATTTTGCATAGGTTAGAGCAGAAGCCAAAACTGGGCCCGAAAGGCTAGTGATAAGGTATGTTTGCAACTAACTATAGGAGTATAGGCAGTTATTCGCGTATTGCTTGTATGAGTTGTGGGGATTTTGAAGGTGGGGAGTTGGAGGTGGTAGAAAATCGAGCAGGCAGTCCTACCTGCTCGATTTGGCGATTAAACGCTGTAGTACAATTCAAACTCAACTGGGTGAGTTGTCTGCTCTACAAGGTTAACTTCTTCCATTTTCAAGTCGATGTACGCTTCGATCATGTCGTCGGTGAAAACGCCGCCGCGAGTTAAGAACTCGTGATCATCACGCAAGCAATCAAGAGCTTCACGCAAGCTGCCGGCAACCTGTGGAATGGCTGCTGCTTCTTCAGCTGGCAAATCATACAAGTCTTTATCAGCGGCATCGCCAGGGTGAATCTTGTTTTGTACACCGTCTAGGCCTGCCATTAACATAGCCGCAAAGCATAGGTATGGGTTGGCAATTGGATCGGCAAAGCGAGCTTCGATACGCTTGCCCTTAGGAGAGGAAACATAAGGGATGCGGATTGAGGCTGAGCGGTTACGAGCAGAATAAGCCAACATAACAGGCGCTTCGAAGCCTGGAACCAAACGCTTATAAGAGTTGGTGCCAGGGTTTGAGAAAGCGTTAATAGCTTTGGCGTGCTTGATGATACCGCCAGTGTAGAACAGGGCAGTTTCACTTAGGCCGGCATAGCCGTCACCGGCAAATTGGTTTTCGCCGTCTTTCCAGTAAGACATGTGAACGTGCATCCCAGAACCGTTGTCGCCAACGATAGGCTTAGGCATAAAGGTCGCTGTTTTACCGTAAGCGTGGGCAACGTTATGTACACAGTATTTAAGAATCTGAACTTCATCAGCTTTCTTAACCATGGTGTTGAAGACAACGCCGATTTCACATTGGCCAGCGGTTGCTACTTCATGATGGTGTACTTCGATGTCTAAACCCATGGCTTCCATTGCATTACACATGGCGGCGCGAAGGTCGTGTAGGCTGTCAACAGGAGGCACTGGGAAGTAGCCGCCTTTAACGCTTGGGCGGTGGCCCATATTGCCTTCAGGAAAGCTTTTATTGCTAGACCAAGCGGCTTCTTCGGAGTTGATCTCGAAGCTACAGCCGCTCATGTCATTCTTCCACTTAACATCGTCAAATACGAAGAATTCAGGTTCTGGGCCGAAGAAGGCAGTGTCGCCTAAGCCAGTAGACTTCAAGTATTCTTCAGCGCGCTTAGCAACAGAGCGTGGATCGCGCTCGTAGCCCTGCATCGTAGAAGGCTCAACAATGTCACAGCGGACGATAACAGTAGGCTCGTCGGTAAAAGGGTCTAATACTGAAGAGGTGTCATCTGGCATCATGATCATGTCAGACTCATTAATGCCTTTCCAGCCGGCAACAGAAGAGCCGTCGAACATTTGGCCATTCTCGAAGAAATCTTCGTCAACAACTTTGCTAGGTACGGTTACGTGATGCTCTTTACCTTTGGTATCGGTAAAGCGCAGGTCAACCCAACGGGCTTCACTTTCTTCGATTAGCTTCAGAGTAATTTCTGACATGTTCAACCTCCAGGGGCTTTTAGTTGTGTAAATAGTATTCAGTTGCGAGCAGGACCGAAAGGTATGGACCTTTATGTTTTAAAGGCCGTCCTAAGATTAGCAATTGCTCGCCCTACCCTCAGTTGGCAAATACCGTGCCAGCTTCTTTTATGTCGTGACGGCCACTTTTATTGGTCTGTAGCGATAATACCAAGCAACGCTGGCGTCATATTGGTGCGCCTTTTCTGTTGAGGCCTCATTTTGGTGCGTGGCTGTGGCTTGGTTGGTTTTACGGCCGGCGGTTAAGGCTGTTTGCCTATTAACAGTGTGATTGGTGTTAAGGCGGTGAGAAAAATCCTCGGGTGCTTTATAATCGCCAGCTTTTATGAATCCTTTCATTCAACTCGGCTCGGCTTAGTCCTAGGTATCTGTCTCGCTTATGCATTTTATCGTTCGTTTATTTCCAGAAATTACTATCAAGAGCCCTCCTGTTCGCAAGCGTTTCATTAAGCAGCTGCGAGATAATCTGCGTGACCTAACTAGAGGCTTTGACGACAGTTTAAAAATAACTCGTGAGTGGGAAAAAATCGATGTTATGGCGACTAACGATGACCCTGTATTCGTCGAGAAGGTCGTCACTGTGTTGGCGTCGACACCCGGTATCGCGCATTTTTCCTTGGTTCATAGTTACCCATTGGGTGATCAGCACGATATTTTTGAAAAAACCAAGATTCATTGGGATGATGCTTTAGCGGGCAAGACCTTTTGTGTGCGTACCAAGCGTACGGGTACGCATGAGTTCACCTCTACTGAAATAGAGCGTTATGTCGGCGGTGGCTTGAATCAGCATACCGAGGCCGCTGGTGTGAAGCTTAAAAACCCAGATGTTACCGTCCTGCTTGAGATTAAAGATGACCTCTTGTATGTCGTTGAAAAGCGCCGAGCTGGTTTGGGTGGTTTTCCTTTGGGTTCCCAGGAACCTGTCCTATCCCTAATTTCGGGAGGCTTTGATTCTACCGCCGCGAGCTACTTGACGATTAAGCGCGGTATTAGGACTCACTATTGCTTCTTTAACCTAGGTGGACGAGAGCATGAGGTCGGTGTTAAGGAAGTTGCATTCTATTTGTGGAATAAGTTTGGCGCCTCGCACCGAGTGAAGTTTGTCTCCATTCCGTTTGAGGAGGTGGTGAGTGAAATCTTGGTGAACGTTAAAAACTCTCATATGGGGGTGGTGCTCAAGCGCATGATGCTAAGAGCGGCGTCCCAGGTGGCGAAAGATATGGATGTTCAGGCTCTGGTAACCGGCGAGAGTATAGCCCAGGTTTCTAGCCAGACCTTGCCAAACTTAGCGGTGATTGATGAAGTGACTAACACTTTGGTATTGCGGCCATTGGTAACCATGGATAAAAACGACATCATCTCGATTTGTCGGAAGATTGGAGCGGAAGAATTTGCCGCGAACATGCCTGAGTACTGTGGTGTCATTTCTAAGAAACCTACCACGAGAGCGCGGTTAGAGGACGTGCTTGAGCATGAAGAGGGCTTTGATTTTACCAAGTTAGATAAGGCTATAGCCGATCGTCAAGTTCAAAACATTGATGATGTAGTGCACGACTTGGATTATGAGTTGAACCTTGATGTTGTTAGTGAGGTGCCGGCCGGCGCGATAGTCATTGATGTTCGCCACCCCGACGAGGAAGAGCGTTCTCCGCTGCCGCTGCCTGAAGAGCAGCTGCTAAGAATACCTTTTTATACCCTGGCCAATAAATTCCCAGAGCTAGAGCAAAAGCCTTACTACCTATATTGCGATAAGGGCATCATGAGCCAACTTCATGCCGGACACTTGCATGATCTGGGCAATGAAAATGTTGGCGTTTACCGACCATAAAATGATACTGATGGCTCGCTTGTGCTAAATGACGCCATCCGCTAAAGCTGCTGCCTGTTTGTCCGATACCAATGAATAGGGCTCGTGTTTTGAGTCCTACTTAAATAACAGTGGGTAATCCCCTGGAGCAGGTATGGCATTAAGTAAAAAGCGTGAGCGGGCAAATCAGCAGCGCCAAAAGCGAACCATCATGATCATAATTATGGTCGTAGCGGCGGCTATCGGTATAGGTTTATATATTGTTAATTCTGGGCCCTCTCTGGCCGACCCCGACAGTTTTAGTGATGGAATCCCTATGTATGGTCCAGTGGGGCTTAATGACGCGCAGCTCGCTTGTGAGCGGTATGCGCGTAAGAGTTTGGGTAAAAAGTTAAAAACCCTTTCAATGGATAATCGCTCTAGCCGCTTAGATCTGAAAAAGGGTAAGTTCATGGTGTATATGGAAGCCTATATATACCAGTCTGATGCGGGGGGCGGGGCGAGTGATCATCACTATATAAATTGCGCCTCGGACAAAAATGAGCTCACTTTGGCCGGCTTTGAAATCATTAAAAATGAAAATGAAAAGACCAAAGCTAAGCGCAAAAAGAAAGATAGCCGTTACGGCTGGCAATAAATTACGCAGCGATTTATTGGAGAGTAAGCTGTGTTGTTTTGTTTCTTCACATATTTAATCTTGATATTTGTTATTTTCGCCTCCCGTTTGTCCTTTTAACCCTATTTATGGCCGATAAATAGGGTTTATTGCCCTTCCTCGTAAATTGATCATGATTTCGGCAACTGTACTATGTATAATGCCGCCCCTTCTTTGCCAGCCCAATATATAGGCTGTCGCGGTATTTAATGTCTGAGAGCTAATCCAGTGATCGAAAAACTACGTAACATCGCCATCATCGCCCACGTTGACCACGGTAAGACTACCTTGGTTGATAAACTTTTAAGCCAGTCAGGAACTCTGGATCGTCGGGACGAAGGTTCTGAGCGCGTCATGGATTCCAATGATCAAGAAAAAGAGCGCGGCATTACTATTCTGGCAAAAAACACTGCCATTGAGTGGAATGGCTACCGTATTAATATCGTCGACACACCTGGTCACGCGGACTTCGGTGGTGAGGTTGAGCGTGTATTGTCGATGGTTGATTCTGTATTGCTATTGGTTGACGCAGTTGATGGCCCGATGCCTCAGACTCGCTTCGTAACCGCTAAGGCATTTGAAAAAGGCTTGAACCCTATTCTAGTGGTTAACAAAGTTGACCGCCCAGGTGCACGTCCTGATTGGGTTGTTGATCAAGTGTTTGATTTGTTTGACCGCCTCGGTGGTAACGACGAGCAGATGGACTTCCCTATCATTTACGCCTCTGCATTAAACGGCATTGCAGGTCTTGAGCCTGACGATCTAGCGGATGATATGACTCCGTTGTTTGAAACCGTCATCAGTAAAGTACCGGCGCCTAAGGTAGATCCTACTGGATCTTTCCAAATGCAGATCTCTGCACTGGATTATGACAGCTACATTGGTGTTATCGGTGTTGGTCGTATTAGCCGTGGTACATTGGCTCCTAATCAGCAGGTTATTGTAGCAACGGCGAGCGGCGAGACCCGTAAGGGTAAGGTCGTTAATGTTAAAGGTTATATGGGCCTTGATCGCGTTGATACACAGCTTGCATCTGCTGGCGATATTGTTTGTATCAACGGTATTGATGGTTTGGGTATCTCCGACACATTATGTGACCCAGAAAATATTGAGACTCTCCCGCCATTAACGGTCGATGAGCCAACAGTAACGATGACTTTCATCGTGAATAACTCTCCATTTGCTGGCCTTGAAGGCAAGTACGTAACATCACGTAATATCAGAGATCGTTTGGATCAAGAATTGATCCACAACGTCGCCTTGCGAGTTAAAGAGGGCGATACGCCGGATAAGTTCGTCGTTTCTGGTCGAGGCGAATTACATTTGTCTGTATTGATCGAGACTATGCGCCGCGAAGGCTTCGAGATGGGTGTATCCCGTCCGGAAGTAATTCAAAGAGAAGTCGACGGCGTAATGCACGAACCTTTTGAGGCTGTTGTTATTGATGTTGAAGAGCAGCATCAGGGTTCTATCATGGAAGAGCTGGGCTTGCGCAAAGCTGAGTTGACTAATATGGAGCCTGACGGCAAGGGTCGCGTTAAATTAGAATTTACCGTTCCTTCACGTGGTTTGATCGGTTTCCGTGGTCTGTTTCTAACCCTAACTTCAGGTTCTGGCATCATGACCAGCATCTTTGACCACTATGGTGAAGTGAAGGTAGGTGAAGTTGCTTCTCGTCAGAATGGCGTTCTAGTTTCAATGGTTAAGGGTAAAACCCTAAACTTCTCTTTGTTTAACCTACAGAGTCGCGGTCGCCTATTCTTGGGTCACGGTGAAGAGGTTTATGAAGGACAGGTTATTGGTATTCACTCGCGCAGCAACGATTTGTCGGTTAACCCGATTAAAGGTAAGCAGCTGACTAACGTGCGAGCGTCTGGTACGGATGAAGCCACTGTATTGTCTCCGCCAATTACTCATACCCTAGAGCAGGCGCTTGAGTTTATCGAAGACGACGAGCTAGTAGAAGTAACACCTAAGAGCATACGTATACGTAAAAAGTTATTGACTGAAAACGAACGTAAGCGCGCTAAAAAATAAGCTTAATCGATTTTATTTTTAGGCTTTGAAAAAGCGCCTACCCTTTAAGGGAGGCGCTTTTTTTATGCCTGTAATGTTCACCTTTGTTATTGGTGGGCTGAACTTTTAGGCCGAGGTCTTTATCAGGCGACGGCCTGAACAAGTTTGTAAAGGCCGGCAGTGGCAGATGCATTTTGAATGATCGTATCGGTAACGGTGTGTTTTAAAGACCTAAGGGTTCGATATGGAACTAAAGCCAGCAAGGGGTAATAGAGTTAACTTCGAAAGAGTCAACTCTGCCACAAACGGTTTGGTTTATAAATTATCTTTAGGTGTCGAAGCTGACAGTTTCGAGGGGCTCTTCTCGTTTATCCGGATCTCTGACCACCGATATAAAAAATCTGGGTGCTGGCTTAAGGTTTTTTCAACTCCAGATAGTCTAGGCTTCGCCAAAACAGATAGTAAGCCGGGAAGAGGAGATGTGATAGTTCCAACTGTGTCGGATAGTAGATAGTTTTCGGCGTCAGCAATAAGCTTGTTTCGTTCTTTTGGTGCTGGCTCGATTTTAATTTTATCGATCATTGATTCAAACTTGTCGTTGTGAATGTGTCGAGTTGAATCGATACCCTTTGAAAATTCTTCTAAAAATTCAAGGCTGTCACCACTGGATGATAGTACTCCTATAAGGGCAATGTCGAATTTTCCATCGTCATAGTCTTTCAAATAATCTTCAAATCGTTGAGTTGTGAGTTCAATAGTTACCTTTACGCCAATTTTATGCCAGTCGCGCTTTAATTGATTGGCAACAAGTTCTGATGTTAAGCCTTTGTAAGCTCGCATTGTAATGTTGCTTGGTTTGCGGGGCCAGTTGTCGGTAATGGATTTTGGGAAGTGACGCGAACTGTAACCACCAAAACCTTTTGGTATGAGGCCGTAATATGATGGGTCGGGGTTGTTGGTTACTCGAGCCATGTTGGTATAGTTAATGTTTTTGGCCAGCGCTCGGCGAAAGCTTACATCCTTTAGTCGGCCTTTGTGGTTGTGATATAACAAGGCTATAGATGATGAGTTGACGACTTCATGAAGTTCTTCCGGCAATCTCGATTTGGCCCATACCGCTTGTCTCGCCGGCACGTAGGGGAATAAGTCAATATCATTGTTTCGGTATTTTTCTAGAGCTTTATTGTCTTTAGTGTAGTGGATAAAACTGATCTTTTTCCAAAAGGGGCTGTGTCGATAATAAGGATTGGGTGTCAATATTACGCCGCTTTTGGTGATTGAAGTTGGGCACATGGGCCCATTACATATTTTAGTTTTCAGTTCTGTCCAAAGTGCCGTGTCGCTCTTTAATAAATGACTTGGGCGAGGCATGCCTAGAGAAGATGAGAATGCTGATAATGAAATGGAAAAAGGAGCCGCCATATTAATAAGCAATTGATATTCAGATTCGGCTTCAACGTGAATGTCACCCTTTTTATCTCGCAGCTTATCGAGAGGGAAAAAACTGCTGTTCGAATGGTTTGCGAAGCGTAAACCTAAGGCGTAGTCCTTGGCTGTTACTGGTGTGCCATCGGACCAAAAATTGTCTTTCCTCAGAAAAAACCTATAGCGTTTACCCTCATTTTCGATTTCCCATCTTTCTGCTCCCAGCCCCCTAAGATTCCAGTTTTTATCTAAGGTTAGCAGCCCGTCAAACATCTCAGATAAAATTGATTCGGATGCCTGGGTGTTCTCTTGTCCAGGCTCATAGCTTGTTGCGCGTGAGGCTATGCGAAGATGTTGCGAGGACGCTGAGTTGAATGCCGAGCATAAGATTAAGCCAAGACTCACCATTAATTTAAATGTATTCATGTTTTGACCGCTAGGAGACCGTTAATAACGAATAGCTCGATATACTTATGATTTATAGTGTTATTGAACTATACAGGCTAAGTTGTATTAGTCGTAATTTTACGATAATTTGCTTCGCCGTTTATTCGAGAGAGATAGCAGGTCCTCTAACGCTATACATATACCTTGGGGAGCTGTTGTCAAAACAGCCGTGGGGTTTTCCTAGCTTGTAAACCACGATTATTTGTACTCGGGTTATCTTTACAATGAGAGTCAAAAATTGATTCTTTAAGGGCGCGTCGTGTATTTACAGGCTCCTACGCGTAGGGCTGATGCCTTGGTATCAAAATTTTATGGGGAGATTAGCCTTGCCACCATCTTAGTCGCCAATCGATGCCGATGTTTGATCTAATACTTGGATCTTAGCTTTGCGCCTTCCCCCGAGTTCCGAGTAAAGCATGCCTGATATGATCAATCCTGCTCCAATCCACCCCTGTGGGCCGAGCGTCTCGTCAAGAAATATAAAAGCGAATAGGTGGGCAAATATCGGCTCTAGGGCGAAGACCAGCGCAACTTTATGAGGCTCTAATAATGTTTGGCTAGTGGTCTGAGCCCAGTAGGCAAACGCACTGCCCAGTATCGCCGAAAATACAATGGCAATAAGCACGGCTTGGGAGTTTAGCTGCTCATGTAACGGTGGGTACTCGCCACTTTCCCCTATACCCATTACGGCAGCTATTGTGCTGTAGAAGGCCACAGCGCCAAGCTGAACGATGCTTAGCAGTATTACTGGGTAACGGTTAGCGAAGCGGTCGGTAAAGCAAATATGGGTGGCAAAACAAATGGCGCAGAGCGAAACGAGTATGTCGCCAGAGTTGAATTCAAGTTTGTCCCCAATGGTGAGGAAGTAT
>Ga0105357_10000857_pt1 | contig 16391 bp, 21 predicted proteins | sample GOMGulsemesocosm_4_FD_83660 | JGI IMG/M metagenome (GOLD analysis project Ga0105357, IMG submission 83660) | Methane-oxidizing microbial communities from mesocosms in the Gulf of Mexico - GOM15B Gulf of Mexico | ecosystem: Environmental > Aquatic > Marine > Cold seeps | place: USA: Gulf of...
AAATTATCAAATTTATTGTAAAATGCATGAAGAAAAACAATAATCATTTTTTTTAAATGAAAAATGGTTAAATTAAAAATTAGCTATCTTGCTTGTGACTGAATTTGCAAGTGGCTCCTATAAATATATTTATTGCAAGTGTAAGGAATACAAACCATATCCAAAAAGTTGTATTTAGACTAATTTGTCCTTTTATTAATTTCCTAAAATATGACTCATTTTTATTTTCTAACATTTATTCCCTTTAAGACTTTTAATATAGGCGATATTGAACATTAAATTTTAACTTAGTAGAAGTCTTAGGTCTTGGATAATCTTTATATGCAATTTCTATTAATTTAATAGTATATTTATCAAGTATTTCATAGCCCGAAGAGTTTGTAATTCTTAAGTTTGATATGTTTCCATTTGGATGGAAAACAAATTCTACTATGTTTATACCTGATATTTTTAATTTTGCAGCAAGATATGGATATCCTAATCTTGTAAGAACTTTTTGTGTTACTTGTTGAAAGTTATTTAAATTCTTTTTTATAAAAGTTTTTTGTACTTTTGTGAATGTTTCAAATTCTCTTCCATATAATCTTTGAATTTCGTTTAAAACTTTTTGATTTACAGGTTCTTTTTGAGATAAGAAATCTTCTAAAGTTTTATTTTCAAGTGTTTTCATCTTTTTCTTATTTGGTACTTTACTAACTCTTTTTTTCTTAAATATTATCTTCTTGGGAGCTTTAACAAGTTTTTTTGAAACTTTTTTTGTAATAGGTCTTTTTTTTTCAATCTTTTTATCTTCTATAGTTTTCTTAACTTCTTTAACTTTTTTCTTTTTAATTACTTCTGCTTTTTTTACTAGTACTTTTTTGCTAATCTTCTTTTCTTTTTTAATTTTTACAAAAGTTATATTATATTTCTTTTCGTTTATTAAGGCTTTTTTAGTCCCTTCTGTCTTTTTTGTAAGTTTATAATCATTGAATAATAATAAATGTAAAGATATTGAAATAATAGAGGCTAGTATAATAAGTTTCATAACGTGATTATAGTAGAATATCGCTAATAGAAAATTAATAGGAAATTAAATGTTTGATAATTCAGTAAAAGCATATACACAAGCTTGTGAAGTAATACCAGGTGGTGTTGATTCTCCAGTTCGTGCCTTTAAAAGTGTTGGAGGAACTCCACCTTTTATTGCACGTGGTGAGGGTGCTTATATGTATGATATAGATAATAATAAGTATTTAGATTTTGTACAATCTTGGGGACCTTTAATCTTTGGTCATTGTGATAAAGATATTGAGGAAGCAGTAATTAAAACTATTAAAAATGGTTTGTCTTTTGGAGCACCAACTGAATTAGAAACACAACTAGCAGAAGAAATTGTTGATATGTATGAGAATATTGACAAAGTTAGATTTGTAAGTAGCGGAACTGAAGCTGTAATGTCTGCAATTAGATTAGCACGTGGTGTTACTGGTAAAGATGATATTTTAAAGTTTGAAGGGTGTTATCATGGACATTCTGATTCTTTATTAGTACAAGCAGGTTCTGGATTAGCAACTTTTGGAACACCAAGTTCTCCAGGGGTTCCAGCTGATTTAACTAAGCATACATTACTATGTGAATATAACAATATTGAAAATCTTAAAAAATGTTTTGAAGATTCAGATGACATATCTTGTATTATTATAGAGCCAATTGCTGGAAATATGGGTCTAGTTCCTGCAAGCGAAGAGTTTTTAAAAACTTGTAGAGAATTATGTGATGCAAATGGTGCATTACTTATTTTTGATGAAGTTATGACTGGTTTTAGAGCTTCTTTAACAGGTGCTTCTGGAATTGTTGATACTAAAGCAGATATTATTACTTTTGGTAAAGTAATAGGTGCAGGTATGCCAGTTGGCGCATTTGCAAGTTCTAAAGAAATTATGGGACACTTATCTCCTGATGGTGCTGTTTACCAAGCAGGTACATTAAGTGGAAATCCTGTTGCAATGAGTGCAGGGCTTGTGAGTCTTAGAAAATTAAAAGCAAATCCTTTGATTTATGATGAATTAAATGAAAAAGCATTAAGACTAGTAAACGGTTTAAAAGAAGTTGCAAATGCTAATAATATTCCTTTACAAATTAATACAAGGGGTTCTATGTTTGGATTCTTCTTTTGCGAAGATGCGCCTTCTAATATCAAAGAAGTAGGAAAATGTAATTTTGAAAGATTTGCTAAATTTCACCATGAAATGTTAAAAAAAGGTTTCTATTTTGCTTGCTCTCAATATGAAGCTGGATTTATTTCAACTGTAATGACAAATGATGATATTGATGCTTGTATTAATGGAGCATCAGAAGTAATGAAAAAAATTTAGGAGATTAGAAATGAATGTATTAAAAAACGTGGATTTAGTAAAAAAAGCAAATATTTATTTTGATGGTAATGTTACAAGTAGAACATTTATAGATAGTGATGGGTCTAAAAAATCTTTAGGAATTATGATGCCTGGAGAGTATAATTTTGGAACAAATGAACCTGAATTAATGGAAATAATTGATGGAGAAGTTGAAGTAAAGCTTGCAGGTGAAAATATTTGGAATACATATACTGCTGATACTTCTTTTAATGTTAAAGGTAATTCTGATTTTGATATTAAAGTAAAAACAATAACTGATTATTGTTGTTCTTATATTAAATAATAGGATTATTATGGAAGAAGAAAAAGTAGAAAAAATTATACCAAAACATAGAGATAAAATTGAAGCATTAGATAACTTATCTTTAGGTATCTCAATGGTAGCAGCTGTTGCTATTGGTTTTGGTATAGGTTATGGATTAAAAGCATTTTTTGAAATTGATTGGTTATTATGGCTTGGTGTATTTTGGGGATTAGGTGCTGCGGGACTTAATATTTATAAAGCATATAAAAGAGCTCAAAAATCTTTTGAAGGTATGGAAGATGATCCTAGATATGCTCATAGAGCTAAACATGGGGATAAAGAAATAAACGACGATGAAGATTAATCAGTCTTTGAAAAACTTTGCCTTAGTTTTTATAGTTTTAGATCTTTGTTTAGTAGTATATGCATTAGTGTTTAATACACCAATTTGGTTGTTAAATACTCAGGTTGCTTTTATCTCATCATTGTTTATAACTATCGCATCTTTTTTATCATACAGAAAGAATATATATGGAAGGTTATCAAATTTTGATTTATCTAAACCTGTAAATGGGGATGATAGAGATAAAGTGGATGAAATTGATGATCCTTATAATTTATACACAGAATATGAAGAAATACCAGAAGAAGAACTAACTCCCGAAAAAATAAAAGAAATAATTACAGATGAAAAAGTAAAAGTAAAAAAGAATTCTTTTAAGAATACTATTTTTTCAGCTACAGGCTTTTTATCAATCTATAGAGTTCTTGGATATACAACTTTAATATTTGGATTCTTTGCTTTAAATAACAATAAACTATTTCTTCCAGTAGCTTTTATAGTGGGTTTAGGAATTGTACCAATTGGAGTATTATTTTCAAAGCTTTTAGATAAAAAATAAAAGCTTTGAGTAGTATATCTTTAAATAATTAAAGGTAAATCAATAGTGATTTTATTTTGATCACAAGTTAAAATAAATGAACTATCTTCTTTATATTGAAGTGTTTCTTTAACAGCATTCTTATCAGAAGTTATTTCAACTGTAATTAAAGAATACTTCTTCCCCTCAATTTTTATATATTCACCTATTTTTAATAAAATAGAACATTGTATAGAAGATGAGCCATTGAAGGCTTTAAATACTTGACTAAGTGTTTTAATAAATGAACTAGCATCTAATTTAAACTCAGGGATTGATGGATCGTAATTCTTTTTATATACAGCTGCTGTTTTTATTTTATTTGTAGATATTGCTAAATCAACAAGTGTGAAAATATTAGTACTATTTATATTTTTAATATTTAATGTTGATTCTTTTTTTGCTATTGTACTTTTATACAGTTTCATATGAATTTCATCTTCGTTATTATACTTTACAGTGATTGCATAAAATGTATAATTTTGTATAGTTAAATCGATATATGAAGTTTCTGCTCCAAAAGACTTTGGAGCATAATTTAAAGCTAATTCATAAAGCTCTTTTTGTTTTATTCTATTTAATAAAAATTGAGCTTCGGAATTAGAATATAGAATCTTCGAAGTAGAAGAAAATGTGATAACAGGGTTAAGATCTAACTCAACCCAATCTTCAAAAAAATCCATTTTTCTAACTTTCTACGTAGTTCTTAAGGTTTTTACCTACTTTAGGATGTTTTAACTTCTTAATAGCACTAGATTCAATTTGTCTAACTCTTTCTCTTGTAACAGAAAGTTCTTTACCAATTTCTTCTAAGGTTCTATCTGAAGCATCATGCATAAGTCCAAATCTCATTCTAACAACGGCTTGTTCTCTTTCGTTAAGCTGTGCAAGAATCTGGTCAATTTGACCTTGTAAATCTTCTTTCATAATATTATCAACTGGTGTTGGAGCTTTTTCATCAGGAACAAAATCTCCAAATTTACCATCATCATCAGAACCAATAGGTGCTTCTAGTGATACAGGTTCTTTAGTAATTTTAATTACTTGTTTTACTTTATCTACAGGTAATCCAACTTCTTTAGAAATCTCATCCACATCTGGTTCTTTACCATTTTCTTGAATACCTTTTCTAATGATTTTATTGATTCTGTTAATAGTTTCAATCATATGAATTGGAATTCTAATAGTTCTTGCTTGATCAGCAATTGCTCTAGAAATTGCTTGTCTAATCCACCATGTAGCATAAGTAGAGAATTTATATCCCTTTTTATACTCAAATTTATCAACAGCTTTCATAAGACCAATATTACCTTCTTGAATTAAATCTAAGAATGGTAATCCTCTATTTGTATATCGTTTTGCAATAGATACAACAAGTCTAAGGTTTGATTTAGCCATTCTAGTTTTAGATTTATCAGTGATATCTTTACCACGTTTAATTTGTTCTAAAACATTTTTAAGTTCTTCTGGATCTAAATCAAAACCATCTTTAGATGCTTCTGCTGTTTGGTAAAGCTTTTTAATTTCCATATATGTAGAAACCATAGTTGCTTCTGGAACCATTGTAGTAATTTGTACTTTAGTTAAATTAACAATATTATCTAAAATTTTTTGGTGATTTTGTAATAAAATATCATTAAATAAAGGTAATTTATACTCAAGTCTTTTAAGTTCATGATCAAAACCAGTATCAGATTTAAGTGCTGTTTCCATAGCTTTTACAATTTCAGTAATAAGTTTAGAAGTTGGTCCTAAGTCTAATAATGCTTCTTTTAAAATTCTCTTTTTAAAAGCAATTGCTAAATTATGTTGCATTTGATCAGATTCACCGTCAGATTTAGCAGATTCTTTACTTAAGAATTTTAACCAATCTTTTTTTGCTTTTTCTAATATTTTGAATGCTTCAACAATAGTTTGAGCTCTTTTATCAAGCTTCTTCTGTTTCTTGCCATCCTCTTTATCTTTATCTACTTCAACAGTCTCTTCTGTAGAATCATCAGATTCTTCATCATCAAAGTTTCTAAAAAGTTCTTTTACTTTTCTTTCTCTATTTACTAAAGGTTCTTTATACTCTAAAATAAAATCGATTAAGTAAGGTACATAACAAATGGCATCAAGAATTACATCTTCACCCATTTCAATTTTCTTTGAAATTTCAATCTCTTCTTCTTTTGTAAGTAATGGAATTTGTCCCATTTCCCTTAAATACATTCTAACAGGAGAGTCAGATCTAGACCATTCTAATAATTCTTTATTTTTCAGAAGATCATAAACTTCATCTTCATCCATTATTAGCTTTTCTCGTTGCTCTTTTCTTTTCTTTGCCTCTTCTGCATTCATTCTTTTTGCTTGTTCTTGCGAACTAATTACTGTAACATTGTATAATTGTATAAAAGCTAAAAGTTTTTTTACATTGGCACCCGATGGTGCTTTAGGAAAGATTTTAATAATTTTCTCATAAGTTAAGATAGAGTCTTTATATTCTTTAACTGTTTGCTCTATTGCTTTATTTAAATCTTTTGCGCTCATATAGTGAAGATTCCTCTCTTTTAAATAGATGGCTATTATATCCAAAATATCTAAAATTATGATTAATTTTTAGATTTAATAAGAAATTACTAAAATATTTGATAAAATATCTCTTTTAAAAAAATAATTCTTTGAAAATATCAAGAAATTTATTGAAAACAAGGATACAAAATATGAATACAATTGCAGGAAAAGTATGGAGTTTTGGAGCTAACATTGATACTGATGTTATTATTGCTGCAAGATATTTAAATAGTTCTGATCCAGAACATTTAGCAAAATATATTATGGAAGATGCAGACCCTGAATTTCCAAATAAGTTACAAAGAGGTGATATTATTGTTGCTGGAGAAAATTTTGGTTGTGGTTCTTCTAGAGAACATGCTCCAATTGCTTTAAAAGCTGCAGGTGTTGCTGCTGTTGTTGCACCATCTTTTGCAAGAATTTTTTATAGAAATGCATTTAATATGGGTTTACCAATTTTTGAACTTCCAGAATCTTTAGAAATTAAAGAGGGTGAAAAGATTAGTATCAATTTAGATTCAGGTATTATTACTAATGAAACTACTAATAAAGATTATAAATTTACTGCAATTCCTCCTTTTATGCAAGAGTTAATTGCAAGTGGTGGATTAATTAATTTTGCAAAAGAAGAAATATCAAAGGAAGATAAATAATGAAAAATTATAATATTTCACTAATTAAAGGTGATGGAATAGGTCCAGAAATTATTGAAGAAGCGATTAAAGTTTTAGATGCTGTCTCTGGTGCTTGTGATTTTACTTTAGATTACAAAGAATATTTAATGGGTGGAATTGCTATTGATGAAACTGGTATTCCTTTACCTCCTGAAACTGTTACTGGTGTTTTAAATTCTGATGCTTGTTTATTTGGTGCTATTGGTGGAGAAAAATGGGATACTTTAGCTAGAGAATTAAGACCTGAATCTGGGCTTTTAAAGCTTAGAGAAGAGTTAGGTGTTTATGCTAACTTAAGACCTGCTATTGTTTATGATGAATTAGTTAATGCTTCAACACTTAAACCTGAAGTAATTGAAGGTTGTGACATTATGGTTGTTCGTGAACTTATTGGTGGAATCTATTTTGGTCAACCAAGAGCAAATGATGGAGAAAAAGCTTACAACACTATGGTTTATACTAAACCTGAGATTGTAAGAATTGGAAAACAAGCTTTTGAATTTGCAATGAAAAGAGATAAAAGAGTTTGTTCTGTTGACAAAGCAAATGTATTAGAGGTTTCTCAATTATGGAGAGATACTATGATTGAGTTATCAAAAGATTATCCAGAAGTTGAATTAACACATATGTATGTTGATAATGCTACTATGCAATTAGTAAGAAATCCTAAACAATTTGATGTTATTGTAACTGGAAACATTTTTGGTGATATTTTATCAGATACGGCTTCTATGGTTGTTGGATCAATTGGATTACTTCCATCAGCCTCAACTGGTGATAAAACTGCAGTTTATGAACCAATTCATGGAAGTGCACCAGATATTGCAGGACAAGGAATTGCTAACCCAATTGCTACAATTGAATCTGCTGCTATGATGCTTAGATATTCTTTAGGTGAAGAAAAAGCTGCTGATTTAATTGAAAAAGCAATTAGAAACGTTTTAAAAGATGGATACAGAACTAAAGATTTAGCTGCTTATGACGCTAAAGAAGTTTTATCTACAACTGAAATGGGTGATGTTATCGCCAATTATTTAAACAAATAATAAAGAGGGCACCTAGCCTTCTTTATGTCTCTTCCTTACTTATCTGCTTAAAATAACTTTCTTCTTGTAATTAATAATTTTTTATGTTAAAATTCTAAAAAGCCTAAATAGGAAAATCAGATTATGAATAAAAAAAAATATAGATTAGTAACACGTAGTGATATGGATGGACTTGTATGCGGAACTTTATTAAAATATATTGGTGTTATAGATGAAATAAAATTTGTACACCCAAAAGATATGCAAGATGGGAAAGTTGAAGTTTCATCAAATGATATCACTACTAATCTTCCTTATGTAGAAGGTGTATATCTAGCTTTTGATCATCATTATTCTGAGACATTAAGAAATGAAAAAAAAGAGAACCATATTATTGACCCAGATGCAGATAGTGCTGCACAAGTGGTTTTTGAATATTATGGTGGTGATGATAAATTCCCAGGATATTTTACGGGAATGATGAATGGTGCAAATAAGGCAGATTCAGCAGATTTCATAGAAGAAGAAATTTTAAGCCCAAGAGGATGGCCTTTACTTAGTTTCCTAATGGATAGTAGAACTGGTTTAGGAAGATTTAGAGATTTTAGAATTTCAAATTATCAATTAATGATGGATTTAATTGATTATTGTGTAAAACATAATATTGATGAAATAATAGAATTACCAGATGTAAAAGAAAGAATAGATTTATACTTTAAGTATGAAGAAGACTTTAAAGAGCAATTAAAAAGATGTACAAGTATAAGAAACAATCTTTTAATTATTGATTATAGAGATGAAGAAATTATCTACCCTGGAAATAGATTTATGGTTTATGCGATGTATCCAGATGCAAATATCTCAATACATGTTGTTTGGGGTAAAGATAAACAAAATATTGTATTTAGTACTGGAAAATCAATTATAAATAAATCGTCAAATACAAATATTGGAGAATTAATGTTGTCATATGGTGGTGGTGGACATAAAGCTGCTGGTGGATGTCAAATTGATATAGAAGATTCTCTTAAAGTATTAGAAGAGTTGATTACAAAAATTAACCAAGATGGTTAATTCTTTATAATTTATTTTTAATAATCTCAAAAAAGTTTTCAAAAGAGGGTAAATCAAGTTTTGCTTCTCTTTTAACTCTTCCCCACATAGGTTCAGGGAAATATGAATCTTCTTCAAATCTTGCCATAATATGAAAATGTACATGTGGTACATAATTTCCAAATGAAGCTATATTTATCTTTGTTGGATTAAAATATTCTAACATCTCTTTTTCAATAATATCTAAACATCTAAATATTTCAATTTTAGTTTCATTATCACATTGTGAGAATTCTTTTATTTCCTTATTTGTAAATATTTTCAACCATGGAATTTCACTATTTTCAATTTCAACTTTTATTAATGAGTTTTTATAAACTTCTGACATAGTTATCCTTTTAAATTTATTATTATTTTACTACAAGAACCATTAAATAAGCTTGTATAATACTGATTAATCAAGTTTTAAGTAAATCTTAAATATAATCCCTTTCCATTTCTACAACCATAAGAGAAGTTTTTATAAAATGTTTTGTGTTTTATAAAGAGTTGGATGAATGATACAGGTATGCACCTTATCGTTCATACCTGTTGTATGATATTGGCAAATACACAAAAAAGAGGATGACTTATGAAAGTTAGAGCTTCAGTAAAGAAGATGTGTGACAAATGTAAAATTGTCAAAAGAAGAGGTGTCGTAAGAGTGATTTGCGAAACTAAAAAACACAAACAAAGACAAGGATAAGACACATGGCAAGAATCGCAGGTGTTGATTTACCAAATAAAAAAAGAATGGAATATGCTTTAACGTATATTTTTGGAATTGGGTTACATAACTCAAGATTAATTTTAAACGCTGTTGGAATTGACTTAAATAAAAGAGCTCATGAATTAACAGAAGATGAAGCTGCAGCAATTAGACAAGAGATCCAAAAAAGCTATATCGTTGAAGGTGATCTTAGAAAAAATGTTGCTATGGATATTAAATCATTAATGGACATTGGTTCATACAGAGGTTTAAGACATAGAAGAGGTTTACCATGTAGAGGGCAAAAGACTAAAACTAACGCTCGAACAAGAAAAGGTAAAAAGAAAACTGTTGGCGCAGCAGCGAAGTAAGGATAACTAATGGCAAAAAGAAAAGTTACTAGAAAAAAAGTTGTAAAAAAGAATATTGCTGACGGTATCGTTCACATTGCGGCTACTTTCAACAATACTATGGTTACAGTTACAGACAGTGTAGGTAATGCTATTGCTTGGTCAAGTGCTGGAAACTTAGGATTCAAAGGTTCTAAAAAGTCTACTCCATTTGCTGCGCAAGCTGCTGTTGAAGATGCTGTAGCTAAAGCTATGGAACACGGAATTAAAAACGTTGGTATTAAAATTCAAGGACCTGGTTCAGGTAGAGACACTGCAGTTAAGGCTGTTGGTGCAATTGAAGGTATCAGAGTTGCATGGTTAAAGGATGTTACACCATTACCTCATAATGGTTGTCGTCCTCCTAAACGAAGAAGAGTGTAAGGAGTATTTATGGCTAGATATAGAGGACCAGTAGAAAAAATCGAAAGAAGATTAGACGCAGACCTTGGACTAAAAGGTGAGAGAAGACTTAACGGAAAATCAGCTTTAGAAAAAAGACCATTTGCTCCAGGACAACACGGACAAAGAAGAACTAAAATTTCTGAGTACGGTTTACAATTAAGAGAAAAGCAAAAAGCTAAATTTATGTATGGTGTTTCTGAAAAACAATTCAGAAAATACTTCAAAAAAGCTGCTTCATCTGAAGGTAATACAGGATCTAACTTAATTACATCAATTGAGCAAAGATTAGATAATGTTGTTTATAGAATGGGATTTGCTACAACTAGAGCAAATGCTAGACAATTCACAACTCATGGACATGTTTTAGTTGACGGAAAGAAAGTAGATATTCCTTCTTACGTTGTTAAACCAGGTCAAAAAATTGAGATTAAAGAAAAATCTAAATCTAATAATCAAATTGTTAGAGCATTAGAATTAACTAATCAAACAGGTATCGTTGATTGGGTAGATGTAGATACAGCTAAAGCATTTGGTATTTTTACTAGAGTTCCTACAAGAGAAGAAGTAGTTATTCCTGTTGAAGAAAGATTAATCGTAGAGTTATATTCTAAGTAATAAGTAAAGGTAGCCAATGAAAAAGTTTGCGGATACACCGTTTTTACCAACAGAAGTTGAAATCGAAACTATCAATGATAATGAAGCTAAAATTTCTGCATATCCATTTGAAAGTGGTTTTGCAATAACTTTGGCACACCCTTTAAGAAGACTTCTTTTAAGTTCTTCAGTTGGTTACGCACCAATTGCAGTTAAAATTGAAGGAGCTTCTCACGAGTTTGACTCGTTAAGAGGGATGCTTGAAGATATAGCTATTTTTATTATTAATCTTAAAAATATTAAGTTTAAAATTAATAGTGACGAAGAACAAGTTGTAGTTGAATATTCTTTTGATGGACCAAAAGAAATTAAAGGTGAAGACTTAATCAACTCTGATGTTGAAGTTGTTTCTCCTGATGTTCATTTAGCTACAATTAATGCGGATTGTAATTTAACATTTTCTGTAATTATTCAAAAAGGTATTGGTTATATGCCTTCTGAAGATATTAGAGAAATAGTTGGACCAGATTATATTCCAGTAGATGCTTTCTTTACTCCAGTAAAAAAAGTTGTTTACGATATTGAAAAAATGTTAGTTGAAGATAATCCTAACTTTGAAAAAGCTGTATTTAATGTACAAACAAATGGACAAATTTCTCCAATAACTGCTTTTAAAGAAGCAGTTTCTGTTATGTATTCTCAAATGTCAGTATTTAATAAAGTATTTGATTTATCTGAAGTAACAGTTAGTGATGCAGGTGAAGAACCAGTAGAACTAAAAGATTTAGTTATCAAGATTGATGACTTAAATTTAAGTGCTAGATCATTCAACTCTTTAGATAGAGCTGGATTAAAATTCTTAGGTGAATTAGTACTTATGAGCGAAGTTGAAGTTAAAAATATCAAAAATCTTGGGAAAAAATCTTATGATGAAATTGCTGAAAAGCTTGAATCACTTGGTTTCCCAGTTGAAGATACACTTCCAGAAAATGTTGCTTCTGCATTAAGAAGAAAGTTAGAGCAACTTAAAGCATAATTAAGGGTTTAGAATATGAGACATAAGCACGGATATAGAAAGTTAAGTAGAACTTCTTCTCATAGAAAAGCATTGTTAAAAAATATGGCAATCGCTTTAATCGAAAGAGAAAAGATTGAAACAACTGTTCCAAAAGCAAAAGAATTACAAAGATATATTGAAAGATTAGTAACTACTTCAAGAAACGCTGATTTAAATACTCATAGATTAGTATTTGCAGCATTACAATCTAAAGAAGCGACTAAGAAAATAATTAATGAAATTGCACCAAAGTACGAAAGTAGAAATGGTGGATATACTTCAATTATTAAAACAAGAATTAGAAGAGGTGATGCTACTCAAATGGCATTCATTTCATTCGTATAATTATCAGTTTTATTAATTAAAAAGGTAGGAGTTTTACTCCTGCCTTTTTTTTATATAAAATATTTTCTTCTTAAAATCCCTCCAAAACTTAAAATTTCCTTTTCTTTTTTAATTATATTTGCTTTACCATATTTTAATCATTTTTTAGATAAAATCGGGTGTAATACTATAATTACAAATTACAGGAGACATGTTTGATAACTCTAAAAGAAGCACTAACACTAGCTAGTGACGATATTAAAAAATTAAGAGATGATTTAACTATAAAAATAAAAGAAAATAAAACTAGTGCGTATGTTGAACAATTAACTTCAACAGATATTTCTACTTCAGGTGCTGGAATTCCAATTGCTATAAAAGATAATATAAATGTTAAAAATTGGGAAATTACTTGTTCTAGTAATATTTTAAAAGGTTATATTTCACCATATAATGCAACAGTAATTAATAATTTAGAAAAAGCAGGTTTAAGTCCATTTGGTCGAGCTAATATGGATGAGTTTGCAATGGGAAGTTCAACAGAATCTTCTTGTTATGGTAAAACATTAAATCCAATTGATAATAGCAAAGTTCCAGGAGGAAGTTCTGGAGGTTCTGCTGCTGCTGTTGCTGGTGGTATTGCAATTGCTGCATTAGGGACAGATACAGGTGGAAGTATTAGACAACCTGCTGCATATTGTGGTGTTGTTGGAATGAAGCCAACGTATGGAAGAGTTTCAAGATATGGAATTACTGCATATTCATCTTCATTGGATCAATGTGGACCTATTACTCAAAATGTTGAAGATGCTGCAATTTTATACGATATTATTTCAGGACATGATCCAATGGATTCTACTTCTGCAAATGTATCTTATGATGCAGTTACTCCAAAATTAGATGGAGATAAAAAATTAACTATTGCAGTAATTGACAACTTTATTGAGCAAGCTAGTCCTGCTATAAAAAATGCATTTACAAAATCTATAGAAGCTTTAGAATCACACGGACATAAAATTATTCATAAAAATATGTTAGACACTGGAAAAATTCTTTCTTCATACTATATCGTAGCAACTGCTGAAGCATCTGCAAATCTTGCAAGATTTGATGGTGTTAGATATGGAAATAGAAAAGGTGCTGGTGGTTTAAAAGATATGTACGTTCAAACTAAATCTCAAGGATTTGGGGATGAAGTACAAAAAAGAATTCTATTAGGTTCTTTTGTATTAAGTTCTGGATACTACGATGCATATTATATTAAAGCACAAAAAGTTAGACACTTAATCAAAGATGAGTATGAAGCTATATTTAATGAAGCAGATTTAATCCTTTCTCCAGTAGCTCCTACTACTGCACCTTCGTTTGGATCTTTTAAAACTTCATTAGAAATGTACTTAAGTGATATTTATACAATTTCAGTAAATTTAGCAGGATTACCTGCAATTTCATTACCGGTTGATAAAGATGAAGATGGGATGCCTGTAGGTCTTCAATTCATTGCAAAAGCTTATGATGAACAAACTATGTTTAACGGTGCTTTATCACTAGAAAAAGCAATAAATTATAAAAAATAAGAAAGGGATATAATGAGAATTAGAAAAAGAGCATTAACGTTTGAAGACGTATTATTAGTACCAGCAAAGTCGGAAGTTTTACCAAGAGAGGTATCATTACAGACTAAATTAACAAAAAATATTACATTAAATATCCCTTTTGTTTCAGCTGCTATGGATACTGTAACTGAATATGGAGCTGCTATTGCAATGGCTAGACTTGGTGGAATTGGAATTATTCATAAGAATATGGATATTGCAGCACAAGCTTTACAAATTAAAAAAGTTAAAAAATCAGAATCAGGAATGATTATTGATCCAATTACAATTAAAATGGATCAAACATTACAAGATGCTGAAGATATAATGGCTGAATACAAAATCTCTGGAGTTCCTGTAGTTGATAATAATCAAATCTTATTAGGAATTGTGACTAATAGAGATATGAGATTTACTAAAGATTTTTCTAAAAAAGTAAGTGTAAAGATGACAATGATGCCTCTTATTACTGCAAAAGAAGGAACAACTTTAGAAGAAGCTGCTGATGTTATGCACTCAAATAAAATTGAAAAATTACCAATTGTTGATGATAAAAATAAATTAATTGGTTTAATTACAATTAAAGATATTAATAAAAAAAGAGAATACCCAAATGCTTCTAAAGATAAATTAGGAAGACTACTTGTTGGTGCTGCTATTGGTGTTGGGCAACTTGATCGTGCAACTGCTTTAGTTGAAGCTGGTGTTGATGTTTTAGTTATGGATTCTGCACATGGTCATTCAAAAGGTATTTTAGATTCAGTTAAAGATATCAAGGCTAAATTAGATGTTGAAATTATAGCTGGTAATGTAGCAACTTCTGAAGGTACTAAAGCACTTATTGATGCTGGAGTTGATGGTGTTAAAGTAGGAATTGGCCCTGGTTCTATTTGTACTACAAGAATTGTTGCAGGTGTTGGTGTTCCTCAAATTTCTGCAATTGATGAATGTGCCCAAGAGGGTGCTAAATATGGAGTTCCAATCATTGCAGATGGTGGAATTAAATATTCTGGCGATGTTGCAAAAGCATTAGCAGTTGGTGCATCTACAGTTATGATGGGCTCAGCATTAGCTGGAACTGATGAATCTCCAGGTGAATTAATTTTATTCCAAGGAAGAAAATTCAAATCATACAGAGGAATGGGTTCAATTGGAGCTATGACTAAAGGAAGTACTGATAGATATTTCCAAGAAGGAACAGCTGCAGATAAACTAGTACCCGAAGGTATTGAAGGTAGAGTTGCATATAGAGGTACAATTGCTGATATTATTCACCAAATGACTGGTGGATTAAGGTCATCTATGGGTTACTTAGGATCTGCAACTATTGTAATATTCCAAGAAACTGCAGAGTTTGTTGAAATTACAAGTGCAGGGTTAAAAGAGTCACACGTACACGATGTTACAATTACTAACGAAGCTCCAAACTACCACGTATAAAAAAAGAGGTTTATAACAGCCTCTTTTCTCAAATTTCTGCGTTTTTCGCAGAAGTTTTTTTACTCACTTACCTTTTGTAAGCTCCTACAAAAAACTTTGCTCTTGCCTTGAACTTTAAAAAAATAGTCTATTCTAAACCTTTTTTTTGTTTTTTAATAAATCAATATTAAAAAGTTTTATTACTTTCATTATTTCATGGTATTTATATATTACATTTAGAAATTCGAAGAAAAAGATTTTTCCTAATTCACTTTTATTAAATATTCTTTCAAATTTCTTATACTGATCCTCATTTTCATGTGCTAGACCACCATAAATACATAGTTTAAATAGTTCTTGTTTTGTATATCCACCTAAAATAGATTTTGTATTGAGAAAACTTTCTAGTATTTCTTTAATATCTTTCATTTCTTTAGTAAAATTACTAAATTCATTATCCAATGAATTATAAATGTCGAATATATTATTTATTGAAATACCATCTTTCCTTTGAATCAAAACTCTTAAGTGTATATATAGTAATCGATTAAATTTCTATCTATATTAGAGGGAATCCAATTTTCATAATTCTCATATTTAATAGTAGTTTTTCTATTTTTATAAATCTTTTATTAAATCTTTCTAACCTTTCTAAATTCATCTGGTAACCTTTTTATATATTTCTAATTGTTTATCTAACACTGTTATAAAATAGAATAATAGTAAAATATTTTTTACCTAAAATTATCTCAAGTAACTTTTATACTCTTTTACTCTAAAGTTCTGGGAAATTGAAATTTGAAATTACATCTCAAGTTAATAACTAGTCTATTCAACTATTAACTTTTCTATTTAAAGTTTCTTCTACTTTTGCCACTTTTGTTTTGAGTCTATTTTCACAGTTTTTTCGAATATCAAATTTTAGTGAACTATATACTCTATCACAATCTTCTAGTTGCTCATAAGCTAACTCTACGATATTTAAAGCTTCT
>Ga0105357_10000858_pt1 | contig 16384 bp, 16 predicted proteins | sample GOMGulsemesocosm_4_FD_83660 | JGI IMG/M metagenome (GOLD analysis project Ga0105357, IMG submission 83660) | Methane-oxidizing microbial communities from mesocosms in the Gulf of Mexico - GOM15B Gulf of Mexico | ecosystem: Environmental > Aquatic > Marine > Cold seeps | place: USA: Gulf of...
ACGTAATTCACTAATGCCGTGAGTAGGCTCAGGCCATGATGGTATCTCATTGGTTAGTGATGATATTGCTTTGTCATAATCAAAGCGAGGGATAGACAGGTTTTTTTGAGGGACCCTTTTCGCGGCAATAAAATTACCGTGATGAACGGGGTCAAAGAAGCTTAAGAGACTATTATTACCTTCATTAATTAATTGATTCACAAGTGAAGTAATAAATGCAGTTTTACCACTGCGACTTAACCCTGTAACGGCTAAATTAATGTGTTGATCTAAACTACGGTTTAATAGTTCACTGGCTTTATTTTTTAATTTATCTAATCGTTGTTTTTTAATAATTGCCATACTTTACTTAACTGATTTTTAGAGGGTTAACTAATTGAATAGATTGATAGTAATGACTTTTTTAAAAAAATAACAGCCTTATTCTTACCGAAACTGTAACTATTAACTCATCATTATGACTATAATTTATTTATTTCTCTTGCCACAGTAAATTCTGATGACGTTACATAGTGTTCTATTGCCTGTAGCTGCTTCTCTAACGAAGAAAATTTACAACGTATATCATGAAAAGCCTGCTTAGGTGGTTCACCTGATTGCCACACTCTCGCTTTAACTTTAATCGATTCATTCACTTGCTCATTTTCATCATACTTGTTAGCACTTTCACCTTGTGAATATTTTGACGTTCCTGTTTTTTGGTATTTACTGTGATTAACTTGCTCTTTAGGGTTTTTATCAAGGATAAACCAAGCGGCAATGTAACCTAATATTAAAAAAGGCATGCCAAACAACACACCTGACACCACCAAAATCCTTACTAACCAAATTTCCCAACCAAAATAATCGGCGATACCGGCACAAACACCGGCAATTTTCCCGTTACTTTGATTACGATATAGTTCTCCTCGGCGCCCAATCATAACGTATTTCTCCACTCTGGAGTCTCCGCATCTAAAATTGCTTCAAGGGTTTTAATACGATCGGCCATTTTGTCTGCCGTCTCAGATAAATTAGATAATTGGACATACTCTTCGTCGCTAAGCCCTTGACTAACCTCCCCTTTACTACGGTAATGCAACACTAACCAAATTGGCGCAACGATCACCAGAAAAATAATGATTGGCGCCATAATAAGTTCTTCCACGATATTCCCCTTAAAGTTTTTATTCTTCAATACTAAACGATATACTCACATTCGCTGTTCGAAACTAGCCACTACAAACTCGTAACTTAACAGCTACTTCTATTTATTTTTCATTCTTGCTTTTAGTGACGCTAATTCTTCATCGACTTTCTCGCCTGATTCAAGTTCGCTAATTTCATCCGCTAACGATTTACTGCCTAAATCATACGATTCAACTTGCCCTTCGAGATCATCAATTTTTCGTTCATAACGATCAAAACGTCCTAAAGCATCATTCACTTTATTACTATCAATATTTTTCTTAACTTTTAATCGAGAGTTAACCGTTTTTTCCCGTATAACAATAGCTTTTTGTCGTGCTTTTGCATCGGCAAGCTTGTCTTGCAATTGTGTTATTTCACCTTGAAGTTTTATTATATGATCTTCTATGTGCATTAGGTCTTGTAATAGTGTTTGTGCGTTGTCACTACTTTTATTCTTTTCTATCAACGCAGCGCGTGCTAAATCTTCTCGGTCTTTACTTAGCGCTAATTCTGCCTTTTCTTGCCATTGTTGTGCTTCATTTTCAAAACGAGCCGCTCGTCGAGTAAGCTCCTTTTTATCTGCTAACGTTTTAGCTGAACTTGAGCGTACCTCGACCAAAGTATCTTCCATTTCTTGAATGATCAAACGAACCATTTTGGCTGGATCTTCAGCTTTATCTAATAAATTATTAATATTCGAATTGATAATATCGGTAAACCTTGAAAAAATACCCATAACAACTTCCTCTATGTTTAGTTAACTACTTAATTAACACTATTACTTATTCTTATGGCTTAAGTTTCATGCGAATAAAATAAAAGCGAGTATAAATTTGGAGTTAAATTTATACTTTATACTATTCATGTTTTACGCCAATCTAAAAAAAACTTTAACAAGCTGTTTTAAATAGCTTTATTAAAAATTTAAAAAAAACTGTTATATCGCCAATTAATAAAATACACTATTTGTTAGTGAATTTAACTAATACCAAGTCTGTTTAGTTATTTCGATTAAAAATGGATTCTATTTAATTAGTAATACCAATTACATTAATTAGGGGTTCTACTTTATACGCTGGAAAAATCGCCAAATACAAGACATTTATTTCATTAACTAGTTGTTCTAATTATTAAATAAATAACGCGGTAGTTTGGTGATTTTAACAAGTAGAAATGATCACATATTTAGTGTGATTGGTATAATATAACCAGGTCAAGCCATGACGCGCTTTAGTAAACAAGATAATATTCTTGGTCAATCTGACTGCTTTTTAGAAGTATTAGAACAAATATCACAAATTGCGCTATTAAGTAAGCCAGTATTAATTATTGGCGAACGTGGCACAGGTAAAGAGTTAGTTGCTGCCCGTTTACATTATTTATCAAAACGCTGGGAACAAAGTTATATAAAACTTAATTGCGCTGCGCTGAATGAGAATTTACTTGAAACAGAGCTTTTTGGTTATGACTCTGGCGCTTTTACCGGCGCAAACAAACGTCATCAAGGTCGTTTTGAACGCGCAGATAATGGCACGCTATTTTTAGATGAAATTGCCAATACCTCAGGACTAATCCAAGAAAAGTTATTGCGTATCGTCGAATACGGTGAATTTGAACGTGTTGGTGGATCACGTACAATTACCACCAATGTGCGTTTAGTGGCAGCAACCAATGAAGATTTACCCTCGTTAGCTGCCTCGGGTCAATTTAGAGCAGATTTACTCGACCGCTTGGCATTTGATGTGATTACGTTACCGCCATTAAGAGAGCGGCTTGACGACATTCACATGTTAGCAGAGCATTTTGCTATCAATATGGCGCGAGAATTAGAGTTCGAACTGTTTAGTGGCTTCACTGAGAAAGCCAAACGGGCCATGCTAGAATACACTTGGCCGGGTAATATTCGCGAATTAAAAAATGTGATTGAACGCAGTGTTTATCGCTGTAATAATCCTCATTTACCTGTGCATGATTTGATTATTGATCCCTTTGAATCACCCTTTAGACCAACTCAACTTATTAAGACAGTAGATAGATCACTGTTACAACCAATGACCACTGCGCCTTCTGCTTATAATGCTACGTTACAATCAGAGGCACCAACAATTAATGTCCAAGCGGATAATAACAAGTTAAAAGTAAAAGCCAACTCCCCTTCTGATATTAATACTGACTTCCCCCAGTCATTAAAATCATTATCACAAAGCTATGAAGTTGAATTGATTAAGGCCGCGTTAGCACATTGCCAATACAATCAAAAGAAAACGGCTCAAGCACTTGAACTAACCTATCATCAACTGAGAGGGTACTTAAAAAAATACAATTTATTTGAAGGGGGTGTTGCTGATGAATTATATTAAATTGATGATAGTAAGCCTACTCAGCTTATTATTATCAGCCTGTAATGAGGAGGGTAAACTATCATTAAGTGAACGCAGTGTTATTTATTGTGCTGAAGGCTCACCAGAAACATTCAATCCTCAACTAGTGACTTCTGGCACAACAATAGATGCCACTTCAAACCAACTATACGATAAATTAATTAGTTACCAGGGAGATGGAAGCTCATTAAGCCCTGCTCTAGCCAAATCATGGCATGTTACTCATGAGGGTAAAAAAGTCACCTTTTATTTACGTAAAGATGTTGTTTTTCATCACACTGGTTATTTTACCCCTAGTCGATTATTAAATGCCGATGATGTGATTTTCAGTTTCAAAAGAGTCCTAGATACTGAACATCCGTATCACTTTGTTTCTGGTGGGAATTACCCTTTTTTTAAAAATTCAGCGTTAAGTGATTTAATCTATGATATAGAAAAAATTAATGATTACACTGTACGATTTCATTTAACTCACGCTGATAATTCATTTTTAGCTAATCTAGCGGCTGATTTTTCTATCATTTTATCTGCCGAATATGCTGAACAATTAACTAAGAAAAAAACTCAATCAGATATAGATACACACCCGATAGGAACCGGTCCTTTTAAGTTAAAAGAATATCGTGTTGGATCATTAATACGCTTTTATCGTCATCTACAATATTGGCAAAAGCCAGCATACATTGAACAACTGGTATTTGATATTACCCCAAGTAATACTGGTAGATTAACCAAATTACTGGCAAAAGAGTGTGATGTGGTGGCTTACCCTATTGCTCATGAGAAAATAACTGAACGTGATGATTTATCGCTAGAAGAGGTAACGGCATTAAACGTTGGCTATTTAGGTTTTAATACCGATAAAGCACCTTTTGATAATAAACTGGTTAGACGGGCAATCAGTTATGCAATTAATAAAAAAACCTTGCTTGAAGCTGTTTATCAAGGGAAAGCTGAAGTGGCTAATTCATTATTACCCAAAACATCATGGGCTTTTGATGAAAGCATTCCTAAACAAACATTTAATCCTGTCTTAGCAAAACGCTTACTAACCCTTGCAGGTCACTCAGAGGGTTTTACTATGGACTTGTGGATCATGCCAGTTCAGAAACTTTATAACCCGAACGCCATGACTATGGCTAAGCTCATTCAAAACGACTTAAAGAGAGTGGGCATAACAGTTAATATCATTAGTTATGAAGGGAACTCTTTTTTACAACAGTTAAAGCGTGGTGAACATCAAAGTTTCTTATTCGGTTGGTCTGCTGACACCCCTGACCCTGATAATTTTTTCCGCCCTATATTAAGTTGCTCTGCTACAAAAACAGGAACTAACACCACCTTTTGGTGTAACCAAGAATATGATGCTATTATAAAAAAAGCATTGCAAACGACTAACATTAATCAAAGAAAAAAATACTACGCTCAAGCTATGGCCATACTCACACAAGAAGCTCCCTTAATTCCAATTGCGCATTCTAAACGTTACCAAGCTCGGGGTAACAATGTGATAGGTGATATTCTAACCCCCTTTGGCGCTATCAACTTTTCCCAAGTATCTAAACTTAATTTAACCAAGAAAAAAAAATTAGAGCCACACCTCCCTCAGCGCATAGAAACTAACATCATAAATACAGGTGTAAATTAATTATGTTAGTTTTTACTTTACGCCGATTAAGTCTATTTATTTTTACCATGTTATTATTGACACTACTGTCATTTAGCCTCAATTTTTTATTCCCTGGTGAGACAATAATTAATTTGACGGGTGCTATTAATGCCACACCAAGTCAACTCACAGAGCTAAATGAAGCTTATCAAACCCACCGTAATATTTTCTGGCAATACATTACTTACCTCGGTCATATAGTCAACGGAGACTTAGGGCTATCAATGGCTAGCCAGTCAGACATTAGGGCTGAAATAACTAATTTACTGCCTGCGACAATTGAGCTTAGTTTAGTTGCGCTGCTTATTGCTATGCTTGTTGGTGTTCCCTTAGGTTTTATTGCGGCAATAAAGCATAACAAACTCACTGATAATTTGATTTTATCCGTTTCAATGTTAGGTTACTCTGTACCTGTTTTTTGGTTAGGGTTATTAGCTATTTTAACCTTCTCTATCAACTTAGGCTGGTTTCCTTCTGCTGGGCAGATAAGTTTACTCTTTGAAATAGAGTCAGTAACCGGTATTCAATTTATTGATATTTTACTGAGTGATAGCCCGTATAAATGGCAAGCATTTAGTGATGCAACCGCTCATATTATTCTCCCGGCTTGTGTTATTGCAGTAGCCCCTGCTACAATTTTTATTCGCTTAGCTCGCACGTCAATGATTGAAGTGTTAGACACTAGCTATATTCGTGCAGCTAGCGCTAAAGGACTAACTTTTCAACAAATTATTTTTCGTCACGCCATTAGGAATGCATTAATTAAAATAATTCGTCACGTGGGTTTACAATTTGCAAACTTAGTAACCATCGCAATGGTCACTGAAGTTATTTTTAGTTGGCCGGGAATAGGTCGTTGGCTTATAGAAAGTATTTATCAAAGGGACTATACTGCCATTGAAAGCGGGCTCTTAGTTTTATCATGTTTTATTTTTATAGTACACATCCTAACCGATTTTATTTTTGCCGCGTTAAACCCACTCGCTAGAGGAAATAAACATGGCACGGGATAAGATATATTTAGAAGAAACTTTTCCTTCTCCTTTTATGCAACTCTGGCTCATCTTTCGTAAAACACCGGTTGCCATGGTAGGAATTAACTGTTTTTTATTTTTGATAGTACTCGCTGTTTTTGGACCACTTTTAGCCCCTCACTCTCCCATTGATGGACAATTAGATATGCTATTACTGCCACCAGCTTGGCATATTGACGGTAATGTTAGTTATCTATTAGGCACTGACGAATTAGGGCGAGATATGTTATCGCGTCTAATGTATGGTGCTTCACTGACCTTTGGCCTGAGCTTTATCGTAGTCATTATTTCTCTGGTTATTGGCGTGATAATTGGCTCATTGTCAGCGTTAACATCAGGCATTAAATCAAGCTTTCTTAATCACTTTCTCGATGTCACTTTATCCATTCCATCTTTACTGCTCGCCATTATTATTGTTGCCATATTAGGCCCAAGTATAGGTAACACTTTATGGGCTGTGGTACTTGTACTTATTCCTCAGTTTATTCATATTACTCGTTACGCCGTAAAAGAAGAGTCTCGTAAAGATTATGTGCTCGCTTCTAGGCTAGATGGAGCAAGCCCATTTAGAATATTGTACTATTCAATATTTCCTAATATTACCGATAGAATCATGGGGCAAGCAACCTTAGCGCAATCGGCTGCTATTCTAGATATTGCTACATTGGGTTTTTTAGGTTTGGGCGCGCAAAATTCATTACCTGAGTGGGGTGCTACCTTAGCTCATGGTTTAGATTTATTTTACATCGCTCCGTGGACAGTTTATTTACCTGGTTTAGCTATTTTATTTGCTGTAGTTGCCACCAATCTTGTCGGTGAAGGTATTCGTCATGCGTTGAAGTTGCGCAAGGAACGCTAATGAATTTACTTGATATAAGAAACCTATCCATTGAACTCATCCATGATGACCAAAGCATACTTGCCGTTGATAAAGTCAGTTTATCTATGAAAGAAGGTGAAGTACGAGGCTTAGTGGGTGAATCTGGATCAGGAAAATCCTTATTAGCACAAGCACTAGTTGGTGTGTTAGATGATAAATGGCGTGTTCATGCTGATAGGTTTCATTGGCGCGGCATTGATCTATTACGTCTATCAATTGAAGAACGTAAAGTATTACTCTCTCGTGATATTGCGATGATTTTTCAGGAGCCTATGGCCTGTTTGGATCCTACAACATCCATTGGGGAGCAGTTAACTGAAGCGATTGATAGTGGTCAACTATCAGGTTATTTTTGGCAAAGAAAAAAGCAACGCCACTCAGCGGCGATTAAACTCCTACATAAAGTCGGTATCAAAGACCACAATGCCTGCCTAAGGAGTTACCCTCATCAGTTAACTGAAGCATTCTGTCAACGGGTGATGATAGCAATAGCCTTAGCAGGAAGGCCTATATTATTGATTGCAGATGAGCCAACGGCGGCAATGGAAACAACCAACGAAGGACAAATTTTTAGGTTATTAGCCAGTTTAAATCAATTAAAAAACATGTCTATTTTATTGATCAGCCATGATATAGAAAACATTACCCATTGGACCAATACGATTACAGTAATGTATAGTGGCCAATTTGTTGAAGCAGGTACAACAACGCAAATATTTAGTAAACCATTACATCCTTATACTCGCGCTTTAGTCGATAGTAGCCCCAGCGCTAATTTACATTTACCAGCAAAATCACGATTAAAAACATTACCTGGCAGTATTCCCATCTTACAGCATTTACCCATCGGCTGCCGTTTAGGTCCACGATGCCCTAGAGCACAGCAAGCTTGCGTGAAAGCACCTTCGGTTACTGATTTTCACGGTCATAAAGTTAGTTGCCATTTTCCTCTTGTGCCGCTAAGCCCTCCTAAAAAAACAATAAAGGCAGCGTGCTAATATGCCAGAATTACTTGAAGTAAAAGGTCTAAGTAAGTCTTATCGACATAAAAACTATTGGTTTAATAAAAAAACAACTACCGTTTTAACGCCTATTTCTTTTAGTGTTGAAGCACACCAAACATTAGCAGTTATTGGTGAAACTGGCTCAGGAAAATCAACATTAGCGAAATTATTAGTGGGTGCAGAGCCCGCAAGTAGCGGCAGCATTTATTTAAATGGTGAGGCACTTAAAAGTACCAGCTATAAACAACGATGCCAGCACATCAGGATGATATTTCAAGATTCAGGCACTACCCTAAATCCAAGCTTAACTATTTTACAGTTACTCGATGAGCCGCTCAAACTCAATACACAATTTGATGAAATGAAAAGAAAAGAGCTTATTCGTACCACATTACAAAAGGTAGGATTGCTGGGCGATCATATGAACTTCTATCCCCATATGTTCTCTGGTGGTCAAAAGCAGCGCATTTCACTTGCTAGAGCCATTATATTAGAGCCTAAGGTAATAATACTTGATGAAGCATTAGCATCACTCGACCCCTCATTACGTTCTCAAATGATTAACTTACTCTTAGGTCTGCAACAACAGATGGGCTTAGCTTATATTTTAATATCACATAACCTAGGTATCATCCGCCACTTTAGTGACAATATCATGGTGTTATCACAAGGAAAAGTGGTTGAGTCAGGAAAAACTCGCGATGTAATGAATAGTCCACAACATAAAGTGACTCAAAAACTACTACTGAGTCAGAGTTTCCAGCTAAAACTAAAACCTAAAAAAAATAAAAGAAAGAAAAAATAATTGTCTACGAATTTACGAAAATTAGCGAGTGTCTAAGCTCGCTATCACTTGTCATCAATTAATAACTTGCTGATTCGGCTACTTTCCCATGGCTAATTTCAACGCCAATTTTTAATGAATTAACATAGCTTTTATAAGCTGATTGAGCTAGCTGAGCGGTTTGCTGTTGGCCAAGCTCTGGGTTAGCAATAGAATCAAGTACATTAACCGCTTGTACTTCTACTAAGGCTAAGTCGCCATTACTTAAGGCTACTGTTGATGCTGAAATAGTCCCTTCTAAAGGGTGAGGTAATATAAATGCCTCACGGGTAATACTTTGATCTAAGTCAGCACCATAACGGGCTACTTTTTCTTTTACCGTAAAACTTACATAATTTTTGGTTAACTGTTCGGTAATATCATTGCCCGCTTTAAATTGAACCAATAATGCTTCTATCGTACTCTGTGCTTTTTCAGTCGCTTTTTGTGCCACCAGTATTTTTTCTATTTGCGTTTGTACTTCAGCTAACGGCTTAACACTGGCTGCTTGATAAGTGTTCAAACGTAATACTAAGGCCTCATTGTCATTCAACTCAATAATATCTGAGTTCAAGTTATCTTGTAAAACTAAATCAGAAAAGGCGGCTTCAAGTACTTTTGGATCATTAAAAGGAGCTTTATTATTGGTATTTATCCCTGAATTAGATAACCAAGCTGATGTTTCTATCGTGGTATTAACTTCACTAGCGGCATCTTCAAGGCTGTCTGGAAACTCAAAACTCACTCGTGCCATTTCTTGCGTTTGTGTATAAAACTTATCCAGTGCTTTTTCATTACTTACTTTAGCTTGTAGCTCAGTTTCAACTTCAACTAAACTTTGAATCACTTGCTTTTTAAGCTCGGTTAATTTAATAATATGATAACCAAAGCTTGTTTTAACAAGTTCAGTGGTATCTTCGACGGTTACTAATGCAAAAGCGGCTTCATCAAAGCTTGGTTCCATGACACCCGGTTCAATGAAGTCTAAATCACCGCCATTTTCACCACTAAAGGTATCATTTGATAATGCTTTAGCAAGTGTGGCAAAGTCTTCACCTTGCGCAATTCGTACCAATACTGCTTCAGCCTCTGTTTTAGCTGCCGCTTCACTAGCACTATCACCTTCAGTAAACTCTATCAGAATATGAGCAACACGACGTTGCTCCGCTTGAGTAAAGTTGGTGATGTTATCTTGGTAATAGCTAGCAATTTCCTCATCACTAACCTCAATAGTTTTAGCGATATTTGCAACTGTTAAACGGATATAATCTACTTTTACTTGTTGTTTATTTTCAAAACGAACTTGATTTGCTTGATAGTAAGTTTTAATTGCTTCTTCACTTACCTCAATGTCGGCCTCAAATTGTTTTGCTGAAAGAGTAGCAAAACGAATATCACGGGTTTGATTTTGCAAAGCCTGTTGTAATTTCTCTTGATAAGGTAAGTTGAACTCAGTAGAGATAAGTGCTTGAGATAGCTGACGACGCGTCATTTCAACACGCAAATAGTCTCGAAAATTTGAAGATTGGAAAAAACCAGACTGATTAATAATAGCCAAATAGCGGTTATTATCAAAAACACCATCAATTTGGAACTCAGGCATTGCTCTTATCGTTTTTTTAAGTCGTTCATCGGATACACGAATAGCAAGGCTTTCTGCACTTTGATCGATCAATCGTTCATTAATGAGATTATCTAAAACACCTTGGCGAAAATTAGCCATATAATTACTATCATTCGCTAAGGTATCGAACATATCGCCATATTCTTGAGCCATACGGTTACGTTGTGCTTGATAAGCTTTATTGAATGCTTGCTGGCTAATTTTGTCACCATTAACCGTCGCAATAGAAGTATCCGCAGAGTTAGTGTAACTACCAATGCCAGCAAGAGCAAAAGTTAATATAACAAGGCCAAGAATAATTTTAGCTGTAACGCCCTGCGAGCTTTCTCTAATATTTTCTAACATCTTTATCTCATTTATTTAAGGTATAGCTGATAAAGCCGATCTCTATAATATCGAGAGTCTAGGCTATAATTTTTGTTGTTCGCGATTTTAGCAGATGCTGACCACTGCTTGAAGTGCAAGATTCGTTTATTTTTTGTAATTATACCAATACCAATAAATATGTGATCATTCTAAATGGACTAAATACTCCAATAACATCGTTGCTTTCAATTACACACACCCGTTATTACTCAAACAAGCGCTTTGCCTACATGACGGTACAGGAAGTACTTTATTAGAGAATGCAGGACGTACATTCTCCTGATGTAGGTACTTAGGTTTTGTCCGGAACTAAAAATCTGTGTTCTTGAAAATTTATCCTCATTGATATTTGATCACTAATTTACTGTCATTAGTATTATTCACTTGCTTTAATTCTCATGGTGTTTTAATTGAAGAACTCTTCATTGATGCCAAAGCTTCCATGCTAGAGACTTACAAAATGATAACTCCCCTGAGAAAGATAAATACAAACTATTTAGCCTATTTATAAAGAGGCTAAAAGTAAAAGACCACCTGTTGGTGGTCTTTAAATATATTTATATATACAAATATAATTGCTAAAAGCAATTAATCAAATATTAGTCATTACAAGCATCTTTTAATGCTTTACCTGCTTTAAATGCAGGTATTTTAGCAGCCGCTATTTGAATAGTAGCGCCTGTTTGTGGGTTGCGGCCAGTACGTGCTGCACGGTCACGTACAGAGAATGTACCAAAACCAACTAAAGCAACTTGCTCACCACTTTGCAACTCTTCTGTTACAGCACCAATAAATGAATCTAATGCGCGACCAGCAGCAGCTTTTGATATGTCAGCGCCTTCAGAAATTTTCTCGATAAGTTGAGATTTATTCACAGTGTATACCCCTTCCAATTGTTATTATTACAACGCTATCTTTACTTCCCTCTGTAAGGGGTTTAATAAAAGTTCGTCCTATAAAATTATTATTTACCTTAATTTACACGATATAAAATTATTACTTCTGAACGTCCAGCGTAGAGTTTATAAAAATGCTTTTCTGCTAGTTCCCTAAACATACTGCTTTGTGCATGATATATAAGGGGTCTAGCGATATAAGCGTACTTAACTTACCATAGTTTCAGCGTTTGAAAAGTCTTAATTACTATATTCCATCAGTTTTTTGAATTTTTTAACTGATTTACATTAAAAAACAACTTTTCTCGCATAAAAATCACTCTGCTTGCCACTGTTCTACTGGATGTTCAAGCGCCAGCTTAAGCACTTCATCTATCCATTTTACTGGGTGAATAGCTAAGTCAGCTTTAACATTTTCAGGTATTTCTATTAGATCACGTTCATTTTCATGCGGAATGATAACCGTTTTGATGCCACCACGGTGTGCTGCTAATAATTTCTCTTTTAAACCACCAATAGCTAAAACCTCACCGCGCAGAGTAATTTCACCGGTCATAGCAACGTCAGCTCTAACCGGGTTACCCGTTAAGCTTGACACAAGTGCGGTGCACATTCCAACACCGGCACTGGGTCCATCTTTTGGTGTAGCGCCTTCAGGTACATGAACATGGATATCACGTTTTTCATAAAAATTTTCATTAATACGCAATTTTTCTGTTCTGCTACGCACTACCGTCATCGCCGCTTGAATAGACTCTTGCATTACGTCACCTAACGAGCCTGTATAAGTTAATTTACCTTTACCGGGTACTGAGGCAGTCTCTATCGTTAATAATTCACCGCCCACTTGGGTCCAAGCTAAGCCAGTCACTAAACCCACACGGTTCTCATCATCTGCTTTACCATAATCAAATCGTTGTATGCCTAAAAATTCGTCTAAATTAACTTGATTGATAACAACACTTTTCAGCTTCTTATCTAATAAAATAGCTTTTACCGCTTTACGGCATAATTTAGATATTTCACGTTCAAGATTACGTACTCCTGCTTCGCGGGTGTAATATCGAATAATGCCAATAATCGCACTATCTTCAATGGTTATTTCATTGATCTTTAAGCCATTTCGCTTAATTTGTTTATCGACTAAATGGTCCCGGGCAATATTAAGTTTTTCATCTTCGGTATAACCCGATAAACGAATAACTTCCATACGATCAAGTAATGGCCCAGGAATATCCATACTATTAGAGGTAGCAACGAACATAACATCGGACAAGTCATAATCAACTTCTAAGTAATGATCGTTAAACGTGGTATTTTGCTCAGGATCTAACACTTCCAATAAAGCAGAAGCAGGATCGCCACGCATGTCTGAAGCCATTTTGTCAATTTCATCTAATAAAAATAGTGGATTTTTTACCCCCACTTTTGACATTTTTTGAATTAACTTTCCTGGTAAAGAACCAATATAGGTGCGGCGATGACCACGAATTTCAGCTTCATCACGCACACCACCTAGTGCCATACGAATGTACTTTCGGCCTGTAGATTTAGCAATAGATTGACCTAGCGAGGTTTTACCAACTCCAGGAGGCCCAACTAAACAAAGAATAGGCCCTTTTAGCTGACTAACCCGTTGTTGTACGGCAAGATATTCTAAAATGCGTTCTTTAACTTTATCTAGACCATAGTGGTCTTTATCTAACACTTCTTGTGCCTGCGCTAGATTACGTTTCAATTTACTGCGTTTTTTCCAAGGCACATTGATCATACATTCAATATAGCTACGTACTACGGTTGCTTCGGCTGACATTGGAGACATCATTTTCAACTTTTGCAATTCCGCCAAGGTTTTATCTTTTGCCTCGCTTGGCATTTGTGCTTCTTCAATACGCTTAGCCATAAGCTCAAGCTCGTCTGGTGTTTCATCACCTTCATTAAGCTCTTTTTGAATGGCTTTCATTTGCTCATTCAAATAATACTCACGTTGACTCTTTTCCATTTGTTTTTTAACACGCGTTCTAATTTTTTTCTCTACTTGTAATAAATCAATTTCACCTTCCATCAGCGCCATTAAATACTCTAAGCGTTTACCAACATTAACAATCTCTAATATCTTTTGTTTTTCGTCAAGCTTTAAAGGCATATGAGCAGCCATGGTATCAGCTAATTGCTGAGCATCGTCAATACCTGAAACTGAGGTGAGTACCTCAGGTGGAATTTTTTTATTAAGTTTTACATAACCTTCAAATTGTGAAATGGCAGAGCGAATTAATACTTCAGTATCATCTTCTAATTCACCTTCAATGGCTAAATATTCAACATTGGCACTAAAATATTCCTGCGTTTCAACAAACTTAGTAACTCGTGCACGTTGTACACCTTCTACTAATACTTTTACCGTGCCATCGGGTAGTTTTAACATTTGTAAAATGGTGGCTACTGTACCTACGTCATAAACATCATTAGCTAGAGGGTCATCAACAGCAGCATCTTTTTGTGCCACCAAAAATACTTGCTTGTCATTTTCCATGGCAAGATCTAAACAACGAATAGATTTTTCTCGACCAACAAATAAAGGAATAACCATTTGTGGGTAAACGACAACGTCTCTTAAGGCAAGTACGGGAATTTCAACTACACCAGATAATTCTTCGGTCATGTGAGTCTCTTTAAAAAGTGTTATAAATTGCTGATTAGAAACTATATGGGGATAAATAAAAAAGTTACAAGCAATAAAAATAAGTTTCTAAGGCCGCTTTTTTAGAAATATTGAGTAGGGTGATAAAGGCTTCTTTCAATCGATCAGCTTTACAGGGAAAACAACTAAAAGAAACGGTATCAATGCCGTTTTTTATTAATTTCACATGTATCTGAATATTTTAAAAAAAATATTAATAAACAGTTAACTTTTTTTAATCAAAGGATTTACTCTACCTCCCGTTGTATTATCGGCACGGCCCTCAAGTTTTGCCTTTTCAGCCCTACGCTTTCTGACTTCTTTTGGATCGGCAATTAACGGACGATAAATTTCAATTCTATCTAAGTCCTCGACCAACTGTGATAACTTTACCGCCTTATTCCAAATACCTACTTTATTTTCTGTTAAATCTATTTCAGTAAAAAGTGATAAAATTTCTGATTCGATAATAACTTGCTCAACCGTTGCCCCTTTATTAACGGACAAAGATAATAATTTTTGTTTATGCGCTAAGCCATAAACAACTTCCACTTGAATAGTAATGTTATTTGTTAATAGTGTGTCCATGTTAGCCATTAATTCCATATACTTGTTTAGCACGTTGAGTAAATGCCTGTACCATATTATTGGTCATATGATTAAAAACACGACCGAATGCAAGATCAAGTATTCTATTAGAAAATTCATATTCAAGATCTAAACTGACTTTACAAGCATCTTCTGACAGGGGCGTTAGCAGCCAATATCCTTGTAGCTTATTGAAAGGTCCATCAACTAGTTCCAGCATTACTTGTTGATTAGAAACTAAGGTGTTTTTAGTTGTAAACCATTTTTTCAAGCCTGCTTTAGACACCAATAATGACGCCGTAACAGAGCTTTCATTTTGAGAAATTATTTTACTATTACTACAATCAGGTAAAAATTGAGGATAAGCGAGAACGTCATTAATTAATTGGTACATTTGATCAACACTGTACATAACCAGTGCACTACGACTTATGGATGGCATTCTGCTTTTTACCTCAAGAATAAATTGGCAATATCATACCAAAACAAGTCACCAAGCGCATTAATCTAGTAATTTTTATACTAATAATAAAATTCTCATATTAATGCGTAGTATTCTACGTATAATAACTGCCGTTTACTGTGTCATTCTTACAATAAAAGATGACAAAAAAGAAAAACCTCTTATTTATAGAGATACTTGGAAAAAAAATGGCAAAGAAAAAATCAAAAAGTTCTAACAGTAATACTATCGCTTTAAATAAAAAAGCGAGACACAACTATAGCTTAACCGACAAGTATGAAGGCGGAATGAGCTTACAAGGTTGGGAAATTAAAAGTATTAGAAGTGGTAAAGTCAACATTTCTGATTGTTACGTACATATTAAAGACCGAGAAGCCTATTTATTAGGTGCTGAAATAACACCGCTTAATGCCGCTTCTAGCCATGTTGTATGTGATCCAAACCGTGATAGAAAACTATTACTTAATCGTAGAGAGCTAGAAAAAATCATTGCCGCTGTTGAGCGTGACGGCTACTCTTTGATTGCAACGGCTATGTACTGGAAAGCCTGTTGGGTAAAACTAGAATTTTGTCTGGGTAAAGGTAAGAAAGATCATGACAAACGTTCCGACATAAAAGACAGAGAATGGGCTGTTGATAAAGGGCGCATAATGAAAAACAAAAACCTGGATCGATAATTTGTTAGGTAAGTAATTAAAAATTACCACGTTGTCTATTCAAGTTAAGCGTTGTATAATGTGATTCATAGGCAGATCGAGTCTATATTTGAAAACAAGTAAAATAGAAAGCTTTGGGGCGGATCTAGG
>Ga0105357_10000861_pt1 | contig 16376 bp, 12 predicted proteins | sample GOMGulsemesocosm_4_FD_83660 | JGI IMG/M metagenome (GOLD analysis project Ga0105357, IMG submission 83660) | Methane-oxidizing microbial communities from mesocosms in the Gulf of Mexico - GOM15B Gulf of Mexico | ecosystem: Environmental > Aquatic > Marine > Cold seeps | place: USA: Gulf of...
GCGCGCGCCTTTGCCGCCTATATGCGCTACGCGGTCAAGGATCGCCCGGTCGAGGAATTCGACACCGATCTGCAATTGCCCGAATGGCAGCTGGAGCCCGACGATGAATACATGTTCGGCGATCCGGAAGATTACTATTTCATCGACGAGCAGGGGAACCTGATCGAACCGGGCACTGCGGACACGCCGCGCAATGACCCCTTCGCGCAGGACTTCGACCGCACGCTCGGCCCCGAGCGGCCGAACCCGTCGAACACCTCTCAGCCCGGGCCCGGGCCGCGGCCGCCCCAGCAACCGCCGCGCGGCGCCGACGGCGCGCCGCAGGCGATCGGCGACGATTTCCTCGAGGAAGCCACCGGGGCAAGCGGAAGCAATCGCTCGCCGCCTGCGCAGCGGCAGATAAACTAGGCTAGGCGAGCAACAGAAAGGGCGGCTCTCCCCATCGGAAGAGCCGCCCTGCTGTCGTCTGGTCCGGGCCGGGTGGCTAGCGCAGCCGCACCGCCACATAGGCCGCCGGCTGGCCGCGGCGCTGGACGCGCAGCAGCACGGCTTCGCGGTCTTCACTTTCCGCCGTCCGGATAATGCTTTCCAGATCGTCGAGCGAGCGCACCTGGCGATAATTGGCCGTCAGGATGATGTCGCCGCGCTGCAGGCGCTTGCGGGCCGCATCCGAATTGGGATCGACGCGTGCCACGACTAGGCCCTGCGTATCCGCGCCGGCACCCAACTGGCGCGCGATCTGGGCGGTCAGCGGCAGGACCTGGAGCCCCAGCCGTTCCTCGATCACGGCATTCTCGCCCGGCTCCATCGGGTCCTCGTCCTCGATGTCGGGATTGAACTGCTGCTGCTGGCGCAGTTCCTCCTCGCTCGGACGTTTGCCCACGGTCAGCGTGACGCGGCGGGTTTCGCCGTCGCGGACCAGTTCGACCGGAATGGTAGTGCCCGGCGCGATGTTGGCCACGAGGAAGGACAGGGTCTGGTCGGGCGTGACTTCCTGCCCGTCGATCTTGGTGACGATATCACCGGGGCGGATGCCCGCCTGCTCGGCGGCTTCGCCGGGCTGGACACCCTGGATGAATTCGCCCCGGTTCTGCGGGATGCCGAGCGAATCGGCCAGATCGTCGTCGACCGGCTGGATCGATACGCCGAGATAGCCGCGCTCGATTTCCACCCCGTCGCGCAGCTTCTGCACGATCGGCGCGGCGATTTCGGCGGGAATGGCGAAACCGATCCCCACGCTCCCGCCCGAAGGCGAGAAGATCGCGTTGTTGATGCCGATCACATTGCCCTGCATGTCGAACAGCGGGCCGCCCGAATTGCCGCGGTTGATCGCGGTATCGGTCTGGATGTAGCGGTCATAGGCACCGCCCTGGCCGGTGTTGCGATAGACCGCCGAGACGATGCCCGAGGTGACCGTGCCGCCAAGGCCGAAGGGGTTGCCGATCGCGATCACCCAGTCGCCGGGACGGGACTGGGTCGAATCGCCGAACTCGACGAAGGGGAAGGGCTCGCGCCGGCTGATCTTGAGCACTGCGAGATCGCTCTGCGCATCGGTGCCGACCAGTTCGGCATTGTATTCGGTGCCGTCGGGCATGGTGACGGTGATCTCTTCCACCGTGCCGCGCCCGTTGGGGCTCACCACGTGGTTGTTGGTCACGACATAGCCATCGGCCGAAATGACGAAGCCCGAACCCAGCGACTGGCCTTCGCGGTACTGCGGTTCGCGCTGCTGCCCGCCGCGGCGGTTGAACAGGCCTTCGAAGGGCGTGCCCGCGAAAGGATTGCCATTGTTGCCCGATACCTCGATCCGCTGGCGGGTCGAGATGTTGACCACCGCAGGCTGCAATTGCGCGGTGAGATCGGCGAAGCTTTCGGGAGCGCCCGCACGGGGCACCACGCGCGCCATCTGGCTGTCGTCGTTCTGGGCGACCTGGGCACCCGCCGGATAGCCGGTCGCGAGCGAAATGGCAGCGCCGCCTACCAGCAGCGCACTCGTTACGGAATATGCATATCGCACTGGCTTCACGTCCTTTTCGTCCTCTTCTCTACTGTGCGGGCCCCGCGGTCGGCAGAACGCTGACCAAGCGGGAACCACGCGTTCCGGCGGGTGAATGTCGGGCCCGCCGGTGAATGCCGATTGAACGGTGCTGGCGCCGTTCGACGAACCGTCAACGCCGCCCGCGGAACTGCCGCAGATATTCATTGTCCGGCGACAGGATGATGCTGCTCTCCGACGGGTTGTCGTCATTCGAAAAGGTCGCGTCGTAGCTCTGCATCGCGCGGTAGAAATCGTAGAACTCGGCATCCTTGCCGAAGGCCTCGGCATAGATCCGTGCGCTTTCGGCATCGGCTTCGGCGCGGATGATGCGCGCGTCGCGGCTGCCGCCGGCGCGGATTGTGCGGGCTTCGCGTTCGCGGTCCGATTCCATCCGGCGGAAAGCCGATTGCAGCGGCGCTTCGGGAAGGTCGGTGCGCATGATCTTCACATCGACCACCTCGGCCCCGTACTGCCGCGCCTGACGATCGAGATTGGTACGGACATTGGCCAGCGCGCTGCCGCGTTCGGCGGTCAGCATGGCCTGGAAGGTCCGGCGGCCGAGTTCCTGCCGCAGCACCGAGTTGAGGATCGGCTCGAGCGCGTTGCGCACGCCATCGGTCGAACCGGCGCGTTCGACCATGCGCACCGGATCGGTGATCCGGAAGCGGGCATAGGCGTTGACGAGCAGGCGCTGCTGGTCGGCTGAGAGGACTTCCTCGTCGGTCATTTCGAGATCGAGCAGGCGCTTCTCGATGCGGTTGACGCTGTCGATGAAGGGCACGCGGAAATACAGGCCGGCGTCGGTTTCGCCGCCGGGCGTGTTGACCGTGCCGACCGGTTCACCCGTGCGGATGATCACGACCTGGTCTTCTTCGGGCACCACATAGGCGCTCATCATGAAACCGATCACCAGCACTGCCAGCGCGATGACCGTGTTGCGGTGATCCTGCAGGAAATTGCTCATGTTACTGACCCTCCGGTGCGGTCACGGTGGTGACGGGCTGCTGTGACCGGCGGCGGATTTCCGGCAACGGTAGGTAGGGTGTGACATTGTCGGTCTCGACAATCGTCTTGTCGGTCTGGCTCAGCACGCGCTCCATCGTTTCGTAATACAGTCGCTGACGGGTCACCTCGGGGGCGAGGCGGTACTGGGCATAGACCTTGTCGAAGGCCTCGGCCTCACCTTCGGCCTGCGCGAGGACCTGCTGGGCATAGCCCTGCGCCTGGTTGCGCGCCGCATCGGCGTTCTGTTCCGCGACCTGCACGTCGCGGAAGGCATCCACCACCTGCGCGGGCGGATCGGCCTTCTCGATTTCGACACCGAGCACCCGCACCCCGGCCTGGTAGCCGTCGAGCGTGCGCTGCATGCGTTCGCGCACGTCCATCTCGATGGCCGCACGCCCCTGGCCCGAGAAGGTCTCGTCGAGCTGGGTTTCGGCGACCGCGGCGCGCATGGCGGCCTCGGCAGCCTCGTTCACGGTTTCTATCGGGTCGACCACGCGGAATTTGTAATTCGCCAGATCCTTGATGTTCCAGCGCACGATATAGCTGAGGTCGACCAGGTTCTGGTCGCCCGTCAGGATCAGCTTGGCCTGGTTGTTGTTGCCCGGGATCCGCACCGACCGCACGCCTTCGACGTCTTCCACATCGACCGTCTCGATCGGGAAGGGGGCGGAGAAATTGAGGCCCGGTTCCATCTTGCGGGTGTAATTGCCCAGCGTCTTGACCACGCCTTCTTCCTGCGGTGCCACCAGATGCACGCTGGTTGCCAGCAGGCCGACGCCCACGATCGCCACCACGGCGAGCGGGAACCAGCTCTTGCCGCCGGGACGCTGGGGAAAGCGGAAATTGGGGCCGCCGGGCCCGCCCCCGCCGCCCGAGCGACGCGGGCCTTCGGGGCCGCGGCTCTTGAAGATGTCTTCGATATTGGGCGCGCGCCGGCCATCGTCGCTGGTGCCGCCGGGTGGCAGCCACGGGTTGCGCGGGCCCTTCGGCTTGTCGCCGCCGCCCTGCGATCCGCCGGGCGTGTCGCCCGTGCCGCCATCATCCGATCCACCGCCCCAAGGGCTTTTCTTGCCCGCCATCGCGAGGGAAATCCTCTGTCCGAACCCGTCAAAAATTCTCATGCTGTTCCTTATAGGTGCGGTTCGGCGGAAAAACAGGGGTTGCCGCGCGCTTTTCGATGCTACAGCAGCCGCGCCCATGAGTTCGACCGATCCCAAAGCGCTGCTTCCCGACAGCCTTGCCGCCCGTGTTTCGACGCTGACCATCAAGGAAGGCAGGGCCATCGCCATCGTCGATGCTGCGGGCCTGGGCCAGCAGGAGCGCGACGATATCGAGCGCGCGATCACCGATATCCTCGGCCAGCGCGAAGAGGTTTCCGAAACCCGCGTCGTGATGACCGCCGAACGCACGCAGCGGCGGATCATTGCGGTGGGCAGCGGCAAGGGCGGCGTCGGCAAATCGACGCTGACCGCCAATCTGGCGATTGCGCTGGCACGGCGTGGGCGCAAGGTCGGGCTGGTCGATGCCGATATCTACGGCCCTTCGCAGCCGGTCATCCTGGGCAATCAGGGTTCGAAGCCGGTGGCCCGCGACAAGAAGCTGGAGCCGGTCGACAGCCCGGTGGGGATTCCCGTGCTGTCGATGGGGCATCTGGTCGAACCGGGGCGCGCGCTGGCCTGGCGCGGCCCGATGGCGGGCAATGCGCTGGCGCAGCTGATCGATGCGCATTGGGGCGATGTCGATACGCTGCTGGTCGACCTGCCGCCGGGTACGGGCGATGTGCAGCTGACCATGCTGCAGCGCTACAAGCCGATGGGCGCAGTGCTCGTCTCCACTCCGCAGGACCTTGCCCTGATCGATGCCGCCCGCGCGGGGCAGCTGTTCGACCAGGCGGGAGTGCCGGTGATCGGACTGGTCGAGAACATGGCGGGCTATGCCTGCCCGCATTGCGGCGAGGTGTCCGACCCGTTCGGCAGGGGCGGGGTCGAAACCGCGGCCGGGCGGCTTGACCTGCCGTTCCTCGGGCGCATCCCGCTCGACCTAGCGATCCGCGAAGGCAGCGACCGCGGCCAGCCGCCCGCTTGCGGCGAAGATGCGCTCGCAGCGCCGTTTCACGATATCGCCGCCAAGGTCGACGCGTGGATCCGCGCGCAGGGCTAGCCGCGCTGCCGGTTTCGCGGCGGCAGCTGCTGGCCGGGGCCGCAGTCGGCGGCGGGCTGGCGGTCGGCTGGTGGCTGTGGCCGCGCCGCTATTCCAGTCCGCTGGTTCCCGGACCGAACGAACACGGCTTCGGCGGCTGGCTCACCATTGCCGAAGACGGCGTGGTCACCGTGGCCCTGCCGCAGCTCGAGATGGGGCAGGGCGTGACCACCGTGCTGGCGCAGGTCGTGGCAGTCGAACTGGGTGCCGACTGGCGGCAGGTCGCCATCGAACCCGCACCGCCTGCAGGCCTGTTCGCCAACACTGCGCTCGCCGCGAAATGGGCACCACTGTGGTCGCGTCTGCCCGGCCTGGCCGATGATCCCGATGGCCTGCTGGCCGAACGCTTTGCGCGCAGCAACGCCTTCTGCGCGACGGCCGAAGGCCTTTCGCTCGCAGCCTATGAACAGCCGCTGCGCGCGGCCGCCGCGGCGGCCCGCGCGCTGCTCGCCATGGCGGCGGCAGAACGCTGGGGGGTGGGCTGGGAAGAATGCGAAGTCGCAGCGGGTCTCGTGCGCCACGGCGTACAGGAACTGGGCTTCGGCGAACTGGCCGCGCAGGCTGCCACGCTCGACCCGCCCGATCCGCCGCCGCTGCGGGTCGAACCTGCCAGCGAGGATCCGTCCCCGGCGGAGGCCGAATTGGCGCCCGCCTTCCCGCGGCTCGACTTGCCCGCCAAGGTCGACGGCAGCTTCCTGTTCGCCGGCGATATCCGCTTGCCGGGCATGGTCTACGCCTCGATCCGGCACGGGCCGCTAGGGAAGGCCGAACTGACCGCCTTCGACAAGGAAGCGGTGGCCGGCCTCAAGGGGCTGGTGGGGGTGGTGAAGTCCAAACGCTATCTCGCGGCAGTGGCCGACAGTTGGTGGATTGCCGACCGCGCGCTTGCGGCGATGCGGCCGGTCTTCGCCGGGCCCGCGGCCGTCGAGAGCGCGGGTGCACTGCGCGCGCTCGATACCGCGCTGGCGGAGGGCGAGGGCGAGCGCATCGTGACCGAAGGGGATCCGGACGGCGCTCTCGCACGGCCCGATTATGCGCAGGATTATTCCGTCGCCCCGGCAGTCCACGCCGCGATCGAGACCGCCAGCGCGACGGCGCGCTTCGACGGCGGCAAGCTGGAATTGTGGATCGCCGCGCAGGCGGGTGAACTGACGCGCCGCGCGGCGGCCAATGCAATCGGCATCTCGCCGCAGGACGTGGTGCTCTATCCCACTGCGGCGGGGGGCAGTTTCGACGCGCGGCTCGAACGGCGGCACGCGATCGAGGTTGCGCAGATCGCGCAGCAGATCGGCCGCCCGGTCCAGTTGACCTGGCCGCGCCAGCAGGAATTGCAGCTGGTGCCGGTGCGCACCCCCGTCAGCGCGCGACTGGAAGCAGGCTTCGTCCCGGCGAGCGGCGGCCGCATCGCTGCCTGGCGCGCGCGGCTGGCAATGCCCGCGACCATGCGCGAATTCGGCCACCGCCTGTTCGACAACAACACGCCCGAAGCGGCGATGGAACACGCTGCTGGCGAGGCCGATATGCTGGCCTGCGAGGGCGCGGTCCCGCCTTATGGAATCGCGCATGTCGCGGTCGACCACCTGCCGGTGACGCTGCCCTTCCCGACCGGGCCGATGCGCGGCAATGCCGCGGCATACACCGCGTTCTTCACCGAGAGCTTCATCGACGAACTGGCCGAACGCGCCGGGCGCGACCCGTTCCTCTACCGCATCGAGATGCTGGGGCAGACGCCGCGGATGGCCGATTGCCTGCGCCGCGCGACGCGGCTGGCCGGCTGGGACGGCGGGCGCCGCGGCACCGGTCAGGGGCTGGCGATGGTGCGTATGGGCGGACCCGGCGATGGGGGCGGGCGCATCGCCTGCGTGGCGCAGGCCGCGCTGGGCGAAGGCGGGCTGCGCGTGACTCGGCTGCACGCGGCGGTTGATATCGGGCGGATCGTCAATCACGACATTGCGCGCCAGCAGATCGAAGGCGGGCTGATCTTCGGCCTGTCGCTCGCCACCGGGTCGAGCGTGGCCTATGAGGATGGCCGGCCCGTCCCCGCGCGCCTTGCTGGGCTGAGCTTGCCGACGCTGGCCGATTGCCCCGAGATCGTCATCGAATTCCTCGCCAGCGACGCACCCGCGTTCGATCCCGGCGAATTGGGCGTCGCCGTGGCGCCGCCCGCCATCGCGAATGCGCTTTACTCCGCGACAGGAGTGCGCTTTCGCCGTCTGCCATTGCTTTCGGAGGGCCTATGACCTGGCAAGAACAATCGCTTCCCGCCGACCACCCCGCAGTCAAGTCGGGCGGCGTCGGGGTGCTGCTCGTCAATCTCGGCACGCCCGATGCGCCCGAGAAGGGGCCGGTCAAACGCTATCTCGCGGAATTCCTTTCGGACCGCCGGGTGGTCGAGATCCCGGCAATCGCCTGGCAGCCGATCCTGCGCGGCATCATTCTCAACACGCGGCCGAAGAAAAGCGCGCATGCCTATCGCCAGGTGTGGACCGAGGAAGGCTCGCCGTTGGCGGTGATCACGCGCGACCAGACGGCCGCGATGCAGCAGCGGCTGGGCGATGAGGTGAAGGTCGACTGGGCGATGCGATACGGCACTCCGTCGATCCCCGAGCGGATCGAGGCGCTGATGGCGGACGGTTGCGAACGGATCCTGCTGGCTCCGCTCTACCCCCAGTACTCGGGTGCGACCACGGCCACGGTTGTGGACAAGGCTGCGGACAAGCTGCGGGAAATGCGTTGGCAAGCCTCGCTGCGGACCCTGCCGCCCTACCATGACGACCCGGCCTATATCGATGCGCTGGCGAGCGATCTTTCGCGCCAGATCGATGCGCTCGATTTCGCGCCCGAAGTGCTGCTGCTGAGCTTCCACGGCATGCCGCAGCGCACGCTCGAACTCGGCGATCCCTATCACTGCCACTGCCAGAAGACCTCGCGCCTGCTGCAGGAGCGGCTGGCGCGGCCGGGGCTGCGGTTCCGCACCACTTTCCAGTCGCGCTTCGGGCCGGCCAAGTGGCTGGCCCCTGCGACCGACGATACGCTGGAAGAAGAAGCGCGGGCCGGGACCAAGCGGCTGGCGATCGCTGCGCCGGGCTTTTCGGCCGACTGCCTCGAGACGCTCGAAGAGCTGGCCATCCAGGGCCGCGAGCAGTTCACCGAGGCCGGCGGAGAGCGGTTTGCCGCGCTGTCCTGCCTCAATACTTCCGACGCCGGACTGGCCATGCTGGAGACGCTTTTGCGCCGTGAATTGATGGGGTGGATTCGCGCCTGAAAATTACTTACAACGAAGTAAGTTTTAAGGAGCTACCTAATGGCCACGCTTGCCCCGCACCAACCTGCCGAGACCGCGCCGTCGCATTGGCAGGAAGGCAATCCCAGCGAAGATGCGCTCGCGCACATCCCGGGCGAGGGGGGGTGGCCGATCGTCGGCAACACCTTCAAGATGCTGGCCGACCCGCATGGCCAGACGCGGCGCATGGTCGAGAAATACGGCCGCGTGTACAAGAACCGGGCCTTCGGTGGCTGGAATGTCGCGCTGATCGGGGCCGAGGCCAACGAGATGCTGCTGATGAACCGCGACAAGATCTTCAGCTCCGAACAGGGCTGGGGGCCGATTCTCGACAAGCTGTTCCCGCGCGGGCTGATGTTGCTCGATTTCGACCATCACCGCGCCGATCGCCGCGCGCTGTCGATCGCCTTCAAGCCCGGCCCGATGCGGCATTATGCGGACGCGCTGAACCGCGGCATCGCCAAGCGGGTCGAGGAATGGGGCGGCGCTGGCTCGGGGGCGCAGCTGCTCTTCTATCCGTCAATCAAGGAACTGACGCTCGACCTGGCGGCCGACAGCTTCATCGGCATTCCGTGGGGCCCCGAGGCGGACCGGATCAACACCGCCTTTGTCGACATGGTCCAGGCCAGCGTGGCGCCGGTGCGCAAGCCGCTGCCCTTCACGCAGATGAAGCGCGGCGTCGATGGCCGCGCCTATTTGGTCGACTATTTCACGCGCGAAACGCATCGCCGCCGCGCCGAGGGCGGCGGGCAGGACATGTTCAGCCAGTTCGCCACCGCCGAATATGACGATGGCAGCCTGATGCCGGTCGACGAAGTGGTCGATCACATGAACTTCCTGATGATGGCCGCGCACGACACCATCACCTCCAGCGCCACCTCGCTGCTGTGGCTGCTCGCCAAGCATCCCGAATGGCAGGACCGGCTGCGCGAGGAAATCGCCGCGGTCACCGGCGGCAGCGATGCCAGCGGCCGCCCGCGCGATCTCGAATATGACGATCTGGGCAAGCTCGACCTGACCGAAATGGCGTTCAAGGAAGCGCTGCGATTCGTGCCGCCCGTGCCCTCGATGCCGCGCCGCGCGCTCAAATCCTTCGAATATGGCGGCTACCGCATTCCCGCCGGGGCGCATGTCGGGATCAACATCCACTACACGCATCACGACGAGGAACACTGGGAGGATCCCTACACCTTCGACCCGATGCGCTTTACGCCCGAGCAGGTGAAGGCACGGCACAAATATGCCTGGGTGCCCTTCGGCGGCGGCGCGCATATGTGCTTGGGGCTGCATTTTGCCTACATGCAGGTGAAGATCCTGCTGGCGCAGATGCTGCCGCGCTACCGTATCGAATTGGCGGCGGGCGATCCCGAATGGCAGGCATGGCCGATCCCCAAGCCCAAGGACGGGTTGAAGCTCAGGCTCACCGCCATCTGATTCGGTTTTTATCGGGCATCCTCGCTCACGCGACCTGACGGCCGCGTCGCTGCGGGCGGCCAGTCGGCCTTGCCTCGCCTGCGGCGCGGGGATTCTCGCCCAGCGATCGAGTAGTGCTAGCCCCGGCCCGGAATGAGGGCCGGCAAGGGCGGAAGCGAAGTCGAAGACACAGCTGGCCAGAGGCCACCTGCATGCCCGCCCGCAGGGGCCCGCAGCGAAGCAGAGGAACAGCCCCGAGGACGCACCGACGGATGTCGGTGCGCAACCGGAACATCATTTCAGAAATCGATGGCGATGCCGTCTTTCACCCAGTCGCCATAGCGCGTCGGGCTGAGGTCCTCGTCGTCGCTGCCCTTCCTGGGCGCAGGCGGGGCATCGTTGGTCCAGTGAGCGGGCTTCTTGAACCCTTCGGGGCGGGTGGTTGCGCGTTTCGGCATGCCGCCAACATGATGCCGCTGGCGGCTTTGTGCAAGTGGGGGTAGGGGCTGGCCCCCATGGCCCAACCTACCGGTATCCACGCCCGCCGCGCTGCGCTGCGCCTGCTCGATGCAGTGCTTCGCCAGGGCGAAACGCTCGACATCGCCTTCAACGGCGCGACCCGCGACATCCGCAAGTTCGAGGACAAGGCGCTGGCGCGGGCCATTGCCAGCGAAGTCCTGCGCTGGCTGGTCGATCTCGACGCGCTGATCGACAGCGCGACCAAGAAGCCGCTGCCCGCCGCTGCCCGCCCGCGCATGGTGCTGCGGATGATGCTGGCGCAATGGCTGCGGCTGGACACCCCGCCGCACGCGGTGCTGGCAACCGGGCTCGACTTGCTCGCCGGGGGGCAGCGCCGGCTGGCGCATGGCGTATTCTCCACTCTGACCAAGCGCGGCGACACGCTGCCTGACGCCCCGACGCTTCCCGAGCCAGTCGCTATGCGCTGGGGCGAGCGGGGCCCGGCGATCGCCGCGGGCCTGGCCGAACCGCCCCCGCTCGATCTTACACTGCGCGATCCTGCGGACACCGCGCAGTGGGCCGTACAGCTTTCCGCCGACAGCCTGATGCCCGGGCATTTGCGCCTGCCGCGCGGAGCCAATGTCGAAAAACTGCCGGGCTTTGGCGAAGGGGCCTGGTGGGTACAGGATATCGCTGCTTCGCTGCCCGCACGGCTGCTGGGCCCGGGCGAGGGGCGCCACGTGCTCGACCTGTGCGCAGCGCCGGGGGGCAAGACGCTGCAGCTGGCCGCGCAGGGCTGGCAGGTGACCGCGCTCGACATATCGAAACGCCGGCTCGACCTGCTCAAGGCCAATCTCAAGCGCACGGGTCTGAAGGCGGGCGCCGTCCGCGCCGATGCGCTCAAGTGGGAGCCGAAGCACACATTCGATGCGATCCTGCTCGATGCGCCCTGCACGGCGACCGGGACCGCGCGGCGTCATCCCGATGTGCTGCACCGCATCGGCCCGCAGACCATCGAGCAGATGGCGCAATTGCAGGCCGCACTGCTTCGGCGTGCGCAAGGCTGGCTCAAGCCGGGCGGAACGCTGGTCTATGCAACCTGCTCGCTCGAACGCGCGGAGGGCGAAGACCAGGCGGGCGCCGTCTCGCTCACCCCCGATCCGATAACCCGTGATGGTTTGCCGCAGGGTGTCGAGCCGGGCAGCGCGGCCTGGCTGCGCACCGACCCCGGCATGCTCGGAGAGCACGGTGGTCTCGACGGCTTCTTCATCGCGCGATGGCGACGGGACCTCTGATCAGCGGGCGATGAAGTCCCGCAGTTGCGCGATCGCGAAATCGGGATCGGTCATCAACACATAGTGGGCCGCCGTATCGCTTGCCGCCAGTTCGATATCGCCCGCAGCATCGAGCCGCTCGGCAAGGGCTGCCGCCCCGGCGAAGGCGGTCTTGGGATCGCGCTTTGCGTGCAGCACCAGCGTCGGCGGGATTCGTTCGGGCAGACGGCCCAGCTCTGCGGGTGCTTCATAGGTCGGGAACCCGCCGGGAAGCAGATGCCGCGGCAGCGGGCTGGCGAACAGCAGGCCGGCTTCTTCGCTCTCGATCATTTCCTCTGTCAGCTCGGCGCGGCGGTTGTTCTCCGACCGGCTGATCAGGCTCACCAGCGGGATCGACGAACCGAACTGCGGGAAAGCGGCGAAGGTCTGCTGGACGCGACCCAGCTCGGCCTGCGCGTGCTCCAGCCATGCCGTGTCGCCGCGGTGCAGGCCCGCGATGATAAAGGGCAACATCGCCCGCGTCCGGGGAAAGTCGATCAATGCGGCGAGCAGGTATTTCGGCTTCGGCCCAAGCGGCTCCGACAGTTCGGGATCGGCGAGCAGGGCTGCCAGCGCCTCGTCGAGCGGCTGGTCGAAATAGCGGCTGCAGTCCGGCCGCGCGTCGCAATCGCGCATCAGCTGCCGCCCGACCGCATCGGTCACCTGCGAACGCCGGCTGAGGTCGTGGCGCAGATCGTCGTCGGCGGGGACGAGCGAGTCGAGGATCACACCGTCGAGCCGCTCGGGCGGGGCGACTGCCAGCGTGCGCAAGATCAGCTGCGTGCCGTAGGAGACGCCGTAGAGAAACCGGCGCGTGTCACCGCCATGGCGGTCCATCAGCAGGCTCACGTCGCGCGCTGCATTGCCGATCGTAAAAGCCTGCGTGCGCTGCGGATCGGCATGCAAAGCGCCGATGCAGCTGCCCCATTCCGCACCCTCCAGCGCCATGCCGCCAGCGCTGTCTGCGCTTTCCTCGGACGGGCACAGCCGCGTGGACAGGCCGGTCCCGCGGTGATCGGGCACGATCAGGTCGAAGCCGGGGGCTGCCGCGCGCAGCGTGTCGATGAAGGGGTAGAAGGACGCGCCCGATTCCCCCGGTCCGCCGGCGATCAGCCATAGCTCACCGGTCGCAGCCCCGCGTGCCGGGAACTTGCGGACGAACAGATCGATGGTGCCCGTTTCGGGCGCGGCGTGATCGAGCGGGACGGCCGGTTGCGCGCATTGCGTGTCACCAAGTGCCGGATGCGCGCCGGCGTCGGCGCAGGGCGTGAATCCGGGCCGCTCTGCGGGTTCGCTCGCCGCTGCCGGAGTGGCCGCGGCAAACGACAGGACAGCGCCGGCGGCAAGCAAGGATATGATCGGTGACACGCTAAGCTCCAACAATATCGGGGGAATCGACGGCTAGGCGCCATCCTTCCCCCGGGCAATGGAACCCGCCTGCCGCTTCGTCGAAGTGCTGCCTCCTATCGACCGCCGAAAGCTTCGGCGAGCAGCAGCCCCGACATATAGGCTGCCTCGACCCGCGGACCGATGAGCCAGTCGCCGCAGACGCCGATCCGCTGTTCTGCGTCCCACAAGGCCTCTTCGCCAGCCGTGCCCGACCTGGCAAAGCGCCAGCGATGGGCGGTTGCGCCCAATTGGCGTGGAAGCGGGCTGCCATTGGCTTCGGCCAGTTCGGCCAGCAGCGCGGCTGCAACCGTTTCCGCGTTGTCTTCGAGATGCGCGCGCGACCATTCGGGCGAGGCCTGGACGACCCAGCATTCCTCGCTTGCGCGCCCGGGCTTGGCATTGTTGCGCGCGGCCCAACCGATCGGGCCGCGCTGGCGCAGCGTGTCCTGCACCAGCGCCAGCGGTGCCTCGAACCCGGCCATCAGCGTCCAGCATGGGTCCGAAGCGGTTTGATCGGCGAGCGTAGCCATGGCCGGGGCATGCGGCTGCAGCAGTGGGCCGGCCTGCTCCGCCGGCACCGCGACGAGCACTGCGTCGAAACGCGTATCCGGCGCGCCTTCTCCGTCGATCTGCCAGCCGTCGCCATCGCGCACGAGCTGTTCGATCCGCGTCCCGAATTGCACGCCGAGCTCACCGGCCATCGCTTTGAGCGGCGCATTCATCGCGGGCGTGCCGACCCAGGCGTCATCGCCTGCGGCCGCCCAGCGCGCGGCCACGCCGGAGGCTTCCCAGTGCGCAACCTGCTCGACGAAGCGCGGGTCGCGCGCGGTGAAATACTGCGCGCCGTGGTCGAAATGCAGCGCGGTGCCGCCGCCTTCCATGCGCCGCGTCGCCATCCGCCCGCCGGGGCCGCGGCCCTTGTCGAACAATCGGACCTCGTGCCCCAGCCGGGAGAGCCGCTGGCCGCAGCTCATCCCGGCCATACCGGCACCGACGATGGCGATCCGCATCGCGCCGCCCGCGTCAGGCATCGGCCTTGAGATACTTCTGGAAGCTCTTGCGCAGCTTCATCAGCTTGGGCGGGATCACTGCCTGGCAATAGGGATTGCGCTGGCCTTCGCCTTCCCAATATTCCTGGTGGTAATCTTCGGCCGGATACCACTCACCGCTCTCGATCGTGGTCACCGCCTTTTGCCCGGGATGATCGTCGTTCCAGCGCCCGATCGCCGCGCGCGCTTCGTCTTCCTGCCCGTCGAGCGGAAAGATCGCGCTGCGGTACTGCGTGCCGACATCGTTGCCCTGCCGGTTCAGCTGGGTCGGATCATGCGTCCCCAGGAAGACATCGTAGAGCTGGCCCAGCGTGATCTGCGCATCGTCGAAGGTCACGCGCACGCCTTCGGCATGGCCGGTGTTGCCGGTGCAGACTTCCTTGTAGGTCGGATCGGGCTTGTCCCCTCCGATATAGCCGCTTTCCACCTTACTGACGCCGATAACGTCCTTCATCACCGCTTCGGTGCACCAGAAGCATCCACCGGCTACGATCGCCTGTTGTTGAGCCATACTCGTCAATCTCCTTGTGCTCCGCAGATAGGAAGCCGTCTTCGCCTTGTCATCCATCGGCGGCAGGTCCAGAACACTGCCGGATGAATTGAGGAGGATTTTCCATGCGTCTTATGCTGACTGCCGCCGTTGCCGCTCTCGTCGCGTCACCGCTCGCCGCCGACAACCACGCCGCCGATCTCGAAACCGTGCTGGCAGCCGACATGCGCGATGACGACCGCGCGCGCGACCAGTACCGTAACCCCGCCGAAACGCTCGAATTCTTCCAGGTCGCGCCCGGCATGACCGTGGCCGAATATGGTCCGGGCGGCGGCTGGTACACGCGCGTGCTGGCGCCCTATCTGCACTCCTCGGGCAAATATATCGCCTTCGATCAGGACAGCGACGGCCGGACCTACAACAACCGGGCGCAGGAAGCGCGCGCGAAGGGTTGGACCGAGCGGTTCAAAGCCGAAGTCGCCGAAATGACCGGGGTCGAAGCTGACAGCGTCACTGCATTCGAGATCGACGAGATGCCCGAAGACCTTGCCGGCACGGTCGACCGCGTGCTGATCTTCCGCTCGATGCACGGGCTGAACATGGGCAATGCGGCGGACGATGTGCTCAAGGCCGCACGCATGATGCTCAAGGACGACGGCATGGTCGGCGTGGTCCAGCACCGCGCGCCCGAAGGCGCAAGCTACGACGATTACGGCGCGCGCCAGCGCGGCTACATGCGCAAGCAGGATGTCGTCGCGATCTTCGCCGCCAACGGCTTCGAACTGGCCGATGAGAGCGAGATCAACGCCAATCCGAACGACCCTGCGAACTGGGAAGGCGGCGTGTGGACGCTGCCGCCGGTGCTGCGCTACGGCGAACAGGACCGCGCGAAATACGAAGCGATCGGTGAAAGCGACCGCATGACGCTGCTGTTCCGCAAGGCGCAGTAACCATTGTCTGGACGGCGGCGGCTGCCTATCTCGCGCGCATGAGAAAGCTGTCCGTCGCTGTCCTGCAATTGCCGCTCGCCCGCCCCGAGCCGGCCGACAACATCGCTGCCGTGTCCGCGCTGGTGGAAGAAGCCGCGGGCAAGGGTGCGCAGGTCATCCTGCCGCCCGAACTGTTCGCGGGCGAGTATTTCTGCCGCATGGAAGAGGAAGAGCTGTTCGACCTCGCGCATCCCACGCTCGAAAGCCCGAGCGTGCAGGCGATGCAGGAACTGGCGGGAAAGCTCGGCGTGGCGATCCCGACGAGTTTCTTCGAGCGCGACGGGCAGCACTATTACAACACGCTGGCGATGATCGGCCCCGATGGCGCCATCATGGGGACCTATCGCAAGAGCCATATCCCCGACGGCCCGGGCTACGAAGAGAAGTACTATTTCCGCCCCGGCAATGACGGGTTCAAGGTGTGGGACGTGTTCGGCACGCGCATCGGCGTGGGGATCTGCTGGGACCAGTGGTATCCAGAATGCGCGCGGGTGATGGCACTCAAGGGTGCCGAAGTGCTTTTCTATCCCACCGCTATCGGGTCCGAACCCTATGACGCCGATCTCGACACCAGCCGCATGTGGCGCCGCGCGATGATCGGCCATGCGGTGTCCAACTGCATGCCGGTCTGCGCTGCCAACCGGATCGGGCACGAAGGCCCCGCCGATCGCCAGCAGAGCTTCTATGGCCACAGCTTCATCAGCGACGAATGGGGCGATCTGGTCGCGGAATTCGGCGGGTCGAGCGAA
>Ga0105357_10000864_pt1 | contig 16362 bp, 14 predicted proteins | sample GOMGulsemesocosm_4_FD_83660 | JGI IMG/M metagenome (GOLD analysis project Ga0105357, IMG submission 83660) | Methane-oxidizing microbial communities from mesocosms in the Gulf of Mexico - GOM15B Gulf of Mexico | ecosystem: Environmental > Aquatic > Marine > Cold seeps | place: USA: Gulf of...
TCGCTGTTGCGCTCAACTAATAATGAAATATCCCGCTCTGTTTTTAATGCTGACATGGCCTGTACCGCCTCTAATGGCGCAAGTAAATTATAACCATTCATTTGCACGGCAACATCTCCGGATGTCAAACCGGATAACTTGAAAAACTCAGGGTTTTTACCAGGAGACAAACGGTAACCGACAATATTGCCTTCTTTACGCACAGGGGAAATACGCAAATAATCGGTTATTTTTCCCGGATCATTGGATAAATCTTCCCTTAACAGCTGCGCGTTTTTACTTAAACGGGCATTCGTGCGTTGATCGACAACACTCGTTTTTGCGCGTGCAGGGCCAATTTGTGTGCCACTTTGTGACTCACCTGTTGGCGGTGTTTTCGTGGCGGCTTCTTTACTCGCTTTTTTAGTCGAAACGCTTTGCGCGGGCTGATTATAATCAGCCCCATCAAGCATCAGTGTTTCTAAACGACCGGATTGTTTTATGATCACTCGGTCAATTAACACTTGTTCAAGGCTTGCCCGTGTTCCTTTGATGATCTCACCAATACCGTAAGTTGCTTGCTTCTTTTGGTATTCAATAATCGCCGCGGCAGTGCCCGTTTGGTCGCTAGCCACTAACCCTGACAAGGTTAATTGTAAACGTGTTTCAGGTGCATCAGTGACCTGCACAACAACGTCTGCGGTTTCTTGGGTGTTATATTGACCAAACAAATTCAGTGCTTGAAGGGCAGTAATATTGAAACTTTGGCCTCGTTTATTTTGTTGAACGGCAGCGTTTTTAGTTGTAGCGTTGTTCACTATTGGCGCTTGTGGAGCCACTAGCCAAGTAATTTTCGCAGTCACCAACGCAATATAAATTAACAACAACACACTGATTGCTTGCGCAATTCTTTGTTGGGGTAATTTGGCGATAAAGTTGCTAATAGGAATAAAATTATTGGGTATAACCATTGACTAAACCATGAATGTAATAAGGATTACAGAACAAATAAATAAACGTATGGATTGCAATGATACTTGACCTACGCGCGAGCAACAAGACATGAACATACAATCTTACATATTCTTTGCAATTAATGCAGTGATAAGGTCTGATATTCAATAGTCAATTTCACTAATACATCTTCAACATATTGAATGATTGTCAGCTTAAACGAACTACTTGTTATCATTTGTTATCGAACGTAGAAACATTGATATTTATACTGAAACAGGACTTAAACTCCCGTATAATGCACGCAAAAATTATCGCTAGTTATACTTATATTTAGGAAATAATAGATGAAAAACGTTGCTTTAATATTTTCCACATTTTTTGTCCATTTATTCTTGGTATGTTTTATATGAGAGTGTTAACTGTATTTGGTACTAGACCTGAAGCGATTAAGATGGCGCCTTTAGTTGATGCATTAGCTAATGATGAACGTTTTGATGCAAAAGTTTGTGTTACTGCTCAGCACAGAGAAATGCTTGATCAAGTGTTAGAGTTGTTTGAAATAATCCCTGATTATGATTTGAATTTAATGAAAGCGGGACAAACATTAAACGAAGTTACTGCGCGAATTTTATTAGAGTTAAAACCTGTATTACAAGAGTTTAAACCCGATGTAGTGCTAGTACATGGTGATACGGCAACAACATTTGCTGCAAGTCTAGCTGCCTATTACGAACAAATTGATGTAGCTCATATAGAAGCAGGTTTACGCACAGGAAATATTTATTCTCCTTGGCCTGAAGAGGGTAACCGTAAATTAACGGCTGCTTTAACCAAGTATCACTTTGCTCCCACAGAAACGTCGAAACAAAACTTACTTAAAGAAAATTATTCTGCCAAAAGCATTCATGTAACGGGCAATACAGTAATTGATGCTTTATTAATGGTTAAAGATAAGATTAACCAAGATGAACAGCTAAACGCCACATTAGCAGCACAGTTCTCTATGTTAGATGCCAGCAAAAAACTCATTTTAGTAACAGGCCACAGACGAGAGAGTTTTGGTGGTGGTTTTGAACGAATTTGTGAAGCTTTAGCAATTACCGCTAAACGCTACCCTAATGCGCAAATCCTTTATCCTATGCATTTAAACCCTAATGTAAGAGAGCCCGTAAACCGGATTTTAAACGGCATAGACAATATTTACCTAATTGAACCTCAACAATATCTACCTTTTATTTATCTAATGAATAGAGCACACATTATTTTAACTGACTCTGGTGGTATTCAAGAAGAAGCGCCAAGTTTAGGTAAACCTGTGTTAGTAATGCGTGATACCACAGAACGTCCAGAAGCGGTTGAAGCAGGTACGGTAAAATTAGTGGGTACCAATGTTGACATAATGACATCAGCGATTAATAAATTAATAGAAGATGAAGAGGCTTATAAAGCTATGAGCTTTGCCCATAATCCGTATGGTGATGGCGATGCTTGCCAGAAAATACTTGAATCATTATTAAAGGGTTAACTATGAAATCAAGTATTTCAGACGTTGTTAATCAGGGACTTTGTATAGGATGTGGCGGTTGTGCTGCAAACTCGATATCTAATAACAAAATATCAATGAAGTTGAATGAATATGGAATTTTTCAACCTCATATAAGCTTACCTCTAACTAAAGATGAGTTGGAAAAAACGGTAGCGGTTTGTCCATTTAATCCAGAACCAGAGACTAAAGTTTTAAATGAAAATGTCATAGCATCACAGTTTCTTGATAATACGAAGAGAATAAATGAGTATTTGGGTAACTATACCGAACTATTTGCAGGACACTCTTTAGAACATCGAAAATCAGCTTCATCTGGTGGTATCGCCACTTGGCTTTTGAGTGAACTATTGAATCGAGGGATTGTAGATGGAGTTATTTGCGTAAGGGCAGGGCAGGAGCAAAAATTTGAATATTGTTTTATTGAAGATGTTAATGGTTTAGTAAACTCCTCAAAGACTCGTTATTATCCCATAACATTGAAAGATATGCTTGATTTGGTTGATTCTAAAGGTGGACGATATGCATTTACTGGTCTGCCCTGTTTTATCAAATCAATAAGGTTGAGACAATCTTATGATGAGTCCTTTAATAAAAAAGTTGTATTTACAGTTGGAATTTTTTGTGGGGGTTATAAGAATAAAAGCTTTACTGATTACTTAATAAGTAAGTGTGGAGGTGATTCGGATGCAGCTTCACTTGTCAATTATCGACATAAAGCAGAAGAAGGCCAGGCATCTAACTATTCATTTTCCTTCTTAGATACTGAAAAGTCAAAACAGAAAAGTATTGAGATGCGTAAAGTTGGTGATATGTGGGGAACAGGTTTATTTAAACCACTTGCATGTGACTACTGTGACGATCTATGTAGTGAACTAGCAGACATATCTTTAGGTGATGCGTGGATACCCCCATACAATGATTCTCCGGAAGGAACAAATATTATCATCACACGTTCAGATTTAGCACAAGAACTCATTGAAAAAGGCATATCTCAAGGTGAGTTGTCATTAGATATAATTTCTGAGGCACAAGCATGTCTTTCTCAAAAAGGAAATATTACACATCGAAGAAAAGGGCTAAGCCATCGATTAGCTGTTCATCAGGGAGAGAGAGTTATTATGAAAAGGATTGGTAAAAAAAGGTCCTTTAATATCTTTTTTTGTTTAGTACAAGCTCAACGTTCTAAAGTGCGTATGCTAAGCCATAAAATATGGAGAATGCATCAAAACCATATCGGTTTTGATCAAGATATGTCATTAGATTTAAAAAAATTGCGATTACTTACAAGGTTAAACCATCTAACCCGCTTAGACTCTATATTAGAAATGTTAGGAAGATTAAAAAGAAAAATAATTAGGAAAATTAATTGATATGACGAAAATTTTATTAATAGGGCTTTATGGAACTTTTAACTATGGTTGTGAGGCTATTGTTAGAGGAAGTGTTGACATTTTAAATTTCAAATACAAAGGAGATTGTGACATAACATTAGCAACCCCCAACGTTTTTGATGATGCAAAAAGGCTAAAAGGCTGTGATGTACAAATAAAAGAACGGAAGATACATAGATTTAAGCCTATGAATTTTATTCGAAAGCTTGCTACAAAGGTAGGAGTTAATTTCCCCGTTATTATAGAAGACATTGAGCAACTTTCTGACTTTGACGAAGTATATTCTATAGGGGGAGATATTTATACTCTTGATCACCGAGGTGAGGCCCCTTTAAACTATATGGCATTTGGGGAGTACTGTCTCAACAAAAACATACCTTATAGTATGTTATGTTGCTCTATAGGACCATTTCACGATAATAAAGAAACTAAAAAATACATAGTTCCACACTTGAAAAGAATCTCTAAAATCTATGCTAGAGAGCATTCTACTATTGATTACCTAAAATCTATTGATATTGTTGATAATGTAGAGTATTTGCCAGACCCTGCTTTTCAAGTGGAAAAGAGTCTATTTAAAGCGAATCACTCTAACAACATTGAAACTGTGGGTATTAATCTCAGTCCTTTATCATCCTTACATTTTTATACGTCAATAGAGGAGGCTATCAAAATTCAATCAAATAGTATCATAAATGCTATTAATGAATGCGATATTAAAATTAAGTTATTACCGCATGTGTATGCATCTTCTGTTGTTGATGATGACTTTATGTATCTACAAAAAATATATAATGTTGTTAAAGAACAAGTTGGGGATAAAGTAGAGTTTTGTAAAGAGGATAAAGGTTTTATCGGTCGAAAATCAGACATAATTCAATGTGATTTGGTTATAGCCGCTCGCATGCATTGCGCAGTAAATGCCATATGTTGTAATGTACCAACCTTTTTTCTTGCTTATAGCTCTAAAGCTAAAGGGATGGCCGAAGTTATATACGGGTCAGATAGATTTATTGGTGACCTTTTACGCTTTGAAAATTTAGTGGAGCTAATACACCTTTCTAGTGAAATTCCATCATTTCGGAAAAAAGTTGAAAGTTTGCAAGATTTATCTGCGTATGGCCTGTAATCATTATCTTTCATCACTGAATTGAAACAATGAATAAACTGAAAAAATTATTCTTAAGCTCTAGTAATATGGTAGTGGTACAGCTTTTTAATTATGTTGCGCCATTACTTATTTTTCCTTTTTTAGCGAATTGTTTATCCAAAAAAGGCTTTTCTGAATTTATATTTGCTTTAGCTATCATTCAAGTTTTGTATTTGATTTCTGAATTTGGTACAAATATTTTTGCTACTAAAAAGGTTATAGATGTAGGGGATTTTACAGGAAAGAAGACAGCTTTAATTAATGGGGGGGTTTTACTCCTAAAGCTTGTTGTTGTTGTTGTATCTACTATTTTTTTTATATTATTAATAAAAGGTAATACTGAGTTAGGTTGGGAAATGTTTTTCCCTGTTTTTATCGCTGTTTTAGCATACTCATTCCAACCTCAATGGGTATTTATGGCAAGTGAACAACTCCACTTCATTACTTTATCATCCCTTGTGGGAAAACTATTTTATTTATTATTTATTATTATATTTATAAAGTCAGATGATGATTTATTATTGATTTTCTATTTGCTCGCTTTTTCGAATTGTATAGCCCTACTCATATCAAGTAAATTTTATTTAACGGTTTGTAAGAGGTTGCCATTATTTAGCACCTTGTATGTATTATGGGCGAGTAAGGAATCTTTATCATTCGTTTTTTCGAGGATAGCAACTATTATACCGTTGAGTGGTGGGGCAATTATTTTGGGTGCAGTATATTCCCCCATCACGATTGTATCTTACGTGGCTGTTGAACAGCTATATAAGGCAGGGAGAGGGATTGCTGGTGCTGTAGTTCAAGCTTTGTTTCCATTTGTAGTAAAGACTAAAGACTTAGTAATGTTTCTAAAGATTGTTTTTTTTATTTTAGTATTAATTAGCTTTTCATGCTTTATTTTCTACCTATTCTCGGTGGAGGTATTATTACTAGCTTTTAACCTAACTGATACTGAAGTGATTAACGTTTATAATATTTTTCTTGTGACAGTAATTATTTCATTTATGACTCAAGCATTTGGCTATCCGCTTTTTTCTATAGTAAATAGTGTTAAGTGTGCAAATAAGACCTCCTATTATTCATTATTTATATATATAACGGGCGCTTCTTTACTACTATATTCTGATAATATTACACCTGTGAATGTAGCAATACTTGCGCTGATAAATGAGATTTTTCTTTTTTGTCTCAGGTTAATGTTTTTTGTTTTAGTAAAAAAACGGATGTGATTTTTTAGGTTCAAAATAAAGTGCCTTGTTATTTTTTGTAGTTAAATTACAAGAACCCTAAGCCATTAAGCTTTAACACTATTTCTTTAGTTTATTATAGATATGCTTATTTGATGGTAAATATTAATTTATTTTAGTTGGAATATTCTCTTAATGATTATCAATGTATATAGAACATTACCATTAGCGTCGGATTCTCGAATAATTCGTTACAGATCTCTTTTTTCGAGTGAGCATAGCGTGATTTTTAAGACTTGGGAAAAAAGTCGTATCAAAATTGAAGGAGTTGAACCTTATCCATTTTTGAAAGGAGGTTCAATTTTTAAGAAATTGTTTAATTTTATCGGTTTTCAATTTTTTTGTCTCTACACGTTCCTTAAGCAAGAAGAAGGTGATATTGCTATTTTTATGGATCTTGATACCGCATTTTTACCCATGTTATTTAAATGGTTAAACCCAGGTGTTACTGCTATTTTCGATATTGTTGATCCAATATCACAAACAAAGGGGTTAAGATTTAATTCACTTCATAAAATAATTGATAGGGTAGAGTTTAAAATTGCTGTTAAATCAGATCTTTGTATCGTTCCGCATGCATGTAGAATTGAGTATTATTACAATAGAATAAACATGCAAAAGTGCTCAATGTTGAAATATTTTGTAATTGAGAATGTTCCTGACAACTTTTCAACTGCACTTGAAAGATCACAAGAGGACAATAAGCTATCAATTGGATATTTTGGTACTTTGGATATGAATACTAGAGGCTTAGAAGAGTTGCTTGAATTTGGTGTTAGAAATGCTCATGTTAATGTAGTATTTGCAGGTGATGGCAGCTTAAAAGCAACTATTGAAGAAGCAACCAAGGTAAATAATAATATTTATTATTCCGGCCCTTATAATTACAATGATCTTCAGGGTCTGTACAATCAAGTGGATTTTACTTGGGCATATTACTCCCCAGAGGTGAGTCTACATATGTACGCATGTCCAAATAAATATTTTGAGCATATTATGTTTTTAACCCCTATTATAACAAACAGAATTATTCCTCAATCCCAAGCCGTTAGTTTAAATAACTCAGGTATAGTTGTTGATAATATTGATGAAATTTTTAGTGAGGGTTTTAAATCAATATTAGCTTCATTTAAAGTTAATTATTCTATTATTCAAGAAAAATTAAAAGAAAACCGATTGGAATATTCTTGCTACTACGCAACAAAAGCAAAAGAATTACAGGTGAAACTTGCTGAACTTTAATTCTAGTGCTTATAAGTTGCTAGTTTTATTATCTATCTTGGTTCTATCAAGTAACTTACTTTTGTCAGTGTTGAGGGCGCCAAATATAGCGTCACTTTCTATCATAGGTATAAGAGATCTTACTTTGGTTTTCCTTAGTGCAGTCTTACCTACTATTTTTTATTTAAAAAAAAGAACGCCTGCTCTATGGACATTAGTACTCTTCTTTTGGGGGGCTATCATAGCTGTTTTATTTCAAACGTTTTTATTTCATACTGTGGCAACTAGCACACAAACTATTGCTTTGTTTCGGGTGGTGTTTGCTCTACCAATACTGGTGATTTCGTGCTGCTGGATTTGTAACTTTAATAGTTTGCATTTAAAGGATAAAAAATGGACAACTATTTTAGAGAACTTTACTAAGCTTTTTGTTTTTATCTGCTTTGTCGAAGCCATTATGCTTATTTTAGGTTTTTACAATACCTACTTAGAGGTGATTAATTATCACGCCTTTATGCAAAGTAAGGGGGTTTCCGCAGGAATAGGTTTTGGTCTATTAGGCACAAGGTTAATTACTCCTCTTTTTAACCCCTCTGTTGGCGGTGTTATTTTGGCTGCTTTTTTTGGATGGTTCCTACATCGAAAACAATATTATTGGGCTTTAGCATGTTTTGTTCCTTTGATATTAACTGTTTCTAAAACAGGTTGGATAATTTCTATAATATTTGTAATCTGTAAATTTAATCCTGTTGTAGGTTTTATAGGAGGAAGTTTCGCTTATATTTTATTATCTTTTTTGTTTTTAGATATAGAACAATTAAAAGCTTTGAATTTAAGTAACGATCTTTTTCTTCATTTGGCCTCAATTGAGTCACATATAAATGGTTTAACCTCAGGAATGAAACATTTTTTTTCACCTGTAGGTCTGGGAAATGCTGGGACAATACCTGATGCTGTATTTGCCGATAAACTTGGAAGAGAAAGTGGTGTTGGTACCGGTTTAGCATCAATGGGATTTGCATATTTTTTTCTTTTATCTATATCTTTCTTTGTTATTTGTTCCCAATATAAGCGAGTTGGCTACTTACTTGCCTCTATGTATTTATTTGTAGCGTTGATGAATGAAGGTGCTGCGACTTATTATGTTTGGTTACCTGTTTTTTTATTGTATTTGAGTAATTATGAATCAAAATAAATTTTTGCATATCGAAGGCTTGAGAGCCATCGCTGTTATGTTAGTCATCGTATATCATTCCGGGCTTGGTATACTGAATGGCGGCTTTATAGGTGTTGATGTGTTTTTAGTTATTAGCGGTTTTTTGATGTCATATACTGTATATAATAATAGCAACTCCTTCAGCCTATTAAACTTTTACAGTAAACGTTTGATGAGACTGTACCCACTCTTAGCATTTATGGTTGTTAGTGTTTCCTTTGTTACTTATTTTATTCTCCCACCGTACTTGCTTAGTGAGTCGGCTCAAAGTGCCGTATCAGCTCTGCTGAGTGTTTCAAATTTATATTTTTTCTTTCAGGCTGACTATTTTGGATCTGAATCATTAGTTAGACCATTTATTCATACTTGGAGCCTAGGTTTAGAAGTACAGTTCTACATTGTTTTTGGTTTGATTGTCGCTTTTACTTCCAAAAGAATTGCTAGTTTTTTATTGTTATTTTTAACTATAAGCAGTTTTACGCTAAATATTATCATTATTAGTGAAAATCAACCATCTGCCTATTTTCTTTTACCTTCGCGTTTTTGGGAGTTTGGTGTTGGTTCTTTATTGTATTTTCTGCCAGCCATTACTGACGACGTCACTAGGCGATTAGTCAAATATCTTACTATAGTGTCAATTGTTTCCTTGTTTATTAGTGCTTATAATTACCATTCAGGCTTAGATTTTCCAGGGTATTATGCACTAATTCCTGTTATTTCGACTTCATTTTTGATTCTTTGTTCACCACAGTTACCTATGCTAAATGCTGCGTTGAAGTATAAGTGGTTAGTTTATTTAGGTGGCATTTCGTATGGACTTTATCTTTGGCACCAACCGATTTTTGCACTTATTAGAGTTCATTATACTAATGAGCCACCTTTATACGCATTGATCGGCTCTGTAGTTTTATCGATTTTAATCTCTGCTGTTTTGAAAGTTGTGATTGAAGATAAATGCAGACGCTACAGATTCTTTGATTTTAGAATGCTAATAACTATTTCTGTTATTTTCATCACTGTTTTATCCTTCGGTTATTTTTCAACCACAACTTCAGGTTTTAAAGATCGGTTAGACGACTTCGCTGATTCTGATTCATATTTTTATGATGTGAATAAAGAAAAACAAAGTGGTGTTGAGATACTTAAATCGACGGAAAAAAATGTAGACTACAATTTACCGTTTATAGCTAATTCAAGTAAGAAAAAAATATTATTTATTGGTGACTCTATGGCCAATGATATTTCTGCGGCATTGTCTCATTTTGATAGTCAATATGATTCTATCTTCAATGTGAGACTTTATAGAGTGGAGTCTAATTGCTTTTATTTCTCCATATATACAGATACATGTCAATCTGTGTTAAATAGTAGCGTTGATGTTATAAATAAACTCTCCCCTGATTTTATAGTAATAAGTGCTTTATGGAAGAAAGGGGCTGATTTTGAAAAGCTGTCTGAGTATTTTCAAAGTATACAAAGAGCTCAATCAAAACCAGTTATCTTATTAGGTAGTACAGGCTTTAACGATATTTTCTCTTTAGCTTATGAAATCGCTTCATTGCCAAGTGACATTGATGATGATGATGTATCGAAACTTACTTACAAGCATAGAAGAACTAAGTTTGAGTACGGTAATAAAAAAATCAAGAAAATATCCCAATCGTTGGGAGTTCACTTTTGGGATCGTAAGAAGACCTTTTGTAATGACCTTGTAATGAAGTGTTATATTCTTAGAGATAATAAAAGTCCATATATCTGGGATAATGCACACCTCACATCATTAGGAATGGAAAAAACCTTTCATTATTTTAATGAAAATTTTAGTGAGATATTTAATTCTAATGTGGAGTAATACGAAATGAAATTAGCCATCATAGGTACTGTAGGGGTGCCAGCCTGTTATGGAGGTTTTGAAACTTTAGTTGAGAACTTATTAGACGATAATGCACATGATAAAGACATAACTGTTTATTGTTCATCAAAAAGTTATTCAGAAAAATCGTCGCAATACAAAAATGCTAATCTTTGTTACATCCCCTTAAATGCTAACGGTGCGCAAAGTATACCGTACGATATATGGTCGTTGTGTCATGCTGTCTACAAGGGTTCGGATAATATTTTATTGCTTGGTGTTTCTGGAGCTATATGCTTGCCGTTTATTCGCCTGTTTTCCAAAGTTAAAATTATCACAAACATAGATGGTTTAGAGTGGAAAAGAGCAAAATGGAATACATTGGTTAAGACATTTTTGAAGTATTCTGAAAAGTTGGCAGTTAAGTATTCTGATGTTGTTGTTGCCGATAATAAAGCTATCGCAGATTATGTCAAAAGTGAGTATGGCGTTGAGTCAAAAGTAATAGCCTATGGCGGGGATCATGCTATAACAACTGATTTAAACCTTTCTGATGATGGTTATGCGTTGGCGTTGTGCCGTATAGAACCTGAAAATAATGTTGAATTAATTTTAGACGCCTTTAGCCAAACGGATAAAAAGTTAACGTTTATCGGTAATTGGGATAAAAGTGATTTTGGCTGTGTAATGAAAGCTAAATACCAGCAATTTGATAATATCAATATAGTTGACCCTATATATGATGTTAAAACACTTTTTGATATTCGTGAAAAATGCAGTTTTTATGTACATGGTCATTCAGCAGGCGGAACCAATCCATCATTAGTTGAAATGATGCATTTTGCTAAAGTTGTCTATGCTTTCGATTGTAACTATAATCGAGCTTCAACAGAAGATAAAGCTCAGTTTTTCGTGGATTCCCACGAACTTATTGATTTGGTCACTGGCACACTTTCTAGTGATAACGCTAAACACATGAAAGAAATTGCTGAGCGTAGGTATACTTGGGATATTGTAAAGCAACAATATTTTGATTTGTTTAAATAAAGGTTTAAGTGATCTAAATGCATAAAGGAATAATACTCGCAGGTGGCAGTGGCACTCGCCTATATCCCCTTACTAAAGTTGTCAGTAAACAACTTATGCCCGTGTACGATAAACCCATGGTTTATTACCCGCTTGCTACTTTGATGCAAGCAGGTATTCAAGAAATATTGGTAATTTCAACTCCAGAAGAAATTCATCGATTTGAAAATCTATTAGGTGATGGTGCTAATTTTGGTGTATCAATTTCTTACAAGGTACAACCAAGCCCAGATGGTTTAGCGCAAGCATTTATTTTAGCCGAAGAGTTTCTTGATGGTTCGGCTGCCGCGCTAGTGCTTGGCGATAACATGTTCTATGGACATGATTTAACTAAATCACTTAAAAATGCTAATGCTCAAGCGTCAGGTGGTACTGTTTTCGGTTATCACGTAGCTAATCCCCAGGCGTATGGGGTTGTTGAGTTTGATGAATTAGGTAATGCTATTTCAATTGAAGAAAAACCTAAAGTGCCTAAATCAAACTATGCAGTGCCTGGTTTGTATTTCTTTGATGAACGTGTAGTTGTGTTTGCAAAAAATGTTAAGCCCTCAGCAAGAGGTGAATTAGAGATAACGGAGGTTATTGAACAGTATCTTAAAGCAGGTGAGTTGCAAGTTGAAATTATGGGGCGTGGTACTGCATGGCTTGATACCGGGACTCATGATGATTTACTTGCAGCAGCAAACTTTATTTCTACCATTGAAAAACGCCAAGGCTTAAAAGTGAATTGCCCTGAAGAAGTGGCTTACCGTAATGGCTGGTTAAGTGAACAAAAATTACGTGAAATCGCACAACCACTGCGTAAAAGTGGTTATGGTGAGTATTTGCTAAATTTAATTGATGTAAGAGTATTTTAGTGAATTATATAGATACAGCTATTTCCGATGTAAAAATCATTGAACCCAACGTATTTGGCGATGAACGCGGTTTTTTTATGGAAACCTTCCGTGTTGATGAGTTCAATAAGCACTGTTCTCCTCGTGCTTTTGTACAAGATAACCACAGTAAATCAAGCCACGGTATTTTACGTGGTTTGCATTATCAAATGGAGAATACTCAAGGTAAGTTAGTTCGAGTTACTTCTGGCGAAGTGTATGATGTTGCGGTTGATGTGCGGAAATCATCGCCTACTTACGGGCAACATGTAGGTGTTGTTCTGTCAGCTGATAATAAGCGCCAGTTATGGGTGCCTGAAGGTTTTGCACATGGCTTTTATGTGATGAGTGAGTCTGCAGAGTTTGTTTATAAGTGCACTGATTATTATGCACCCAAACATGAGGTTTCATTACTTTGGAATGATCCTGAACTCAATATTAAGTGGCCACTTATTGATGGTAAACACCCATCTTTGTCTTCGAAAGATGAATCGGGCATTTTATTTAAAGACGCCCCTTCGTTTTAAGTAACAATTAATTTTTATAGAAGAGTTTAAATGAGTAAAACTATTTTAGTAACGGGTGGTGCTGGATTTATTGGTTCTGCGCTTGTGCGTTTGTTAATTAACGAAACAGATAATCAAGTGGTTAATTTTGATAAATTAACTTATGCAGGTAACCTTGAATCAATTAAATCAATTGAAGCTAATGAGCGATATCACTTTATTCAAGGGGATATTTGTGACACAGCTAAAGTAGAACAGATGCTTGAACAATATCAACCTGATTATATTATGCATTTAGCGGCAGAGAGCCATGTAGATCGCTCAATTGATGGCCCTGGTGAGTTTATTCAAACCAATGTTGTTGGCACCTATACTTTACTTGAAGCTGCACGCAGCTACTTTACTAGTTTAAGTAATGAAAAGAAGAATACTTTTAGATTTCATCATATTTCAACAGATGAAGTTTATGGTGATTTGGGTGAAACGGGATTATTTACGGAAGAAACGTCTTATGATCCTAGCTCTCCTTATTCTGCCTCAAAAGCGGCTTCAGATCATTTAGTAAGAGCTTGGCATAGAACCTATCACTTCCCCGTTGTAGTGACTAACTGTTCAAATAATTATGGTTCGTTTCATTTTCCTGAAAAATTGATCCCATTAATTATTTTAAATGCACTAGATGGTAAAGCCTTACCTATATACGGTGATGGTAAGCAGGTTCGAGATTGGCTATATGTAGATGATCATGCCCGAGCTTTATATAAAGTCGTTAGTGAAGGCAAGTTAGGCGAAACTTATAATATTGGCGGCTTTAACGAAAAACAAAATATTGAAGTTGTTAACACCATTTGTAATCATTTAAATGAATTAATCACTAACAAGCCAGAGGGATTAACTGATTTTAATGAGTTGATTACTTATGTGAAAGACAGACCTGGTCATGATGTTCGTTATGCTATTGACGCTAACAAAATTAATAAAGAGCTTGGCTGGCATCCTGAAGAAACTTTCGATTCCGGCATTAAAAAAACAGTGCAATGGTATTTAGCTAATCTTGATTGGTGTAAACATGTGCAAGATGGTAGTTATCAGCGAGAAAGACTGGGCAGTTAGATTTTAATAGATTTGTAAGAAGCAAGCATTATATGAAAGTTATAATTATTGGTAAAAGTGGCCAGTTAGCTAATGAGTTAGTTGCAGAAGTGCCTGATGGAATTGAAATATTATCCCTTGGTAGAAAAGATGTTGATATAACTTCTTATATTGACGTATCAAAAGTTGTTAATGAGTTTAATCCTTCAGTGATCATAAATGCTTCAGCTTATACAGCGGTTGATAAAGCTGAAACCGAGCGTGAATCTGCTTATATGATAAATAGAACCGCAGTTGAAGTTTTAGCTAAGGTGGCTAAAGAAAATCATAGTCGCTTTTTACATGTTTCTACGGATTTTGTCTTTGATGGTAATAGTAATATTGCTTATGAGCCATTCAGTGCAACTCAGCCAACTGGTGTTTATGGTGCTTCAAAGTTAGCGGGTGAAAAATCTGTTAAAGAAATTTACCCTGAGAATAGTGCCATAATTCGTACCTCGTGGGTTTATTCATCTTTTGGTAATAATTTTGTTAAAACCATGCTTCGGCTTATGACTGAAAAAGAACAACTTAGCGTAGTTGCTGACCAAATAGGCTGTCCAACTTATGCTAAAAGTTTAGCTGTGTTCCTTTGGAAGTTAGCTGAAAAAGAGAGCATTGAACTTATTTATCACTGGAGTGATGCTGGTGTTGCCTCTTGGTATGACTTTGCTGTTGCTATTCAAAGTATAGGTTTTGAACAAGGGTTACTTGAAAATAAAATTCCAATTACAGCGATTCCTTCCTCAGATTATCCAACTCCTGTTAAAAGACCTAATTTTAGTTTGTTAAATATTAGTGGATCTGCTGAAATTATATCGCCTGTTTATTGGCGTGAGCAGTTAGAGGCTTGTTTAATAAAATTAAAGTCTATAGCGTAGGTAGTGTTTCACTTTGTTTCTGTATGCATTGGTGACCCATAAGTTGCACGAGGACCAAATAAGAACTATATTTAGACTATCGTAATTAAAACAATAACGGAAAAACCTAATGCGAGTTGAAACTATTAGTTTCCTAAAAAAAAATGCGGCTAACCTTCCTCTCGAAGAGCCAATGACAATTACTCAGAATGGTACACCAGCCTATATCATTGAATCTTATGAAGATAGAATGCGCCGAGATGAAACTATTGCTTTATTGAAGTTGGCGTCTTTCTCTGTTGATGATACGAATAAAGGTCGTGTGATATCTAGCGCTGATCTCAAACAGCGTTTGGCCAAACGTCGTTCGAACGAAAAATGATGAAAAATGAGGTGCGGATACAATACACCGAAACGTTTAATAATTTATTGAATGATCTTATCGATCACTTAAGCCCATATTCAAGTGAAGAACAGGTTATTATTCGAATTGAGAGTTTCATCGAGCGATTTGAAAGCCTCGTTAGTTTTACTTCAACCGCTGCACCGATATCTCAATCTCTTATAGAACTTGGTGTCCGTACGTTTAGAGAGTTCATAGCAGATGATTTCAGGCTTTTATATCGAATAAAAGAAGAAGGAAATAGCGTCAGTATCATCGGTGACGTTATCATTTCACAAAAGCAAGATATACAGCAGCTTTTGATTAATTATTGCTTACTACACAAATGAAATATATATGAATTTATCCAGCCTATATAACTTGTCTTAATATAACTTGTCTTAATATAGCTTGTTTTAAAATTAAATAATGAAACATCTGCATAGCCATGTAAAATAAAGAAATGAATAAAAATAATTAAGGATGAAAATGTCTCATAAAATAACAAAAGCAGTAATCCCTGTAGCAGGATTAGGAACACGTATGCTACCCGCAACAAAAGCCATTCCAAAAGAAATGCTCCCTATTGTTGATAAACCAATGATTCAATATATTGTTAATGAATGTGTGGCTGCTGGTATCAAGGAAATTGTGTTGGTTACGCATTCTTCAAAAAATGCGATAGAAAATCATTTCGATAAGTCATTTGAATTAGAAACGACACTTGAAAATCGTGTAAAACGTCAGTTACTTGATGAAATTCAGGCAATCTGCCCTAAAGATGTCACTATTTTGCATGTTCGCCAAGGTGAAGCTAAAGGTCTTGGGCATGCGGTCTTAAAAGCTCGTCCTATTATAGGTGATGAACCTTTTGTTGTCGTTTTACCTGATGTGATTTTAGATGACTCTAGTGCTGATTTAAGCACTGAAAACTTAGCCGCTATGTTAAATCGTTACAAA